>OMFK01000178.1_pt1 | contig 41015 bp, 37 predicted proteins | sample 1645651 | NCBI WGS metagenome assembly OMFK01 (sample SAMEA103958124, study PRJEB25191) | human gut metagenome | biome: human-associated habitat [ENVO:00009003]; feature: intestine environment [ENVO:2100002]; material: feces | place: Germany | collected 2013/2015
TGAGCAGGAAGAACTTGATACGGCAAACACAGATAGTGACTTAATGATTTCAATTATTGAGTCTTTTGCACAAGCAGAAAATGAGTCTCGTAGCGAAAATATAAAATGGGGCATTAAGCAGGGAGCAGCTTCAGGAATCTCGAAATTATATGATAGAAAGTGTTATGGGTATAAACATAATGAAGATGGCAAATTGATTATTGATGAAGAAACAGCAGAAAATGTAAAAATCATATTTGACTTGTATTTGAGAGGACAAAATGTATTGGGGATTATCAAGGAACTTGAGAAGCGGAAAATCCCTTCTCCTACAGGAAAGGAGAAATGGTGTAAGAGAACAATAGATGTCATGCTGAGTAATGAGAAGTACACAGGGGATGTCCGGCTATTGAAAACTGGTAAAAGCGAAGTACATTATTTGGCAACGGGTAATAATCCGGCGATGATATCGAAAGAAACTTTTGAAGCGGTGCAGATTGAGAAAAGGCGGAGAAGTAATGTAATAAGAAATGATAATGATATACAGAGAAAAAGTAAGAAATATAGTTCGAAACTATAAATCTTACAAAGGAGGATTAATATGAAAGCAGGAGCAAGCCTAGAAAGCTACATTCAATATGTGTATTCAAGGTTATTAAATTTGAATGACTATGACGAGGTTATTGTGTCAAAAAATGTTACTATTCTAGGAAAAAGTGGCGCTACAAATGAGTTCGATGTTTTTTATCAATTTACGCATTTGAATATAGAGTGTAAGGTGGCGATAGAATGCAAAGATTGGAAAAATCCAGTTCCAATCGCGCAAGTTAGGGATTTTGCAAGTAAAATAGAGGATGTAGGAATGGGGCAATTTTTAGGAGTAATGGTTTCTAAAAATGGATATCAAGAAGGAGCTGAAACTTATGCAAAATCAAAAGGAATTACGCTGCTAACAGAAAAGCAACTTCCAAGCATACCACAGTTAGTAGCGGGAGTAATACAAAAAGCTTTTCTTCCAAATAGAAATACAAAAGGACAACCGTTTTGGACATTAATGGAAGTGAATAATGGAGAAACAACAGGAACATATTATGCATATAAAACACCTGAATTAACGGTTCCGTTGTTTTATTCCAAAACAATAGCCAGTAAAATGCTCTGTAATCTACCAAATGCTGAACGATTTGAAGTAAGAGGGGTATCCCAATACCAATTAAAAGGATTTATTGCTCAAATGAAGCAATTCGATGTTTCTGCAGCCATTTACTATTCGCCGTATTGGGTTAAAGACACCAGTGAAGTATCATTGATTTCAATTAGTGCAGAGCAATTGGAAAAAGAATATATTTATTAAGGTATTTATTCGATTTAGAAATTTCAGAAACCTTGATAAATAGCCTAATTAAAAAACGGCAGTTAACAGGTTATAATTGATGAAAAAGTAGAAAAATCAATGAAATTTTAGAGTCGATAAATTGTGTGGAATAGCCTAACTATCACATGTTGAGACGGTAGTACTGCTTTCCCACAAAAAACCAGACAGTCATATCAATGTAAAAGTCGAGTTTGGTGAGGGAGAGGGCAAAGTGCCGATAAAGGCTATTTCCGAAAGAGCAGAAACCTACAAGCCGAAAGAGCGAGTGACCTATAAGATGATACAGGAGTACATAGAAGCAAAATACGGCTTCAAAGCACATACCGCATATATTGCAGAGGTGAAGAGGGGGCTGGGCTTGCCGATGTATGATGCTCCTAATGCGGTAGAGGAATTGAAACAGCCGAGGAAACACCCGACAGTGGAGAAAGTGGAAGCAATTAAAGATGCGTTGAAGCATTTTGAGATTATCTGATATGTATTTGGGAGAATAGAAACATGAGTATAGATAAACCAATTCCCTCATAACGGCTCTTTTGGGTTCCGAACAGGAAAAAGAAGCTCCCTTTTCCCGGAATGCTCCAAAATGGCGGTTGTTCTTAAAAATCAGCGACAGTCTGTATGTGCTCAGCAAGCAAAAGAACGGACGGACGATTTACAGTCCTCTTGCAATTCACAGCTTTCAGTTTTTACGTCCGAAGAAGCTCACCGACGCCGAAAAGTTCAATATCCAGTACCCAAATCCGGCAATGCTCACGACAACAGCGGACAAGCTGCGGTACTACCGATATAAAAAATCCCTGCTCCAGCGGGAAGTCGCTGAATATGCAGGGATTAACGAGAGCACCTATATTCATTATGAGAATCCGGAACACGACTACTACCCGATAGACAAGCTCAGCCGGATTGCGGAACTGCTGGAAGTGAAAATCACTGACCTGCTGGACGAGTACAACCGATTTCTCTATGATGGACAGGACTGGCAGATACGGAAGATTCGTAAGAGCATGGGTTTGACACAGTACTAATTTGGAAAAGTGTACGGCGTGAGTGCCGGAGCAGTGAAACGGTGGGAAAGCGGAAAAGTGAGGGTGACAAAGGGGACGTGGGAGAGATTGAAATATTAGCTGTTTTCAGAGAAAAACTCTTTAATTTCTTTTAATGACCATGGCTGATCTTGCTCGTTATAGTATTGACTTTCAATATCTTTTAAAAGAATACTGCAAAAACACCGTATCTCGGAATCTTGCAAACTTTGTTCAAACAAACATTGTAGGAGTTCTTTTACTTGAAAATAATCATTTGAAGCAATCCCTTTTAATGCGGTAGATAAGCTATGATAAAGTCCAAAATCCTTCTTATCTTTAAAACCAGACTTGAATTCCAATTCAACTAACTTTTTAATCTGTGGTAATAAAGACGGACTATCAATTTCACAAATGGCCTCTGTTATAGTACAAATATTATTGCCTTCACTATAATCTGGAATAGACTGTTGCTTAGAGGCCAATTCATAATAAGTTTGCAGTCCGAACTCACTATTCATTTTTATTAAAGTTGTTAGATAATTCGTCCTATCTGCTGACGATTCATTTTCAGAAATCAATCTGTTTTCTAAAACGGCATTTCGACTCTTATATAATGAATCTGCAATAATTTTTAGCAAAACATCATCTGCTTGAGAAAGTATATCCTGATAGATAAAATCCTCACCCTTTAATTCTAAAAGGTATTCAAAAGCAGTCCTTTTGTCCCATTCTTTGCCTGATTCATGACAGACTTTTTGAGCTAATTCTAGCGCACCAAAAAGCTTCTTGGTCTTGCAGTATTTAATATGGGTACATGCAATTTGACCAACCAAATTTAAGTTTGCAATATTATGTGCAACTCTATTATTGATTGATTTTTCCGAAAGTTTATCAAGTATATACTTGGGAAAATCATTTGAAATGATAGTTTCTTCTGTAAAAAATGATGCTGGAACCATAAGCATATCCAATAATATGGATTCATTATAATCAAAATTAAAATAGGCGGAGAAAAAAGTCACATAAATTATATTCCAAGAGCAAGACCATCCTCCGTCAACACTATATTGTACTGCTGTATTGAAGTCAATATTTTTAATGCTCGTTTGACAATATTGATATATAAATTCTTTTTGTCCTTCACTTACAAAAATAGCTTTATCTTCTTTGGACTCGCTTAATATATGATAAATACCATTAATCGAATAAAATTCCCAGTTTACATAATTTAAAAAAATTCGAGCAGTCCTATCTTTCAATTTATTGTGAGTAATCCCCCAGGCAAGTTCTTGCAAATCATGTCGGTACTGTGTAATTTCAAACGACTTTTCTTGCAATTCATCATATGTGATTTTGTCATTGCCGGATAAATTTATTAACTCATAAAGCAAGTTTTCAAATTCTTTTTTGCTAAACAAAGAGTTGAAATATTTTTGACGTCCTTCTTGTTCTAATTTTTTATAGTCAACAATTTTATGTCCTTCAATTTGAATGTCCTCTTTTTCATAAATCAATTTCTGATAATTCTTAAATTCCGATGACTCCATATCCATTCCGGAAACAAGAAATGAAAAAATCTCTTTATTGTGCAAATTGTTTTCTTTATATCTTTCTGAAACAATATCCATATAATCGTGCAAGTCAAATTGATTCAGTAAAAATATTTTTTTATGATTATCTATATCTAAATCAATAATACGCATAACAGCTTTCTTTATTGTATTTGTATTTTTAAAAAATTGCTGTAACGATTTTACGCACTCCCAATTATAGTTCTGAGAAAGAGACAACATACTACCAAAGACTAAATCAAATATATCTTCAGGATTTTGCAAATAAACTGCTTCCAGTTTTATGCAGGCATCTGCCAATATCTCTTTTGCATGATAAAAACGATTATATTTATTGCTGCTGTAAAACACAAATAACAATTTTATTGCTCTTATAGTGTAAAAGGCCTTTATTCCTTTTTCTAAAATAAAAGAGCAACTGATATCATGGTTTTTAAACGTTAAGTCTAAGTTAATGCCCCTAATAAAGTATTCTGCAAATTCATCTTGCAAATTTGCTTCCAAAAAATAGGTATATAAACCATAGCGAATCACTGCTTCGTTCGATTCGCCTAAGCATTCATATAATTCTTGAGTAACTTCATTAGAATTTAACTTTAATTGTACCAGTGCAATTATAGCATCTTTCTTTTCATAAAAGCGGGTACTATCATTTTTACAGCATGACAACAAAATCTTTTTGACATTTTCTTCTTGTCCAAAAAGATTTGTAAAGTTTTGTAGTAATTGAATTGCATTAGCCTGTGAACGGAAATGTGTGGGATTCCTAATTTCGCACAATAAAAACATTAGAGTATTTTGGGTTTGCCCAAATCGAGCGAGGTCATTTTGATTGTTTCGACCCCAAGATATCCAAATGTTCTTTTCTTTACATTCATCAAAAATATTGTAGAACAGTTTCTCTCTGGTTGCTTCGTCTATCCGTGAAATTTCAAACTTGACTACAGAAGAGGGATCTGTTCTCTGAAGCCAGTCTAATAATTCTTGACCACTATATAATAAAGCTAAAAAGGATAGAACATTTTGCCAAGACTCTTTTATACGGGTTTTATCATTAGAATAGGTGATTAAGTTTTCAATAGTTGCAACTGGCTTATCAGCAAGATATTTAGCTGTTAAATACTCTCTGAAATTATTGTGTTCAAAAGACCACTTGCCTAACTCATCCTTTAACCAAATCCCAGAATATTTTAATAATTCTCTCTCTTCTGGTGTAGTTAACTGCTGGTACTCTAAACCTGTAATACTAATCTTCTGTAAACATTGGAGCGAAAAAGAAATCTTTTGAAGAAGATTTAATAATTCAAATTCCATATCTTCTATATCTTTGGTATTTACATATTTGCTTTTGTCCCACTGAAATTTACTTTTAATTAAAAAATCCATAAGCTCTAGTCTGTTGGGTAGCTCCAAATCATTTTTATATAGCTCTAAAGTTTCAACGAGATAAAACGGATTATGTAATAGTTCATTTAGCTCTTTTCTATTAACTGCATTCCAAAAATCAGAAGGAGAAAGTTTCATTTTTACTATATAACTATTTATGTCATCTGAAGATAAAGGGCATACACCATACTCTTTAAACCCATAAAATGTTCCACCTTTATTTGTATCTTCAAATTTATAAAAATTATTGCGGCAAGAAATTAGTATACGCGTATCAGGATATGATTTCACAAAGGCATTTAGTTTTCTTGAAAAGAGAACTAAACTATTTAACTCAATTTCATCATACCCATCAAAAATAAGAAACAGCTTTTGTATGTCTAAGTCAGAATATTGTTTGGGAATTAGCTGACAAATATCTTCGTTTGTATAAGTGTCTAGCCTAATATATACGGGATAGTACAGATATTTAGATTGAGAAAGCTGAAATGCTACACGCTTTAATTCTATTGATTTTCCACATCCTGCTTCTCCAAGTAATACAACATGTTTTACTTCTGTGCAAAGTTCGAATAAATTTTTCTTTAAACTGTTATCAAAATAAAGTTGAATACTCCTTTCTTGTATTAATGAGAAAAGGGCAACCTTTCGAGGAATATAATTGGTTACATCAGAATAGTTCATCTTTTTATAAGTTTCAGTAACTACAGCCTTAGAAAAAGGGTAAAGTGAAGTCTTACGAAAACTATCATGATTAGCTTCAAAAGTAAAACGTTGTACAGCTTCAATTTTTTCTTTATTCAAACAAATAAGGTTAAATTGGTTATTAACATTCTTCCTTGCATAAAATATCGAACCAGCTTCTATCACCAGTCCACCACCAGCAAGAGGAATAATCTGATCTCCATGATAATGACCATGTAATATATAATAAGGGGTAGGGCAAAAAGAAGGTTCCAATAATTTGATAGATTCCCTTATTACTGCCTCATCATTTCCTTTATTATCTTCGCTAAAGAGACTGTGGTGAAATACGAAAACATTATAATGTGATTTGTCTATACAAGTCTTAATCTCTTCGTAATTGAGCTGACCAAAACGAAAATTTCCATTTTGAACTGAACTTGCATAGATAAAATTAACATTTTCTATTTGCTCACTATAAGCTGATACTGTAGAATAATTTGTATGAAAATCACTATATTTCTGCGTAAAATTATCAAAATCAGTAAGACTGCTATTGCAAATATCGTGATTTCCTGGAACAAATCTAAATATGACATTTAGATCCGCAAATTTGTTTCTAATATGGTCAAATATTTGTTCTGCTTCATCAAATGATTCCGCACTTCCCATGTTAATGATATCACCGCAAATGAGGATAATAATAATTTCCTTAATATCTAATTCAACACAAACAGCCTCATATGCTTTGTCGATAATATGGATTGCTTCATCTATATTAAAATCAATATTGTTAATATGAAAATCAGAAAACATTAAAATTTTCATGGCAACCTCCGGATACAATTTGTTAATTTTGATTATACCATGGAGGTGAACGAAAGAAAAGACGGTCAAGCCTAACCAGCCTGACCGTCTCATTTTATGTACCTACTTGCCGTTCTTCAAATCTTCCTGAACGGCTTTCAGTAGCGCCAGCTTCTGCTCCTTGGGGCATGGCAGTTTATTGAGATACTGCTCTACCGCCTCAGCATGAACAGAAGCTATTCTTTTTTGCAGTTCGCGCCAGCCCTGTTCCGTCTTAGGGTAGTGCATGATTACCTCCACGCTTTACCAGGCCCCCTCCCTTCTAATAGGATATGCGTGAAGCATTGTCCAACATGATTTTACTTTTTGGCAGTACGCTTGTAACGTTCAAAATCCTCTAGAACCTCGTTTTGAATTTCGGAAAGCTTGGAGATATATTTTAACATAAAGTTCCAACGTTCCATTGACATGAATCCTGTGCATTCAAGAGTGTCGATCAAATTGTTTGCCGACTGCATTTCTCGAAACAGCATATCTACTAAATCTTCATGTGTTACATTATTCATGGCGCTTCTCTCCTTTTAAAATGTATTGTTCGTAAGTGATGGAGTTCAAAATTTTCCCGCTACCCTGTTCATCTCGAATGGTTGTCGTATGGGAATAGCAAGGTGGTGTTTCGCCAACGATTGCCTTTAACTTCTCGTATGTCATCGTGACAGGAACAGGTTTCTGAATCCCTCTGGAACAGCTATACAATCTGAAATGTTCTGGATAAAAAGCAACGCGAGTTCCTTTTTCATATGCTTTTGAAACAGTATCAGCAGGAGTGGTACTCTCTTTCAAAAACTTCGGACAAAAGTACGCTCCAAAATTTTCGACAAAGGGTAACTTTTCAATCTATGCACCACCGTGTTCCCACATTTGTTTGAGTTTCTCGATTGGAACAAATAAACCTTGTTTGTCCATACGTTTCATCAGTACATGAAGATGGTAGCTGCCGTTACCCTGCGGTTCTATGATACGGATATACTCGCAAGATGGATAGGAGTACCGAAACCTGCTCCAAAATCTTTTAAAGTCCAGATTGACCTGCTTATAGTCCCTCATGACATTGAAATAGGTTAGTGTCAAGAACTTCTCAGAACAATGCCCTGTAAAGTTTAGATTGATAATTCTTCTCAGCTCATGACAGGACTTTTTAAATCTCTTTTCTGTATCAATCGGACTTGCACGAGCTTTGCTCTCGATGTACTCTCCGGTTTCTAAATTGACATAACCCTGCCTGCTCACCTTGCGATAACGTGCAATACCAGTACAACGTTTTTCAACCGTAATGGCTTCTACAATGTGATTGGTATGGGACACTTTTGTTAAATGCTCATTTTCAATTTGTTTCTTCTCTTCCATCAGATTACCTCCTATATGTTCTAGTATTTAATAACGTTTTGGAAGAGAGAAAACATCAGGATTTTTTGAGTGTTAATAAAAAATTCATAAATGTACTTCTTTAATAAACTTGTTTTTCTTATCAGTAATAACGCAAAAAGTGTGTATATCACAGTGAAAAATTTATAGTTTTAGAAATTAGAACGGCAAAGATAAAATAAAGGGAACACAGGGACGTAATACATCTGGGTGGAATCTGCCTGAATTTCTGTGACAAAGCAGAGAGGAGGGGAAAAGATGATACGCATTGTTAAAGAAAGTATTGATGTAACAAGCGGTTTGGAAAAGGCAAAACGTGAGATTCTTGCAATTCGTCGTCAACTGGTACAGGACGGAAAAGTAAGCAATCATCTCGGTATCAGCTTTACAGCGGTAGACGATACATTGGTAGCCATGATCGAAGAGCTTAGAAACCTTTAAGCTTTAAGAACCTTTCTTTTTGTCTCAGAAGCGGCTAAGAAGTGTATAGAACAAAAAGAGATATGTTTTGCGGAAAGCTTGCCCGGAAAAAGAAAAAGCCCTCTATGAGCCTTATAGGTTGCATAGAGAGCAAACAGAAAGACGCCCTGATTTTGTTTCAGAGCGTCTTTTTCAATAACTATTTCATAATTTCTTCTATAAGTTTTTGAATTATCCCCTTGTCATATTCTTCATAAAGAGAATTGTTATATATGTTGTTGCGATACATTTCTGGAGTAATACTAATTTCGATTACTTCTGTAAACTCGTCTTTCCATTTTACCATAACTCCAGTTCCTAAATCCTCAGAATACTGTAGCTTATTGTCTATTACAATTCCCAAGGCCTTAATATACAAAGTTTTTGTCTTAGGAGAAAAGGACTTAATATAGATTATGTCGCCAACCTTTATTGATGTTAACATCTGATAAATTGCAGGTGCCTCTGGTTCTTTCCAACCTATATATGCAAAATTATTCCGAAGAAAATCCTGCGCTTTATCTTTTACTTTAGAATCATTGTAATATGCACCAATACCCCAAACAGCCATTTGCATTACCTCCTTTTGTTCTATTGTATCATGTTAAGGGGAAAAAGCAAAGTTTCATTCGTTTAGTTCTTTTGAACCTTACTTTCCCGCTGAATTTCTTTATGACCACACTTACTGCACTGATAGGTAACATCATAGAAATATTCTGTTGCTGGAACGTCTACCTCATATTCATCATAATCAGGTGTTGCATTTATATAAGTTTTGCCATTTTTTCGTGTATGATAGATTTTGCGTGTCTCTTTTATGAATGTATTCCTTGTGCCCACTAATTCTGAATGAACTCTTTGCATGGTCTTCCTTCTTTGACAAGCAGGACACACGCTACCCCTTGTCAGCAGCCATGGTAAGAAAAGTAATACGCCGATTCCTGCAATAATCAATCCCACTATAAAGTCAATACTAAACATAAAAATTATCCCTATAATGATAGGACCAAGTCCAAAACAGGCACAAAGACAACCGATTTTATCCCGATTGTCGTTTCTTAGTTTTCGTTCATCTCTTGTTAGTTGCTCTTGATTCAGTTGTCTCAAGTATTTTTTACAGAGTGTTCCCTCACGGATTTCTTTGTTACAGTTCCGGCAATGCTTTTTACCATCTGAATTTAGTTGTAGTTGTTCTCTGTTATCTACATGCTTAAAACATTTCTTCCCGCAATTTGGGCAAAAATTGCTCCCTTCCTGAATCACAGCACTACATTTAGGGCATATCATTTCCTCACCTTTTCTATATCTTGAATGATTTTGAGCATACTTTATATAGAACTATTTTAATCCTTGTTTTTCGTTTTGTCAATGATTATCTCGTTTTTAAGAGTGGAAAACTCGTTTCTCCTTTAGAATGAAAGGGGAGTTGATATTTATGCCTTTTTGCGATACATTACGCAATTTAATAGATGAACGAGGACTTACACAAAAACAACTGGCACAGGCCTTGGAAATTCCTGTGTCTACCCTTGGCGGATATGTGCAAGGAACAAGTGAGCCGGATTTTGAGACATTGAAGTTGTTTGCAAACTATTTTAATGTGTCTGCCGATTACCTGTTAAATCTCAAAATCGGAAACACTCAATCTCATTTAGAAAATGAGCTTTTGCGGATTTTCCGGTCATTGAGCACAGAACAACAGGAGCTATATTTAGAGCAGGGCAAAGCCTTTATCAGAATCAATGCGAAAGAAGATGTAAAATCATCAAAATCGACTTTACAAGGAAAAAATAACGAAGGATAATGAAAAACCGTCTGCGGAAAACGTAGACGGTCTTTTTATTGAGAAAATGTTTTGTTTTTTAGGTGTATTCGGTTTATAATAAGGTTGTAAGGAAAAGCCGCTATGTGATGAATTAAAAAGTCACATAACTTAATGTGGAGGGTTAAGCTAATGAAAGGACAGGATAACTGAAAATACGCTATCTATTCGAGAAAATCAAAATTTACCGGCAAAGGCGAAAGCATTGAAAACCAAATTGAGCTTTGCCGTCAACATATCAAGCTCCACCATGACAATGTAACGGAAGAGGACATTCTCATTTTTGAAGACGAGGGATTCTCCGGTGGAAACGTCAATCGTCCGCAGTTTCAGGCCATGATGAAGCAAATCCGGGCCAATCAGATTCAGGCTGTAGTCTGCTACCGCCTAGACCGCATCAGCCGTAATGTGGGAGATTTTGCCAAGCTCAAGGACGAATTTGATTACTACAATGTGGAGTTCACTTCAATCCGAGATGATTTTGACACTACTTCCCCAAGCGGTAGAGCCATGATGATGGTTTCCGTCTTTGCACAGTTGGAACGGGAAACCACCGCAGAACGTATCCGGGATAATATGCACGAGCTTGCCAAGTCTGGACGTTGGTTAGGCGGCACAACACCGACCGGCTATAAAAGTACGCAGATTGTTGGGAGCGTTACAGTGGACGGAAAAGAGCGAAAAGCCTATAAATTGGACATCATCAAAGAAGAAGCGGAAATTATCAGGCTGATTTTCTCGAAATTTATAGAAACCAATTCGCTTACCAAAACAGATACTCACTTGTTGCAGAACAATGTCACCACAAAAAACGGGAAGAATTTTACCCGGTTTTCCATTCGCTCCATTCTGCAAAATCCGGTTTATATGATAGCCGACCAGAACGCATGGGTGTATTTCGACAGCTTAGGCGTAGAGATTTACGCTGAACACTCGGAATTTGACGGCAAGCATGGAACTATGGCTTACAACAAAACCATTCAAAAATCCGGCAAGTCCAATCAAATGCGGGATATGGACGAATGGATTGTTGCTGTGGGAAAGCACAAGGGCTTGATCGCCGGAGCAGATTGGGTGAAAGTGCAGGATATGCTGAATCAAAACCGTTCCAAGTCCTACCGCAAGCCCAAGAGCAATGTGGCGTTGTTGTCCGGCCTGCTGTACTGTGGGAACTGTGGCAGCTTTATGCGTCCCAAGCTCAGCCAGCGGACAAACGCACAGGGTGAGAAGATTTATAGCTATCTCTGTGAAACAAAAGAACGCAGCCGTTGTCAGCTCTGCAACAGCAAGAATCCCAACGGCAACGAGCTTGACAAGTCGAAACGGCAACTATTCGGAAATTCCGAATAGTTCAAACGGAGGGTTCGAGACAGGTGAGTCGTGAAGTCATCCATTATAATTTACAGATGATAATTGCCGTGGGCTTTAAGGTGAACAATGATTGGGCAGTTCGTTTTCGTAAGTGGTCAGGACAAATTGTTAAAGATTATACAATTCAAGGTTGGACGATGGATAAGGAACGTCTGAAGAAAGGACATATGTTTACAGATGAATATTTTGAGCGGCAGTTACAGAATATTCGTGAGATACGCCTTTCTGAACGCAAGTTTTATCAAAAAGTTACTGACCTTTATGCTACCGCTTTTGACTATGATAAAGATGCTAAAACTACCAGACGATTTTTTTCAGACGGTGCAGAATAAAATGCATTGGGCCGTTCACAGGCATACGGCAGCAGAACTTATTGTTGAACGAGCTAATGCAGAAAAAGAACATATGGGATTGACCGCTTGGGAAGCGGCTCCAAATGGAAAAATTATAAAAGCAGAATTGCAAGCCGAACGTCATATTCCGATGAGTATGGAAGATTGGGCAAAGCGGTTAGATGGTTTTCTGGAATTTAACGGAAACGAGATACTTACAGGTCCAGGTAAGATTAGTGCAGAACAGGCAAAGCTTCATGCAGAAACAGAGTTCGAGAAATATCGCATTATTCAAGATAGATTGTTCGTATCAGACTATGACAGGTACCTGATTGAATTAGAGGAAAAGGCAAAGAAGTAGGCAATGGAAAATTTGAAGTTGACGGAGGTATTAAGGTGAGAAAACGAATTAAATACTCGGTGCAGTTTTAACTGACAGCAGATTGTATCGAGGTTAATTTAGGCAAATTGCTTATGTTGTCAGGGACTGCACCGAATTATAAAATTTATCATTTTATTTGAGAGGAAGCAGTTTTATGAATGAAGAATATTTAAGAAAGATATGGAAACAGGAAGAAGAAATAGCACATATTCACGGTTGGGATTTTTCCCATATTCATGGAAGGTACGAAGTAGAAAATGATTTGCCTTGGAATTATGAGGAAATAGTCAGAGGGTATTTATCCAATGATATGCAAATGATGGATTACGATACAGGTGGAGGCGAGTTTTTATTATCGTTAAACCATCCATATGAAAAGACATTTGCTACGGAAGGATATTCTCCAAATGTTGAAATTTGTAAAAGTAAGCTATTACCTCTTGGCGTTGGTTTTAAAGAGTGTCAGAATCCTAATAAAATACCATTTGAAGATAACGTGTTTGACATTATGATTAATAGGCATGGAGATTTTGCACCGAAAGAGATATATAGATTATTACAAAAAAATGGTGTGTTCATTACTGAACAAGTCGGAGGAGACAACGAAAGAGATTTAGTTGAAATGGTGCTGCCTGGTTTAGAGAAACCTTTTCCGGATTTAAACTTGAAAATACAACAGAAAAAGTTTGAGGAGGCAGGTTTTAAAATACTGAGGGCTGAAGAAGCATATAGACCTATTTATTTCTATGATGTTGGTGCATTTGTATGGTTTGCACATATTATAGAATGGGAGTTTCCAAATTTTTTTGTTGATAAGTGTTTTAAACAGTTATTAAAGATGCAAGAAGACATTGATAAAAATGGGTTTGTTAAGGGTACAATACATAGATATTTGATTGTAGCAACAAAGTAATAGGTTGTGGCAGGATGTATATTCTGCCACGATTACTAAAATATAAGAATCTGAAAATCTCAGTTTCATTGACATATTCCCACAAACGGCAAAAGTGTAAAAAAGTCTGATGATGTATTCCCGTACTCGGAAAAATATCAAAGAAATCCAGCGTATCCAGACGAGCCATGTGGAGACGGTAGTTCTTTTGCGTAGGGAAAAATCGACATAGGAGAAATTCTATATTTCCCGCCTGGCGAGAGTGTGGTATTAACGTTGCAACTTTTATTGAAGAAGAATAAAAAATGGATTTCATTTTATGAATAGCGACAGAAACGGCAACAGTTTGTTTTGGTAAATTATAAAAAATTTAGATGAAAAGTGGTGACTGCATGTACTTTGCGTTTGAGGACAGAAGAAGCATCCGAAAATACAAAGAACAGGATGTTCCAAAAGATATAATTGAAAAAATTCTTCAAGCCGGCATATTGGCTCCGTCTTCTAAAAACAGACAACCCTGGCGCTTTATTGTAATGACAGGCGCAACAAAAGCAGATATGGTTTCTGTAATGCGCTGTGGAATAGAACGGGAAAAACAGGCGCCATTACTCCCAGACAGTAGCAAATATATCAGTGGAGCAGAATATACGGCCAAAATTATGCAACAGGCTCCGGTTACGATCTTTATTGTTAATCCACTGGGAGCAGACCTGCAAAAACAGCTTACACCCGAAGAACGGATTTATGAAATCTGTAATGCCCAGTCGGTTGGGGCGGCAATTGAAAATATGGCGCTTGCGGCAACCGGGCTCGGCCTTGGCAGTCTGTGGATATGCGACACCTATTTTGCTTATCCGGAACTAAAAGAATGGCTTGGGATCGATGGGGAGATTTTTGCGGCGTTAATCGTTGGATATGCCGATGAAGAGCCTGCGGCCAGACCAAGAAAAACTTTGGAAGAAGTAACCGAGTGGCGCGGGTAACCGAAAAATTCCAGAATTAAATTTGCCCGGAAAAAATCGGGTGCAGCCGTGTAATATGGAAATTGCTTGTTAAAGAATTATATTCTGCCAGTAAGGAAAAATGATAGGAAGGTACAGTCTGAATGCTTAAAGGTTACATAAGACCCGCTAAAGAAAAAAGTAAAGTCAATGTGTGAACGATTGTGAAATGACATAATCAAATTGAAAGATTAGCCGCTGTTCTGAGAACTTTTTGATGGTAAAGGCGGATTACCGGATCAATTATATCTCCATGAAATTGCGTTTTATTATTTAATGAAATCTCGGGGAACACAAGAACTTGACAATAATAGCCACACGTTTGACGTAAAAGAAGAAATGCATTGAATCCCATTGAAGAGTGGGAACGGCATAAGGCATTTCCATCCCGGATGAAAGACGATTTAAAGAAACCGCACGGTTTGTGCTTTTGAAAACTAGTATGAATTGTGTTTTATTTCTCTATGAAATATGAGAAATATTGACTAAAGGTCACAGAAGATATATAATGCCTTTGGAAAAGGACAAATTTTGCAAAATGAAGGACAGCAGACATGGGGAAAATAGAAGAAAAGAAAAAAGCCAAGCGCGAGGCGCTTTTGGCTTCTGCGTTTACGCTTTTTACAGAAAAAGGAACAAACCGAACGTCTATTTCAGAAATTGTGGAAAACGCGGGCGTTGCAAAGGGTACGTTTTATCTGTATTTTAAAGACAAATATGATCTGCGCAATAAGCTGATCGCGTATAAATCGGGCGTGATCATCGGTAAGGCGACGCAGTCTATGCGGAAAAAAGCGTTTGCAGATTTTACGCAGGAAATCCTTTTTCTTGTGGATCATATCATACGGCAGTTTCAGACCGATCTTTCCCTATTGGAGTTTATATCCAAAAACCTCAGTTGGGAAATTTTGAAAAACGCCCTGCTCACAGAAACACTGGAAGGCGGCGTGGATTTCCGCCAGATGTACCTGAATATGATCGGGCGTTCAAAGCTGCACTTTGAACGCCCGGATATTATGCTGTATCTGATTGTAGAAGTGGTCAACGCAGTTTGCTATAATACCATTCTTTATAAAAATCCGGTCGATATTGAAACAATGAAACCTTATTTATATAATACAATTGCAGGTATTATTAAAAATCATAGTGAAAAGTAAAAATTTACGCTATAAAAACGTCCCCTTCAAAAGGGGGCGTTTTTATAGCGCGTTTTTGCGGTTAAAGCTATGAGGGGTGAAAAATTCAGACAGGATTTAAAAAGTCAGGATATTGCAGCTTTCATTTCTTTAATATAGCAGCATACGGGTTCTATACAGTCTGTTCCATATTGTTCACAAAGGCGGACAATTGCGCTGCCTACAATCACACCGTCGGCATATTGCACCATTTGTTGCGCCTGCTGCGGGGTCGATACGCCAAAGCCCACGGCCACCGGTATAGAAGAGGCCGATTTTGCAAGCGCTGTCATTTTACCTATGTCCGTATTTATTTTGCTGCGCATACCTGTAACGCCCATTGAAGAAACGCAATATAAAAAACCCTGCGCCTCTTTTGCAATTTTTAATATCCGTTTTTCGGAAGTGGGCGCAATCAGGGAAATAAGATCGACGCCGTATTTCTCACATAAGGGGCTTAATTCTCCTTTTTCCTCAAAGGGCATATCCGGCACAATCAAGGCGTCCATTTTACAAAGTACGCACTCGTTTAGAAATTTTTCAGGTCCGTATACATAGACCGGGTTACTGTAGGTCATAAAGGCCAGGGGAATATCGCATGTTTTTCGCAGCTGTTTGACCATGCTGAAAATGCGGTCGATTGTAACGCCGCCCTGCAAAGCGCGTATGTCTGCTCTTTGGATCACTTCTCCTTCCGCTACCGGATCTGAAAAAGGAATACCAATCTCTATCAGATCTGCGCCTGCGCGCGCCATGGCGGGGATTAGCCGCAGGGTTGTTTCAAGATTGGGATCCCCGGCGGTAATGAACGGAATAAACGCTTTTTTGTTTTGAAACGCTGCTTGTGTTTTACTCATAAAGATCCTCCCCTCTGTAGCGGGCAATAGCGGCTACATCCTTGTCGCCCCTGCCTGAAAGGTTGACGACTATAATTTGGTCGCGCCGCATTGCGGGGGCAATCTTTTGCGCATATGCAACGGCGTGCGCACTTTCAATAGCGGGAATAATGCCTTCTGTTTTAGAAAGGTATTCAAATGCCTGAATCGCTTCTTGATCTGTAATCGGAACGTATTGCGCGCGCTGTGTGTCGTGCAGAAAGGCGTGTTCCGGCCCGATGCCGGGGTAGTCGAGCCCTGCAGATATAGAATACACCGGTGCGATCTGTCCGTCTGAGTCCTGGCAGAAATAGGATTTCATACCATGAAAAATACCGACGGAACCGTTTGCAATAGTAGCGGCGTTTTGAGGCGTTTCCACACCCAGGCCGGCCGCCTCGCAGCCAATCAGCGCTACGCTTTTGTCGTCTATAAATTCATAAAACGCACCCATGGCGTTGCTCCCGCCGCCTACACAGGCAACAACCATATCCGGCAGCCGTCCCTCCAGCTGCTGCAACTGCGTTTTGATTTCTTTTCCAATGACGCTTTGAAAATCACGCACGATGGTGGGGAATGGATGCGGCCCCATAACCGAGCCCAGCACATAATGTGTGTCGTGTACCCGAAGGGTCCATTCGCGAAGCGTTTCGTTGACCGCATCTTTCAAAGTTTGCGTACCGCTTGTCACAGGGTGGACCTTTGCGCCAAGCAAACGCATACGGTATACATTAAGCGCCTGCCGCTTTGTATCTTCCAGCCCCATGTATATTTCACAGTCCATTCCCATTAGCGCGGCAACGGTTGCTGTGGCAACGCCATGCTGTCCGGCGCCGGTTTCTGCAATAACCCTTCTTTTTCCCATTTTTCTGGCCAGCAATACCTGCCCTAAAACATTGTTAATTTTATGCGAGCCGGTATGATTGAGGTCTTCCCGCTTTAAGTAAATTTTCGCACCGCCCAGGTCTTTGGTCATTTTTTCCGCATAATATAAAAGCGAGGGCCTGCCCGCGTAATCTTTCAACAACGAATGCAACTGTGCAACAAACACAGGGTCTTTGCCATAGCGTGCATACGCCGTTTCCAGCTCATGCACGGCAGCCATCAAGGTTTCTGGAATAAACTGCCCGCCGTGTATACCAAATTTACCGTTGTTCATGTTCTGTCCTCCTCACGAAACGAATAATTTCCTTTATTTTTTCAGGATCTTTTTTTCCGTTTGTTTCCACGCCGCTGCTGACGTCCACACCGTAGGGGAAAACCGTCTGTACAGCCTGTACGATACAGTCGCTATTTAAGCCGCCCGCCAGAAAAAACGGTTTTGTACAGCGCGGTGGAATAATCCCCCAGTTAAATCGCGCACCGGTACCGCCATAGCTTTTTACATGGTAGGTATCAAAAAGCAAAAAATCACAGGGAAGCGCCTGCGCCTGCAAAATGTCGGCCTGGCGCCGTACGCGGATTGCCTTAATCACAGGGCTCCCCGTCTTTTCTTTAATCTGCGCAATATAGGAAGCGTCTTCATCCCCATGCAATTGAATCCAGTCGATTACGCCGGTTTCTGTCAAAGAGCAAATTGTATCGACGGGTTCGTTTACAAAAACGCCAATGGCCAGAATATTTTTGGAAAGGTTTTTCTTCAGTAAAGCCGCCTGTTTTATTTGCACCTGCCTTTTGCTTTGCGAAAATACAAAACCCGCAAAATCCGGCTGATACAGATTGACCGCCGCAATATCTTCCAGGCTGCGCAGGCCGCAGATTTTAATTTTACTCATAACGGCCCTCCATTCAGTGCGGCAAGGGCTGCTTTTTTATTTTCACTGCGCATAAGCGTTTCACCAATTAAAATACCATCAACGTGTGCCCGGCGCAGGGCGTTTATATCGTCTGGCGTTTGAACGCCGCTTTCTGCAACAAATAATACTTCTTTTGGGATAAGGCTGCGCAGTGTCAGACAGGTTTGCAGATCCACCTTAAAGGTTTGCAGGTCGCGGTTATTAATTCCTATAATACGTGCGCCAGCCTTCAGGGCGGTTTTTACCTGCGGCGGCGTATGCGCTTCCACCAGTGCCGAAAGGCCAAGTTCCGAGCAAAGGCGTATACCTGCTTTCAGCGCCGCATAGTCCAGCAATGCGCATATAAGAAGTACGGCTTGTGCGCCCAATACCTTTGCCTGGAAGATCTGGTAAGAGTCTAAAACAAAATCTTTTCGCAAAACAGGGACGGAAACAACCCTGTGAATTTCCTGCAGGTACAGATCGCTCCCCAGGAAAAACTGCGGCTCGGTTAAAACGGAAATTGCGCCCGCACCGGCATGCTCATATTCCTTTGCAATAGAAAGATAAGGAAAGTCCTTTGCAATCAGTCCTTTGGAGGGGGAAGCCTTTTTTATTTCGCAAATATATGTGATCCCCTGCTTTTGCAGAGCTTTTTCAAATGGAAAACCAGTGTTGCAGGGGAGCGCTCTCGCAGCTGCTTCCATTTTTTCCGGGGACAGCTGTTTTTTTTCATTTTCTATACGCATTTTTGTAGCGCGTGCGATTGTGTCAAGTATCATAGCTTTTCCCTCACATTTAAGCCGCGGACGCGGTTTGTCGCTCGGATAAAATCCTGCATTTTCTTATAAGCGCTTCCGTCTGTAAGCGCCTTTTTTGCAAGCGTTATTCCATCCGCAATGCTTTTGCATTTATCTGCCAGGTACAGCACCACCGCGGCATTTAACGCAATAATATCGCTTTTCGGTCCTTTTTCGCCGCTTAGCACACGCTTTGCAATTTCTGCATTTTCCACGGCGCCCCCGCCTGTCAGTTGTGTACGTGAACAAAAGGAAAAGCCAAACGTACGCGGGTCAAGCGTGTAGCTTTTAAGCGTATCGCCATCTATTTCGCAAACAGCCGTTTTATCCGACATTGAAATTTCATCTAAGCCGTCCAGTCCGTGCACAACCATGCCGCGCCGCACGCCAAGGTTAAAAAGCACCTGGGCAATCGGCCTTACGAGGCTTTTGTCGTATACGCCGATCAAATTAATATCTGCGGCAGCCGGATTTGCAAGCGGTCCAAGCACATTGAAAATTGTGCGAGTTCCAAGTTCCTTGCGGACAGGAGCGGCATATTTCATAGAAGCATGGTATACCTGCGCAAACATAAAACACAGGCCGCTTTCCTTTAAAACGGTTTCGTTTTCCAAAGGAGAAAGCATAAGCTGCGCGCCGAGCGCTTCTAGAAGATCGGCCGCGCCGCATTTACTGGAAACGCTGCGGTTGCCGTGCTTTGCAACCGGCATGCCACAGGCGGCAATTACAAAACAGGACACAGTGGAAATATTAAAGGTATAAGCTTCGTCGCCGCCGGTACCAACAATTTCCGCCACCGGGAAATTGTGTCGGAGCCGGGCGCCTTTTTCACGCATGGCCATGGCGCAGGCGGTGATTTCTTCCGGCGTTTCGCCCTTCATGCGCAGCGCCGTAAGAAAAGAGGCAATTTGCGCATTTGTCGCCCTGCCGCTCATAATTTCATCCATGACTTCCTTGGTCATTGTAAAGCTTAAATTTTGTTTTTGTATGGCAGTCTGTATGGCTTGTTGAATCATTTTTCTCATATCCTTTCCAAAACGTTGGTATAATAAAATTTTTTCATTTTATAAAGAGAGAAAGCTTTGCATAATCTGTCCGCCGCAGGAGGTCAGGATGGATTCGGGATGGAATTGCAGGCCGTATGTGGGGTGTTTTTTGTGCTGTACGGCCATAACGGTGCCGTCAGAGTCAAAAGCCGTAGCCATAAGCGGAGGGTGTAAGCTTTCAGCTTCGGCGGCCAGCGAATGGTAACGTGCAACCTCTGTCTTTGTCGGCAAGCCTTTAAAAAGCCTGCAGGCAGGGTCAAGCTTGACAACGCTTTGCTTGCCGTGCATAAGCACATTTGCATGAACAATTCTACACCCAAAGGCCTGGCAAATTGCCTGATGCCCCAGGCAAATTCCCAAAATGGGGATGCGGCCTGTAAAGGCTGAAATTACATCTATGCAGATGCCTGCCTGTTCCGGGCGGCCGGGGCCTGGGGAAAGAATCATATGGGAGGGGTGCATTCCTTCCAGCTCTTTTATGGTAACGGCGTCGTTGCGTATAACACGCACGCCTGGCTTGATCTGTTCTGCCAGCTGGACCAGGTTGTAGGAAAAGCTGTCGTAATTGTCGATCAGTACAATCATACCTTTTCCTCCTTCAATATCTGTCTACGTCTGCGGCGCAGCGCACCGCGTCCATAACTGCTTTTGCTTTTTGAAAACTTTCTGCATATTCGTTTTCCGCAATACTGTCGGCAACAATGCCTGCACCGGCCTGTACATATACCCGGCCTTTATCCCTGACCGCCATACGGATGGCAATGCAGGTATCCATATTTCCTCCAAAGTCCACATATCCAATCGCGCCGCCGTAAACACCTCTTGCGTGCGGTTCCAGCGTGTTTATAATTTCGCATGCGCGGATTTTTGGTGCGCCGGACAGTGTGCCGGCCGGCAACAGCGCTTCTATGGCGTTAAATGCGTCGAAACGGCTGCAAAGCTCTCCCTGTACTTCCGAGCATATATGCATGATTTTAGAATATTTGTGGATTTGCATATACTCTGTAACTTGAACAGAGCCTGTTTTTGCAATTTTCCCAATATCATTTCTTCCCAGATCAACAAGCATATTGTGTTCCGCAAGTTCTTTTTCATCTTGTAAAAGCTCTGCTTCCAACGCATGGTCTTCCTCCTCGGAAACACCTCTGGGCCTGGACCCGGCGATGGGAAAGGTGGAAAGCCTGCCATCTTTTAGACGGATAAGCGTTTCAGGAGAGGTGCTTATGATTTCACGGCCGTTTATGGAAAGATAAACCATATAGGAGGAAGGATTTGTTGTGCGCAGAACCCGGTAAGCGTTTAAAAGGCTGCCCTCATAGGGTGCTTCGAAACGGCGGGAAATCACCGCCTGGAAAATGTCGCCGTCATATATGTGCCTTTTGGTTTTTTCAATCATGGCACGGTATTGCTCAAAGGATACGCCGCAGGTGAACTGTACGTCTTTCGGCGTGTGCAATATGGGAGAGGGAGAAGACTCTGTAATCAGATCAATCATACGCTGTATATCGTCAAGCGCCTTCTCATACTGGGCGGTCAAATCGTCTGTTTTCATGTTGGCGATGACGGTAATCTTTTGTTTTAAATGGTCGTAGGCAATCACCTTGTCGGCCAGCAGCAGGTCGAAATCATTGCAGTCGCCGCTTTGCAGTTTTAAAGCGGGCTCGCTGTAGGTGATCATATGATAACCATAATAACCTACCAGGCCGCCGGTGAAAGGCGGTATATGATCAAGCTGCGGTGATTGATAGCGCTGCATATACTCGCGCAAAACCTCCAGAGGACGCAACGTTTTAAGGACGGCCGCGCCTTCGCCTTCAATGGTCACGACCGAATCCTTGCAGTAAATGCGCGCTTTGGGGTCAAAGCCCAAAAAAGAGTAACGCGCCCATTTTTCACCGCCCTCTATGCTTTCCAGAAGAAAAGCGTCCTTTTTATAACGTACAATTCTTCTTAAAAGTGTAATAGGTGTGGCAAGATCTGCGTAAATTTCCTTGCATATTGGAATTACACTGTAATCTTTTGCAAATTTTTTAACTTCCTCAAAGCTTGGCGTGACCATGTTTTTCACCCTTTCTGTTTGTTTTTATGGTAAGGACGGTAGCAGAAATAAAAAAAGCTTTTGTCCCAAAACAGGGACAAAAGCTTATACTTCTGCGGTACCACCCAAATTGACGATAAATCGCCCGCCTTTACGTACTAACATACGCTCCTTACTGATAACGGCAAAGGAATTTGCCCGTCAGCGCCTACTGCGGAAAATCCGTTTCGGGCTGCCCTCGCAAGTCCATTCAAAAAAACTGCGCTGCCGTGCTCGCACCAGCCGACGGCTCTCTGAAAGCGTTTTGGTCTTTTTTACTACTCTTGCTCAACGGTTTTACTATATAAAATTGTTTTTAGTATACATCTGAAAAAACAGATTGTCAACATTTTTTTATTTTATTCTATTGTAAGCGTGTTGCATACAAAAAGTGCATAAAAAGTTTTAAGGAATCTATTGGCAGACGTGGGTGTTATACGCTATAATTTTATTGCAGAAATGATACAAATTTTACGCAAAGGAAAATTTGGCAAGCACAAAAACGGCAGGGGCTTCCACCCCGCAAAAGGAGAAAAATATGCAGTATACAAAAAAATGGATTGGTTTTTGCCTGGCGCTTATTATGCTGGCTGGCGTCAGTTTTTCAACAGAGCTTACGGCCGGCGCGCAGGAAAACGCCCCCGGGCTTTCTGTTGCAGATGAAGTGCTGGACAGCGCATATACGCTGGTGGTAGAGGACGATGCTTCTGAAAGCGGGCTTTTACGCGCCGGCTTTGAAAACAAATACGGGCAGCAGCTGGATCCTGCAAAGGATGCGCCGGTGAAAACAGACGGTGCACAAACACTGCCGGCACAGTTTGACCTGCGCGAGCAAAACAGGGTAAGCGCAGTACGTGACCAGGGTACAGAGGGCCAGTGCTGGGCCTTTGCATGCGACGCGGCACTGGAATCGAATATTCTTTCAAACAGTGAACTGCAAACCGATTTAACAGATGTTTTAGGGGAAAGTGCGTTAACCTTTGCACCTGCGCATACCTCCTGGTTTGCATTTACAGAGCCTGCAGACATGCAAAGCGGTACCTGCGGCGATTACATTTATGCTCCTCAAAAAGGTTCTGACGGGGGCTTTTCCTATTGGTTTGCCTCAGCTATAGCGGGCGGAAGCGGATTGCAGCTGGAGGTCAACACGCCCTATGAAAACTGGCAGTACGGTTTTTCAGAAGCAGAACGGGATGTTTCCTATTACCATCTGGATACGTTTAATCTGCTCGAACGCATTTCCGGAGAGGAACGCAATATTGTAAAAGGCTGGGTTTATGAGGACGGCGCGGTAAACGTATCGTATTATTCTGAGTCGTCGCTTTATTACAACACGGGCGATCCGCAAGCGCAAACAGCCTATTATCAGAATACAAGAGACGACATTAACCATTCGGTTGCAATTGTAGGATGGGACGACGGTTTTTCAAAAGAAAATTTTAATCCGGATTGCATGCCGCCCGGGGACGGCGCCTGGCTTATTAAAAACAGCTGGGGAGAAGGGATGTTTGACCAGGGTTATTTCTGGCTGTCTTATTATGACCCCTCTTTGCAGGATTTTTCGCAGTTCCAGGCCGAAACAGCAGACAGTTGGGATTACAATTACCAATATGACGGCGTTGGTGGGAACAGTCTGCTGGCAGTCGAAGAAGCGGCCAACATTTTTACGGCTCCAAGGGACCAGTTGTTAAATCAGGTGGGATTCTGGACAGCTGAAAATGAGGTTGACTACCAGCTTTCCATTTATCTTCTTAACGATGGTTATCAAACGCCGCGCGAAGGGCAGCGTCTTCTTTTGCAAAGCGGCAATATAGACCTGCCCGGGTATCACACGGTAGATTTAAAGCAGCCGCTGGCTGTTTCACAGGGGCAGCGCTTCAGCGTGGTGCTTTCCCTTAAAAACGCTGCCGGAGAGAATGCATTAATGACCATGGAAGGCGAATTTGGCGACAACAGATATGTTTTTTCCAGCAGGGAAGGGGAAAGTTTTATCTATGTCCAGTCCACCACCGGGATTCCATACTGGCAGGACCTGTATGCGCTTTCCGGCTATGGAAACGTATGTATAAAGGCCATGGCGAAGGAGGCGGACGAACAGGTAGATAAGGCCGGTTTGGCACAGCTGCTCCAAACAGCCAAAAACATTAAAACGGACAATTTGCCGCAGGATATTAAAGAACAGCTTGCAAGACAGCTTGTCTTGACGGAAAATGTGTTGCGCAACGAAAGCGTGCCACGTTATATGGTGGAAAACGCAAAAAAAATGCTGCAAAGCGTGTTTGAAAGTATAGACGCCATAGACCTGTCTATTTCTTCAGCAAACGATTTTGCGGCTTTGGCGGCGGCTGTACAGACGCTGAATTTCCGTGCGCGGAACGTGTATCTGACGGACGATATCGTGTTTAACACGCCGGAGATGTTTACATACGACGAAAACGGGAATATCCTTTCGGCAAAAAGCGGCGCGCAGAAAATTGCGGTGCTTGGAGCAGATAGAGCCTTTTGCGCCAATTTTGACGGGCGGGGTCATACAATTTCCGGCTTTTATACAGAAGGCTCCAGCCAGGCCGGCATTTTTTCGGAATTACAAGATGTAACCGTGAAAAACTTAACGGTAAAAGACAGTTTGATCATCGGTAGCGGTGCCTGCGGCGGGATTGCAGGCATATTGTGGGGGGATTCTTCCATTGAAAACTGTCATGTGGAAAATGTGACGGTCCGCGCTGTTTCGGGAGAAGTCGATTTTGCCATAAATACCGGCGGTCTGGCAGGCGCTGTTTTTGCACCCGGGACGATATACGGCTGCTCTGTTAAAAATGCAAATATTCAGGGCAACGAAAGCGTAGGAGGATTTTCCGGAAGTGTGGATACAGCCAGCGTGCAGAATTGTACCATACAAGACAGCCTGATTGCAGGGAGCAATTATGTGGGGCTTTGGTCGGGCTCTCCGACAGCGGACGAACCTGGTAATTCCTTGGTATGGGTAAAAACCGTTGGGGAAGGAAAGCTTTCCATTACGCTGGACACGCAGCGGCGGGAAGCGTATGTACAAAATCTTTCCAATCAGATACTGCTGGAGCTGACCTCCCGGCAGGCGGATGTAACGTATGATAATGAAAGGGAACGCTATGTCTTCTCCATACCCAAAAGGAGTGTTATCCTGAACCCGGTTTTTGAAGAGCATTCTTTTGAAAGTGCAGAAATTGCCGCCACCTGTGACAGCGACGCCTGTACGCTTTATACCTGCAAAAACTGTGGTTATCAGTACAGGGAAGAAAAACCGTATACGGCGCTTGTGCACATATGGGAGCCGTGGCAGATCGTACGGGAGGCTACCCTGCAGGATGAAGGGCTGAAAACCAGAGTTTGCAGCGACTGTGGGGAAGTACAGGAAAAGACATTGCCGGTCGTTGCATATATCATGGGTGATACAGACGGCGACAACGAGGTAACTACGAAGGATGTGCTCCTTTTACAAAAGTACCTGGCCAACCTGGCGCAGCTGGAAGGCGACCGGCTTATGGCCGCGGATATAGACAGCAGCGGGCGAGTGAATATACAGGACGTGCTGTACATACAGCAATATTTGGCGCATATGCTTAATAGCCTGCAGGAACTGCCCTCCATTTATATGAAAAAGGAAAACTGGGCTTGTGTAAATGACGGCCGGGCCAAAAAGGCAGACGTGTTTTTTGTGACGCCAACAGTATATATGGGAAGAGACGGCGGGATGAACATGTCTTTGCAGGACGAAAAAACAAAAGAAAGCTTTTTAGGCGCTATCAATATGGAGCGTGGAATTTACGCCGAAGACTGCCGCTTCTTTGCGCCGTATTACAGGCAGGCGTCTATCAAAGCGTATGAGATAAACTACAGCGACGCGCAACCTTATCTGGATATTGCCTATAAGGATGTAAAAGAAGCATTTGACTTCTATATGGAAAATTATAACGATGGCAGGCCAGTGGTTCTTGCAGGCTTTTCTCAGGGCGCAGATATGATACTGCGCCTGACAAAGGATTATTATAACAGCGGGGGCGCCTACGGTGATATATTGGTAGCTTCTTATGTTATTGGGTGGCGTGTAACGCAGGAGGACCTGGAGGAGGCTCCCCGCATGTCTTTGGCGTATAGCGCAGAGGATATTGGATCGGTTGTTTCGTTTAATACAGAAGATCCGTCCGTTACACAATCGGTCATTGTGCCGGATGACGTTTACAGTTATTCCATCAACCCGCTTTCCTGGAGTACAGACCCGCAGCCCGTGTCCAGGGAGCAGAACAAAGGGGCCTGTTTTACCGATTACAGCGGGGCGGTCACAAAGGAAATCCCTGCGTTTACAGGCGCGTATATCGACCCGGTACGCGGAACGCTGAAGGTCACGGACGTAGACCCGCAGGAATATCTACCGGGACTGGATATTTTTGAAAGCGGCGTGTACCATTTGTATGATTACCAGTTCTTTTATCGTAACTTACAGGAAAATGTCGGGCAGCGCGTGGATAATTTCATTGCAATTCACAGCAGCGATGCAGTGGGCTGATCAAAACAGTTGACAAGCAGGTACTTTTTCGCTATAATAAGTACCATGCCTTACAGGGGCAGAAAATTTTATAAGTACAGAGTAGAATCTTGTGCGTGGCGCCCAGTGGCGTGCAGTGCCGTCTGAACGGGGAGTTGTCAGATGGACGAAACGGGTGGAAATCCCTGCGGTTCAAGGTTCGCATCCCGCTGTTACATAAGGGTGTAAGGGCTTTTATAAAAGCCTGCCTGATTAAACGTAGAAAGCGGAGTACGGCTTTTGGCTGTTTTCCGCTTTTTTTGTTTCCCGCCTCCTTTATGTGACAACAGAAAGAAAAGGAGTGGAAACAATTGAAGAACAACACAACGCTATGGAACATTAAGGCGTCCTGCGCAGAGCTCAAAAGCGTACAGGTGATCGCGCTTTGCGGGATATTGCTTGCCTTGCGGGTGGTGATCGGCTTTTTAGAGATCAACATCGAAAGTATTTACCGCATTTCCTTTGCAGCGCTGCCGGTATCGCTTGGAGGTATGCTGTTCGGCCCGGTGGCCGGCGGTATATTGGGCGGCCTGGGAGACATTGTAACGCTGCTGATTAAGCCAATTGGCGCCTTGAACCCTGGAATTGTACTGAGCAAAATTTTATCGGGCTTTATAATGGGGTTGTTTCTGTATAAACGGCCGATTTCCTTGAAAAGAACCGTTCTCGCCTGTACGGTGTCGGCTGTATTGTGCGATCTGGTTGTTACCACAGCCAGCCTTTACTGGATGTACGGTACGCCGCTTGCGGTTATGCTGCCATGGAGGATTGTAAATTATATTTCCCTGCTTCCTGTCAACGCAGCGCTGCTGTACGGCGCGCAAAAGCTGGTCGTACGGATCCATTTGCCAGCACTGAAAAACAGAGGATAAGCAAAAAAGAGCAGACTGTCCAGTCTGCTCTTTTTTTGCTATTTTATATTATAACACTGCACCGCAATTTTTACAAGCATAATATAGAACAAATGTTCCTGCTGTGCCATTTTTGAAACAACAAAAAGCGTTTAAGAAAAAGAAAGCTTTTTCGCCTTGAATCGAACATATATTCGTGTTAGGATTGCTTTATCAAAAGGATAAACACAGTTACCCCAGGCATCTTGGTTTATCCTGCTGCAAATACGCTTTGTGGACAAGCAAAATCCGGGAGGAAAAGATGGATTACAGCAAATGGGCTGCGGAATATTTTATGGAAGCAGAAAAAATTTACAAAAAACTTTATGTGCTAAAAAAACAGTACAGGGAGCAGAAAGAAGAAAACAACAGAGAGCTGGCCAGAAGAATCATGATTTTATACTCCATGTATCTGGACTGCAAGCATACTGGTGAAATTTTATCACGAAAAGGAGGGGAGAAAATTGCCTTCAAACCGGGTTCTTTCGCTTGATAATTTTACAGGCGATCTTTACAGTCTGCGGCAATATAATCTGCATGGCGGCAATGAAAAAGAAATTCAGCGGATGAAACGTTTTTTGGAAAAAGCTCTGCATGCGGAGCTGACGCCCAGACAACGCCAGTGCCTGACGCTGTATTATTTTGAGGGCCTTTCCATGACGGAAATCGGCAGGAAACTCGGGATCAGCACATCTGCGGTTTCACGCCATATAAAAAGGGCGTTGCGTTGCCTTCGGGCAAGGTCTATTTATTATTAATAAAACAACCAACGCAAGAGAGAGCCTCTTGCGTTGGTTTGTTGTAAAAGCATGTTCATTTTATAATGAGGAACGCTTTCACCTGCTGTGCAATATATTTTTGCAAATGCAATACGTCCACCGCGGCAGTTTGGTTGTTATAATCTGCATTGTCAGGCAGAATCAGGGCGTCTGCGGCGCAGCCTGCAAAGGGCAGAAGAGTTGTTACAGTTCAAAATCCTTTGGGTCGTATTTTGGAAGCGCAGGCGTCTGCTTTGGAACGCGAAGCAGGGGATTATACTGAAAGCGCCGGCATTTGCCGTTTTTAATTTCACGTTTTACCCTGCAGATCTGTACATGGTCCTGTTCAAAAATGCAATGGTTGCAGTATGCGCAGTTTGGGTCAATGTGGTTTCCGAAAAGTCTGTAAAACTTCATGGCGTATAACACCCCGCTTAGATAATATGACGTTTTCTGCTTGTATTATAGCATTATTGCGCTTATAATGTAAAGCAGCGATAGTGAAAGCCTTATCTATATTTTGATCTTGGAGGTGCTCCATGCAGTTTCACAGCAATACCATGACTCTGCAAACGGAAAACGGCGTTTCCTTTTTAACCTATCCTGCTCTTTCGGCGTTGCCCTTTATCAGACACGCGTTTTCTACACGCCTGGGCGGGGTAAGCACGGGCGATTTTTACTCTATGAATTTAAGCTTTGGAAGAGGCGACCCGGACGAAAATGTGCTGGAAAATTACCGCAGATTTTGTATGGCGGCCGGTTTCAATTTTCAAAGCCTTACGGCATCGGCACAGGATCATCATACCTACGTGCGCTGTATAACAGAAAAAGAAAAAGGCATTGGTATTACAAAACCAAGGGATATGCAAAGTGTAGACGGGCTTGTTACCAACCAGAGGGGAATTACGCTTGTGACCTACTATGCAGACTGCACACCGTTGTTTTTTGCAGACCCTGTTAAAAAGGTCGTAGCTTTGGCGCATGCAGGCTGGCGCGGCACAGCAGGCGGTATTGGAAAGCAGGCTATAAAGACGATGCAAGATAAATATGCATGTAACCCGGCGGATATCATAGCTGCCATAGGGCCGGCCATAGGAAGCTGCTGCTATGAGGTAGATGAAGATTGCTGCCGCCATTTCCTTGCAATGGATGCGCTGGATACGGCGCGTTTTGTTTTTCCAAAGGGCGGCGGAAAATATATGCTTGACCTTTTGGAAGCAAACCGGCAGATTCTGCTTAAGGCGGGTGTAAAACAAACGCATATTACGGTAAGCGACGTATGCACCTGCTGCAACAGCCAGCTGCTTTGGTCACACAGGGCAACGCATGGAAAACGCGGCGGTATGGCGGCGTTTATTTGTATAAAGTAACAGAGCTTGGGAGGAACAGCCATGCCGGTTTACAATATTGCAGGTTTGCATGTTTTTATGGAGCCAAAAGGTGCGCTTTTACAGACGCGCGCAAAAAAATACCTGGAGCGCGGCAGACTTACAAAGGAACAGTGCGATATCATCATTGACGAACATTCACCGGGATTTGCCGTATGGCAGGAAAAATATAAAGTGTACTCGTACGCGGCCAATGAATACGCCTGGTTTGGGTATCGGTTTTACAGCGCGCTGCCCGGATACGGCGGCTTTTTCCTGCATGCCTCGGCCATAGCGCTTGACGGCGTGGCCTACCTTTTTTCGGCGGACAGCGGAACAGGAAAATCTACCCACACAGGGCTGTGGATGGATTGTTTTGGCCAGGAGCGTGCACAGATCCTTAACGACGACAAACCAGCCGTTTTATATAAAAGCGGCACCTTTTATGCTTTTGGGACGCCGTTTTCAGGAAAAAACGATTTGAACACCAATATTGGCGCGCCGGTAAAAGCGCTCTGTTTTCTGGAGCGCGCCCAGGACAACCATATTGAAAGAATTGATGGAAAACAGGCAATCAATCGGATTTTTACACAAATGATTCACAGCGCGGACAGAGAAAACATGGAAACCATGCTTTCTTTGCTGGACATTTTTTTGCATAAAACGCCTGTTTATGTTCTGCACTGCAATATCAGCAGACAAGCGGTTTTAACAGCATACAATGCTATGCGCGCGGATGAAGAAAATGACAAATTACAACAAACTATTGCAAAATTGTGATTTGACAGGCGGTTAAAAACGCGATAGGATTTTTGATAGGAATAACGGAAAGGGGAACAGGGATATGAAGAAAACATTTGCTGTAGTACTTTGTATCGTGCTAGCGGCGCTTTTTTCCGGCTGCGGGCAGAAGGAATCTCCGCAGGAAACGACAAACCCGTCTTCTTCTGCCGGACGCTCCTCCAGTGCGCAAGAGGAAGCGCAGCACTCTACCACCGCGGCGACACAAGCGCCCACACAGGGAACGCAGCCGCGGCAGCCGGAAACCCCTGATACCGGGCCGGAGGTGGAGCAAAGCGCCACGGAGCAGGTAGAGGATATGGAAAACAAAACAGATCTTACAGGAAGCTGGGCGCCGGCCTTTGGTGAAAGCGTTGCGTCCGGCGCAGCGGCAAATCTTCAGGAAATTTACGGAAGTGGCTACGCCTATGGCGGGTCGCTTGACCTCAATACCGACGGAACATTTTCTGTCAGTGTGGGAATTGTCAAGGATAATGACGCACATCAGGGTACTTACCGTATAGATGGCAACCTTGTATATGTCTCTTACAATAACGGGGAAGAAGACGTTTTTGAATATTTGAGCGATTATAACGGTGGGGAAGCCATAAAGGCAAGACAGGGAGACTATTATATTTATTTTTGCAGGTGAGTTAATTTGTCTTTTGCAAGAGGCGGTAACATCAGTATTTTCAGCAGAAAGGGGCGGCAGCATTCTTCGCTGCCACCCCTTAAAAATTGCCTGTCTGTTTATCAGCAAAACCCGGCAGAACTGTCAGCGGCAGCGGGAGTATGCGCCGCTTATCCAACCATCGGCCGGTTTGCCGGGTATTTTATATAAGGTCGCCCTGAATCTTTTAAGAAATAGCTTTAAAAAAACGTAACCGGAAGGTTTTAAACCTTCCGGTCACACACGCACGCTTTTCTTTACGGCAATACCAGGCAAAGCCGTAAGAAAGTTTTTTGTTTTAATTTTGCTTTACCAAAAGGCAATTGTTTCTGCCGGCAGAAATGCGTCTAGGCACAGATAGGGTTGTATGAAAATGCAATAAAAGCCGGAACGTCATTCTTTTTGATAGCCTATACCGCTTATGACCAGTGTATCCCCGTCAAAGTAGTAGGCTTCTTCCATTGTGCCTTCCTGGCCGGAAAGCATATAGGTGGTAACGATCTGTCCGTCCTCCAGCGTATAAACCGCGTCTATGCGCATATTCTGGGATTCCATATACATTGTGCCGTCCGCGTTAAAGCAGTATACCATATCATATGCGCCGTCCAGCGTGCTCCATGTGCCAATGATCTTTTCATCGGTTTTTCTGTCTGCAGCAGGTTTGAGTGTGTTTTCAGGCAGAGAGGCAGAGTGCAGGTTCAATTGCGCGCCGTTGTCGCTGGAAATCACAAACGACTTGCCTGTAATCAGGTTGCCGGCTATCGAATAGTCAAAATCGCCTGAAATAGCAGTATAACCCACTGGAATATACAACGTAATCTTACTTGGCGTATCCTGCGTTGCCTCTTTAAAGGAATATGTCCCTTTATACGAAACGGTTCCGTTCACCAGCTGCACATTGCCTTCGTTATCGAATATATAATAGCTTGCCGTCGTTTGACCATCCTGCGCCCAAACGCCTACCGGTGAGTTTGCAAAAAACAAGACGTACACAGCTCCGGCAACCACTGCGAGCACAAAAATCAGGATTGAAACGGTCACGCACGGCATCAGCAACCGTTTCTTTGTCGCTTTTGTTCTTTCCTGCAGGGCGGGAGCGTCTTCCATTTGCTCGGTCAGTTCGCTGAATTGCGCGGTGTATCCTTCATTTTCAGACAGGTCGTTATGTAAAAAGGCGCTGTCCTCATCTACAGGTGCTTCAGACAAAACGTCGGTTGTGTCCATAAAGGGCGTTTTTTCCTCATGAACATCTTCCGGCTGTACCTGCTCGGCAGCTTCCTGCATATTGCCTGTCTCTGCAACGCCGTCTGTATTTTTTTTCTTCTGTGTTTCGTCCACGTCGGTTCCTCCTTTAAATACGGTACAGCCTGTACCACTTTGCTTTTATTCATTGTACAACATATTTTTTTTGCTTACAAGCCCAATTTAGGTATATCATAAGGATTTAAAAATATATTCACAAACCGTTTTATGCCGGCGGCGCATATTTCTTGCATTTGCAATTATATTTTTATAAAATTGCAAAACTTTCTTGTTTTATATTACCAACCCTATGCGGTTTTTTTTAAAATTTTATTTTCATATTAGAATAATAAGCGAAATGTTTTTTGCTGTCTTTTTCTGTAAAATTTGTAAACGTAAGAAAGTTGTGGTATATTATATACTGTATCTTTATAAATGAAGAGAAATAAAGAAAGAAAATAATAGATAAGCAAGAACAGTACATCTTACTTTTGAAGGGGTGTTTTTAGAATGGAAACAAAAACGCTTTATCAGCTGTGGCTTGAAAAAGCACTTGATGATAAGGACTTGATGGATGAGCTGCAATCTATTGCCGGCAATCAAGATGAAATATACGACCGGTTTTACCGCAATCTTGAATTTGGCACAGCAGGACTGCGCGGCGTGATCGGTGCCGGCACAAACCGTATGAACATATATAACGTGCGCCTTGCAACTCAGGGCCTGGCAAATTATTTAAATAAAAAATATAAAGATAAAGACGCCGCCGTTGCCATTTCTTATGATTCCAGAATAAAATCTGCCCTTTTTGCACAGGAGGCGGCGCGCGTGCTTGCCGCAAACGGGATTCGTGCATATATTACAAGGGAGCTGCAGCCTACACCTGTGCTTTCCTTTGCCGTACGCCAGCTGCACTGCCAGGCCGGGATTATGGTTACTGCCAGCCACAATCCCGCCGCTTATAACGGCTATAAATGTTACGGGCCGGACGGATGTCAGATGACAGATGACGATGCAAACGCCGTTTATGCAGAAATTCAGGCGGTTGACTGCTTCGAAGGCGTCAGACTGGCCGATTTTGAACGCGCTGTTGCAAGCGCCCGGATTGTTTATATAGACGACAGCCTGTATGAAACCTATTTACAAAAAGTAGCCCAGCAGGCGGTCACACCCGGCATATGTGCCGGTGCCGGGCTAAAGGTTGTTTACACGCCGCTTAATGGTACGGGAAACAAGCTGGTACGCGAAATTTTAAAAAGAATAGGTATAGAGGACGTTTGCATTGTTAAAGAGCAGGAAAATCCCGACGGCAATTTTACAACTTGCCCGTATCCCAATCCTGAAATCAGGGATGCTTTGCAGCTGGGGCTGGCATTATGCCAGCAGGAGCAGGCGGATCTTCTGCTGGCTACCGACCCGGACAGCGACAGGGTAGGCGTTGCCGTCAAAGACAGCGGCGATTACCGCCTGATTACAGGAAATGAAATGGGTATTATGCTGACCGACTACATTCTTTCGCGCCGCAGAGAAAAGAAAGACCTGCCGGAAAATCCCGTTGTTGTCAAGACGGTCGTTACAAGCATCCTGACCAACCGTATTTGTGAAAAATATGGCTGTCAGCTGATTAACGTGCTTACCGGGTTTAAATATATTGGGGAACAGATTCTGGAGCTCGAACAAAGGCGGGAAGAGAACCGTTATGTATTTGGGTTTGAAGAAAGCTATGGATATCTTGCCGGAACTTATGTAAGGGACAAAGACGCGGTCGTAGCCTCCATGCTGATTTGTGAAATGGCCGCATATTATAAGCGGCAGGGGAAAACGCTCGCCAACGTGATTGATTCCCTTTATCGGGAATATGGTTATTACCAAAACACCACGTTGAATTTTGGTTTTGCCGGTGCCGCCGGTATGGAAAAAATGAACGATATTATGACAAGCCTGCGCTATGACGCGCCGTCTTCCATTGCAGGCTTTGCCGTTATAAAGACAGATGACTATCTGCAGGGCGTTTCCAAGAATCTGGAAAACGGGAAAACAACGCCGATTACGCTTCCTAAGTCCAATGTCATCGCGTATTCTCTGCAGGGCGGCCATTCTGTTATTGTACGCCCCAGCGGAACAGAACCCAAAATTAAGCTTTATATTACTGCGGTCGGAACCGACAAACAAAATGCACAAATGTTGACCGAACGCCTTACAAAAGACAGCGAAAAAATCATGGGAGTTTAAAGCTGGCCGTTTTTTATAAAAAATATAACTTTTCAGGACAGATCTGTTGTGGTCTGTCCTTTTTATTTCCCGGAAAATAAATTCCTGCAAAAAGTACTGTTTTCGCTAAAAATTGCAACATTTTTTTATAACAAATTAAAAAACGAAAAAATTCCTTGCTTTATTCGAACAAAAGTTCTATAATATAACTAATAAAAACATTTGTTCGATCAGAGGTGCTGGTATTTTGTCCAGAGTTATTTTGCATAGCGACTGCAACGCCTTCTATGCGTCGGTGGAATGCTGTTTACATCCATCCTTACAGGGGAAAGCAGTTGCCGTATGCGGAGATGCGGAAGCCCGGCATGGCATTGTTCTTGCAAAAAATGAAGCGGCTAAAGCATCTGGTGTAAAAACAGGAGAAACAATTTGGCAGGCAAAGAAAAAATGTCCGCATTTGGTTACGGTAAACGCACAGTTTGCACGTTATTTAGAATTTTCTGAAAAAGTGCGCGCAATTTATGCAGATTATACCAATCAGGTAGAACCATTTGGTCTGGATGAAGCCTGGTTGGATGTAACCGGAAGCCAACATCTGTTTGGAAACGGAATGCGTATTGCCGGGGAAATACGGCGGCGCGTCAAAAAAGAAGTCGGGATCACCGTAAGCATAGGCGTCAGCTATAATAAGGTTTTCGCTAAATTAGGGAGCGATTACAAAAAGCCGGACGCGGTCACTTTGATTACAAAAGAAAATTACCGGTCACTGCTCTGGCCTTTGCCGGTCGATGCGCTTCTGTATGTGGGTAAGGCCTTTAAGGAGAAACTGGCCCGCCTTGGTATTTATACCATTGGGGAACTTGCAGCCTGCCGTTTAAATATACTTCAAAAAAATTTAGGAAAATGGGGAAATTGGCTTTATCTCGCGGCAAATGGGATGGAACACGCGCCTGTTTTGTCCCATGAATTTATCCGGCCTCCCCAATGGATTGGGAATTTCACCACTACTGTGCGCGATCTTCAGACAATGCAGGATATAAAAATTGTATTCAGCGCTCTTGCAGACAGCGTAGGCAGACGTATGCGCAGGCATAGGCTGTGCTGCCGGACAGTTTGCATTCATGTGCGCGACTGCGCGTTTACCACTTATACAAGACAAATCAGGCTTTCTGTACCAACATGCATGACAGTAGATATTTTTCATACCGCTTTCTCGCTTTTTTGTGAAAATCATAAGGGAAAACGGGCGGTGCGCGCTCTTGGACTGCGCGTAGGAGATTTTCTTCCTGTAGAAACAGGTAGGCAGCTTTCTCTTTTTGAACAGGAGGAACAGCAGCGGACGCGCTGTGAACGTCTGCAATGTGTTGCAGATACATTAAAAGACCGTTATGGAAGCGGCGTTCTGTTTCCTGCTTTGCATCTTGTTGATCAGCGGCTTTCCGGATTTGCGCATGAGGGACTTTCTTCTGTACAGTGTAAAGATTCCAAATCAGAATAAAAATCACATTTGAAAAATGTCGAAAAACAGAAAAAAGCGCAGGTGTACAAAACGACATTTTTTTATTTTTTTTTGAATATTTTTTAAAATAGTACCAAATATATAAAAAAATTAACATATTATCACAAAACTATTGACTTTTTATAGCTTTGTGATTTATATTCACTATATCCCCGGAATGTCTATTTCAATGAATATTAAAATTGGAGGGAAAAACATGATAAGCAAAAAGAAAAAAATTGCCAGTATTTTTATTGCGCTGTGTATGATGGCAACATGTGTATTTTCGTTTTCCATAAACACATTTGCAACAAGCAGCGATATGAGCGCTGCTGAGGTTGCCGCTGCTGCAAGTGAAAACGGTCTGGCACAAAACATTCAAGACGGCGTTATTCTCCATGCGTGGAATTGGGACTATGACACCATAGCAGAGAATATGGCCGACATCGCCGCCGCCGGTTACAGCGCCGTACAGACCTCTCCGGTACAGCAGCCCAGGGACTATGCGTCGTACTGGAATGAAGTAAGCACACAGTGGTGGAAATTTTATCAGCCGTTGACGCTGTCCTTTTCGAACCAGTACACCTGGCTGGGGACAAAAAGCGATTTTGAGGAGATGTGTGATATAGCCGACTCTTACGGCGTGAAGGTCATTGTCGATATTGTCGCAAATCATATGGCAAATGTGAACGAAGATTACGGTAACTCTGCCAATAACCGTAACACAGGGATTCCGGCTTCTATTCGCAATAATGATAGCTATTGGCATGTAAACAATATTTGGGCAAGCGATTCCAACCGCTATGATATGGTACAGGGCTCTATTGGCATGCCCGACCTGAACACCGGCAACAGCGAGGTACAGGGCATGGTTATAGACCTGCTTGAAGAGTGCATTGATGCAGGCGCTTCCGGCTTCCGGTTTGACGCAGCCAAACACATAGAAGTACCGGAAGATACATACGGTGCAGGCAGCAATTTCTGGCCTAATGTAATTGGCGCGGCGGAAAACTACGCTTCTGCACAAAAGGGAATTGACCTTTACTGTTATGGAGAAATTCTTTATACAGCATCAACAGCGCTGCATAATTACACAGAATATATGAGTATTACAGATAACCAAACCGGTGAAAATGTAAGAGACAACGTGATAAACTCCAATGCTGCAGGCGCTGCCGCTTCAGGGTATGTTTTTAACGTGGGCGCTGACCACAGCGTCTTATGGGCAGAGTCTCATGACACATATGCGGACAATACCAGCAGAGGCGTTTCCGATGAAAATATTCGGCTTACGTGGGCAATCTTGGCTTCACGTAAAGATGCCACCTCTCTGTTCCTTGGGCGTCCAAGCAGTTGGAGCGGCGGTGTTATGGGGGAAAACGGAAACAACTCCTGGCAGCACAATGCTGTAAAAGAAGTCAATAAATTCCATAATAAATTTATTGGCAGCTCCGAATATTTAAGCTCCAGCGGCAGCGTAGTCATTAATGAACGCGGCAACCGTGGCGCAGTGCTTGTCAATCTTGGAAACAGCAGCGTTAACGTCAATGCAACGGCTCACCAAATGCTTGATGGCACATACGCGGAACATGTATCCGGCGGAACCTTTACCGTTGAAAACGGTAGGATCAAAGGAACAATACCTGCAAAAGGTATAGCGGTTATTTATGACAGCGAACCCGTGTCCAATGCAAAAACCATTTATTTTTCAAATAATCTGCACTGGGACCAGGTTTACGCATATTGCTTTAAAAATACCAACAGCAATGCCGCCTGGCCTGGGGTTACCATGCTTTATGAGAGTACAAACGAGTACGGAGAAGATATATATTCCTATACCTTTGACGGCACGCAGTATGATTACGTCATTTTCAGCAACGGAAACGGTACGCAGACGGTAGACATACTGGTCGGAAGCAGTGGTACAGGTTACTATTGCACAACGCAAAACAGCCAGGGGAAATACCAGGTGGCTTCCTATACTTACGGGTAGGCGTTCTCTATGATTTCTCATTGCAAAACGGCTGGTTGGTATAAAGGATAACGGCAAAGGAAAATGGAATCAATCTATTCTATAAAGGAAAAGGCGGAACCATGGAATGATAAATGGTTCCGCCTTTTTGCAGCTTAAACAGATGCATTTCTTTCTTTTGTACAAATCCGCCCTTTGTACAAACAGAGACCATAGCACAAAGAAGATACATACGGAAAGGATGCAAAACGATGTTAAAATAAAAAATATTTGTTACAAACAGCAAAAAGAACACAGCAAAGTTTTTTGTCCATATAAAAATATTATCTAAAAAACAAAAATAAATAAAATTTCCGCTCTTTCCCGGTAAACCGTAAAGCCGGAAAAAGGGCGGTGTTTTTTAGAAAAAATATATTTGAAAAAAGGCATATAAAATTTTAAAAATAGTTTGTCCATTAGCACGTCCATTTTTATTTTATTGGGGATTATTGATGCAACGCCGTCCTCCATTTTTATGAAAAGTGTATTGACATATATGGAAAAATGTGGTATAAAATACGTAGAATTATTTTAAAAAATGTATATATTGTTCAAATTTCAGTGGATAAAAAGTAACAAAACCCAGTCTGTGCAGCCGGGAGGTGAAAGACACAAAAACAAAAAGACAGCGCAAAAGGCAAAAAGCAGAAGAGCTATGTATTTTATTTATGGAAACTGTTTTCACATGGGCGAGCGCATGTAAGGAGGGAATGCAACATGAAACAATAAACAAGCCGGTTTGTTTTTTGTTAACGTGCCTGCTGCTGTGCAGCGTGTTTATGCTGCCGGCTGGCGCGCAGGAGCAGCCTGACCAAGCCTCGCTGTTGCAGGTGTTTAAAGAGTATTTGGATGCAGAGGGGATAAAATATACTGATCCATCTATGCCGGAAGTAGAGACAGTATCCGTTACTTTTCAAACTTATTCAGAAGGCTGGACGATTTTTTTAGGGTTTTATGGTCCGATAATGCCAATGCCTACCTCAGACAGAATCGGTAAATATGTCTTTTATTCTGTTAATTGGTATGAGCCTTATCAAATCGGCCTGTATGCAGAAAAGGACGGGACGGTTTTAACGTTGAAAGAAGCCTATGAAGCAGGGGAGATAGATATAGCCTGTGTAGTAAACGATGGAACATTCAATGCATACCTTGCAGGGGACGCAAATACAGACGGCGTTGTCAATGTAAGTGATGTTTTAATGGTACAAAAGGTTATTGCCAACGAAATAGACGGTTCTATCGGGTCGTTTGACTCGTATGCAAGGCTGTGCGATTATAACGGGGATGGAGAGATTACCGTAAAAGACGTTTTAGCAATGCAAAAATATGTAGCAAAGGTGGCTTAAAGCAAGACGGGAAAAAGGGGTTTAAAGACAAAAAATAAAGAAATGGAAAGGGTTTGAGGAGCATGCGTAAACATAAAGTTATGAAAAAATGTCTCTCTATCTGTCTGGCGCTTTTGCTGTGCGCGCTACCCGTGAGCATCTACGCAGCCGGCGAAACGGCGCAGACGGCAGCTCCGGCGGAGCAGAAAATTTCCGATACTTTATACGAAGAGTTTGCACGTCTGGAAGCCCAAGGAAAAAATATGGCGGAAGAAAAAATCCCGGTCTGGGTCTGGTATAAAGACGTCAACCAAACGCAGGTTGACAATATTACCAAGGCAAGAACAGGCCTGACGGTGGAAAATGCGGCGGTCGATTATGCCATGCCCAGCCCGGCACTGCTCAACAGCCTGCAAAACGAGGAGCCGGGCAGCCAGGCGCAGATGCAGGCCTATCTGGCGGCAACAGCGCAGGCAAGGGCGCTGGAAGCCCAAAGGGCAGATACCCTGATCATGACAAGGCGCGAGGTTGCAAGGGAACAATACAATACAAAAAGTGCCGCAATCATAGAAGAGACAAATTTGGATGAAGATGATATAATATTTAAAAGCCAGTATGCGCCGATGATTATAGCAGAAATGACACAAGAAGAAATCGAACGCATGGTGGAAAGTACAAATATTGAAACGGTGGAGCTTTACGAGCAAGGAGAAGAGGAAGAATGTACACTTGAGGTGGATCTGGAACAAATGGCATCTGTTAAACAGACGCTTGGTTTGGATAAAGTGTATAATGAAATCGGGCTGACAGGGCAAAATGTAAAGGTTGGAATGTTTGAAGTAGGGCCGCCAATCCCAAATTCAGAAATTACATTTACAATAGTAGGAACGGGGTTGGAGCAACAGGATCATGCAACCAATACTGCCAGGGCCCTTGCAAGCTCTGAAGTTGGCATTGCGCCCAACATTACGCTATATGCAACTAACGCTGATTATAGTAATATTGAGCAGATGATCAGTTCAGGTGTGAGAGTGATAAATGTCAGTTTCGGGTGGAGAGTAGCCGACACTCCTTATTCATCATATGATAAATGGTTTGATCATATTGCTGCACAACATCATATTTTATTGGTTTGTTCTGCCGGTAATAATGATTTAGAGAATGGAGTTCGTCCAAATCATCCCATTTTATCTCCCGCTATGGCTGATAATACGCTTGCTGTTGGAGCTTATAGCGATCAATATACAAGCACAAATTTTTCAGACGATATACTGGAAGATTATAGCAGATACAATAACAAGTCTGGATGCGCAAAACCAGATATCATTGCCCCTGCAAACGTATTAGGAGGCGGTACCAGCACATCAGCGCCCATTGTCACCGGTATTGTTGCCTTAATGCTGGAGTTCAAGCCCTCCCTTGCCTACCAGCCGCATCTCA
>OMFK01000248.1_pt1 | contig 30201 bp, 24 predicted proteins | sample 1645651 | NCBI WGS metagenome assembly OMFK01 (sample SAMEA103958124, study PRJEB25191) | human gut metagenome | biome: human-associated habitat [ENVO:00009003]; feature: intestine environment [ENVO:2100002]; material: feces | place: Germany | collected 2013/2015
CCGTGCCGCAGCCGCCGGAGCGGTGCTTAAGCCGTCAGGCGGGAATTGTGCGGTGCTGCCTTAGGTGTATCTGTTCAGCGCTTCACGTTGAAAGCAGCCATACCGGGGTAAACGGCAGAATCGCCCAGCTCTTCCTCAATGCGGAGCAGCTGGTTGTACTTGGCCACACGCTCGGTACGGCTGGGCGCACCGGTCTTGATCTGGCAGGTGTTCAGGGCAACGGCCAGGTCGGCAATGGTGGTATCCTCGGTTTCGCCGGAGCGGTGAGAAGAAATGGCGGTGTAGCCAGCCTTGTGGGCCATCTTGATGGCTTCCAGGGTTTCGGAAACGGAGCCGATCTGGTTCAGCTTGATCAGGATTGCGTTGCCGCAGCCCAGCTGAATGCCCTTGGACAGGCGCTCGGTGTTGGTAACAAACAGGTCATCACCAACCAGCTGGACCTTGCCGCCCAGCTCGCGGGTCAGCTCCTGCCAGCCTTCCCAGTCCTCCTCATCCAGGGCATCCTCAATGGAGATGATGGGGTACTTTTCAACCAGGCTCTTCCAGTGGGCGATCAGTTCACTGCTGGTGTAATGGGTGCCGGCTTTGGGCAGGATATATTCGCCCTTCTTGGTGCCCTTCCATTCGCTGGAAGCAGCGTCCATAGCCAGCATGAAGTCTTTGCCCGGCTCATAGCCTGCATTGCGGATGGCTTCAAGAATGGTCTCGATGGTCTCTTCATCGCTGGACAGGTTGGGGGCAAAGCCGCCTTCATCGCCCACAGAGGTGGCCAGGCCGCGACTCTTGAGCAGAGCTGCCAGGGCATGGAACACCTCAGCGCACCAGCGCAGGGCTTCCTTGAAGGAAGGTGCGCCGACAGGCATGATCATGAACTCCTGGGTATCGACGGTGTTGGTTGCGTGGGCACCGCCGTTCAGGATGTTCATCATGGGAACCGGCAGACGGTTGCCGGAAATACCGCCCAGGAAGCGGTAGAGAGGAATATCCAGAGAAAGGGCTGCTGCGCGGGCAGAAGCGATAGAAACAGCCAGGATGGCGTTTGCACCCAGGTTGGATTTATCCTTGGTGCCGTCTGCCTTGATCATGGCAGCATCGACAGCGTAAATATCGGAAGCATCCATGCCGGTCAGAACATCATTGATGGTGGTGTTGATGTTCTCCACAGCCTTCTGCACACCCTTGCCGCCGTAACGGGCTTTGTCGCCATCGCGCAGCTCCAGGGCTTCAAATTCGCCCGTAGATGCGCCGGAAGGTGCCATGCCGCGGCCAACGGTGCCGTCAGCCAGCCAGACCTCAGCTTCAACGGTGGGGTTTCCGCGGGAGTCCAGAATTTCGCGGCCTACAACTTTTTCAATTTCCAGGTATGCCATTATCGATCGATCCTTTCTTTGGGAAACTATTTGATCAGCAGTGAGCACTGCCCCAGTGATTAGCATTAACTAACCTTCAATACCGTCATTCTATCACAGGTTGTTACAAAATGCAAGGTACTTTTTGTGTTTGGCGGCTGCGGCAGAGTATTCTTATTTTTGCCGAGAAAGCGTTTATTTAATCTAACTTTTTGAATATTTTGAAACTTTTTTATTTTGATTTGCTCCGGGGCTTGACAAAATCCTGGCGGTGTGGTATTGTTTGTTCATGGTTAGTTTGCGCTAATCTCGCAGGCAGCGACCCTCACAGCATGTAGGGAACAGCCCTCCCTTACATGGGTTGCTGCTTTGCCCCCCCTTACATCAATAGGACCCCCGCCTTTTTTCTCTCTTTTGCAGGCGGGGGTTTTATTGTATTATTTTGCCTGCACGGGGCCGGGGGAACACCCATACAAACAAAACCGGCACCCATGTGGCTCATTCCATGGGTGCCAGCCTTGCTTTGATTCGGTATGCCCTTGCAGGCGATAATGGCATTTTTGCGCGGCATGCTTGCGTGCCCGGTGGGCACTGCCGCAAATGAAACGGAGGCAATAAGGAGATTTGTGGGGATATGATGCAGCCGGAACGGAGGTCAATCAGCTGGCTGCGCGTCAGTTAGTGTTATCTAATCAGCAAAGATATAGTAGCATACTCCGGCGGGGGTTGTCAAGCAAAAGCAGGGAATTTGTTCAAAAAGTTTTGGAGGGGATGCAACACGATAAAAAAGGCACGCTGCCTGTTTGTGCGGGCAGCGTGCTGGATTTGCTTTAGTGCTGTTCCTGGTTTTCCGCTTGCAGCTGTTTGCGGAAAATAGCGCGGAAGATAAACCGGCTGAGCGGGCCGCAGTAGAACATCTGCCAGCAGAGCGCCATAGGGAAGTTGCAGCCCCAGGTATGCACCCATGTGCCGAAGCTGGGCTCCTTGAACAGCAGGGTAGCCACAAGGCTCATAACTGGGCACATGATGCAGACGATCATCAGGGAGATGGCATAGGTAATGAACTGCGGGCGGTCCGTGGGGCGCATAAAGGTGAACGCCAGGGCGGTGGCCAGCTTTTCGACCACAAAGAATTCCAGCACAAAGGCCACGGGCACCATAATGGGCATTTCGTGCAGAGCCATGCCAAAGGTAGCGTTGGTAACGCCGCCGGTGTTCAAGGCAACGTTATAAACGATCATGCCATACACCATGATGGTGGCCATGACGATGGTAAATACGATTCTTTGCGGCAGTGTTTTGGGCATAGGAAAGTGCTCCTTTCTGAAATCAAGACCGCAGACAAAAAAGAAAGACAGCGAAACTTTGCCTTTATAGTGATAAGGAACTAAATTCACTTATCACTGTTAGCTGACGGTTTCGGGGTGCATACGAAAGCCCGTCTGAATCCTAACAGGGGTTCAGACGGGCTATTTTCTTAACAACATGGAGGTCTAAACCTATGAATAAGCTCATTTCCTGCGAGTTCAACATTGATACGGCCTGCGTCGAGTTGCGCTTCACGGACGGAAGCATGATTTCTATTGACTGTACTGCCGTAGAGGAAGAAGTTGCACATACCATCCGTCAGCGGTCAGAATTGGATTGGCTGGTGTATAACGACCCGATTGGATATGCTGATTTGATATTGAACGGAGACCCTGAACAATATCTGAAAGCGGTTACGGGGTAAGGAAAAAATAAGAAGTTGACAACTATTACGGTTAGTGATATTATATTTACAGTAACCGTAATGGTGAGGTGATGCTATGAGAGATAACGCGAAGGGTGGTGCGCTAACCGAGGTGACGTTCTATATTTTACTCTCTCTGTTCACGCCAAAACATGGATACGCAATTATGCAATTTATTGAAGAAAGGACAGGTGGACGTTTATCTTTAGGAGCAGGAACATTATACGGAGCATTAAATACTCTCGAAGAAAAGGGCTGGATTTCACTATATGGGAACAGCGAGGGCAGAAAAAAAGAATATCTCATCACTGATCTCGGCAGAGAAATTGCCACAAAAGAATTAGCAAGGTTGCAGGAATTGACGCAGACAGCGGTAAAGATAATCGGAGGGATTTATGAGTAAGAAGTGCTATCGCTATTATGGCGGCCTGCTTGTATCGCAGGCAAACTGGCTTAACAAGATGGCGGAAAAGGGATACAGACTGAACCGCACTGGAAAAATGCTTTATGAATTTGAGGAATGTACCCCTGGGCAATATCAGTATTGCGTTGAATTTATTGGGCAGAGGTCAAAGGAGAGTGCCGCAGACTACGCCCGCTTCCTGGAAGATGTCGGCTATCGCGTGTTCTTCAAAAATATCAACCTCAACTGGAATGTGGGAAAAGTCGTAGTACGTCCTTGGGCTGAGCAGGGCGGACGGCTTGCCACAAACAGCACCACGTTCAACCGGGAGCTACTGATTGTTGAAAAGGAGACTGACGGCAAGCCGTTTGAATTGCACACCACCTATGAGGATAGGGCCAACTATTGCAGGCAGATGCGCCGTCCATGGCTCTATCTGTTTCTTGTGTCTGTGGTATTGGGCATCCTGATGCGTACATGGGTGTGGGGTGTTTTCGGTGCTATTTCTGTAGTCGGATTACTTATATGCCAAATCGAATTGTTCCGGCTGAACAAACAAGCAAAAACAAAGGAGTGGTGAACATGAAGGCCCATCGGAGTAAGAAAGTAATAATTGCGATAACAATCGCTGTTGTCGCGCTAATCATTTTAGGATTTTTTGCTATGCGATTTTTCACAAAACGCGGACAGCCATCGGGAGAAATATTCTTATACGGAGAAGAACACTCTGTCGAGAATATTTTAGAGAAGGAATTTGAAGTGTGGTCATCACGTTATCAAAATGACGGTGTACGGGACCTCTTTGTAGAACTTCCGTATTATACAGCAGAATATATGAATTTGTGGATGAAGTCCGATAGCGATGACATTTTGGATTCACTGTATCAGGATTGGGCTGGAACGGCTATGTACTCTCAAGAGGTTGTCAATTTCTACAAACGAATTAAAAATGAATGTCCAGAGACCGTTTTTCACGGAACAGATGTTGGTCATCAATATGATACGACAGGAAAACGCTTTCTGGAATACCTTGAATCCATAGGACAGCAACAGTCCGAGCTGTACCGGCTGTCACAGGAAAACATCAAGCAAGGGCAATATTACTATCAGCATTCCGATAACGCATATCGCGAAAATACAATGGTCGAAAACTTTATTCGAGAATTTGACAGTTTGAATGGTGTCGATGTGATGGGGATATACGGTTCAGCTCACACCAACATAGAAGCGATGGATTATACAACAAATTCCGTTCCCTGCATGGCAAATCAACTTTACAAAAAATACGGTAACGCATTGCATACGGAAGATTTGACTTCACTGGCTCTCAATAATGAGGCATCTCGGACTGATACCATCCAAATTGGGGAGAAAGAGTATACTGCACTATATTTTGGAAAGGTAGATTTATCAGCAATTTTTCCCGACTACCAATGCAGGGAATTTTGGCGCTTAGAAAACGCATACGATGATTTCAAAGATAATTCCACGACTGGAAATGTCTTACCTTACAACAATTATCCGATGGAAGTTGAAACGGGTCAGGTATTCGTAATTGACTATACAAAGGCGGATGGCTCTGTTGTGAGGGAGTATCACCGTTCAGACGGGAACACGTGGCAAGGTTCTCCCGCCACAGAAGAATTCGTTGTGGATTAACCGATTTTAATTGGCAAAGTGGTTGCCGTCCTTAAAACGCAAATAACAGCTTTTTCGGCAGATTATCTGCGTCACAAGCCCTGATATATTTCACTGCCCGCTCTGCAAACACCTTGCTTACCATCGTATCCCATTCCGCCAGCCGGACGATCTCCGCTGTGCCGTTCTCAAAATCAAACTGAATCTCGCCCCACTCGCCGTCGCAGTCTGCCTGATACTCATAGACTGCGGCGGCGATTTTCTTTTTTATCCGCTTTACCGATTTCCGTTTGAGCCTGACAGCGTGGAGCGCACCGGCCTCCACCAGCAGGACGGTCAGTTTCTCCACCGCCTTGCGGTAAGCCCTCTCCGCGCCGCTGGCGGTACTGCCCTCGAACATAACCGCCAATTCCTCAAAAGACTTGCGCGCGGATATTGAACTGACCCGGCCACAAGTCATGCAGACGGCGTTGCGTTCCTCCAAAAGCCGCTGCTCCCGGTAGGTCAGCTTCTCAAAGGCGGTTTGAACCGCTATCGCCTGAGCGCCATTCCAGAGAATTGCCATATAATCCCAGGAATCGTCCCTCGTTACATCCTCGCCGGTTTCCTCGCTGTCCTCGTCCTGGGCTGTAACATAAAGCGAAACCTGACTGCGGTTGAACTGCGCCACAGTCAGATACTGCTCCGCTGTTTCCTCGGAACAGCCCTCTTTTTTGGCGTACTCGCTGACAACCTCGCCCTTAGACTTGCCCGATTCTTTGTAGAGCCACGCAATACCCCGTACCCGCTTGTATTCGTCCAGAGAGGCAAAGGAGCCGCTTTCCTCCATCATCCGGCATTGAATCAGAGCGTTCCCCATCGCGTGATGGGCGTATGTAAGGAACTCCGCGCCCTTATATGGGTCATAGCTTTCCAGACATTCCAGCATGGCGATAACGCAGCTTTGTTTGTAGTCCAGGAACCGTTCCGGGTCATATTTGTCCAGCCCCTCCCGCAAAAGAAAGTTTCTGACCCGTCCATTCAGACGCGGCTCTATGTGGTGCAGGAAGTAGGCGAAGAAGCGGAGATCATGCCATGTCTGCGCGGCAACGATATACTCGTTGACCGTATAAAGCTCCGGCGGCGGAGGCGTAAGCTGGTACACATGGGTGACTTCAAACATGGTGAGGCCGTGGGCGTTTCCCCGAAACGGATATTTTGCAAATCGCTCTTTCACAGCCTCACCACCTCCGTCATTTCAAATAGTTCCGCGCCTCCGCCAGCAGCGCCTCCTGCGTCATTTCCGCTTCATAAGGCCCAGCGGCATACTCCCGGTCAGCGATGGCGCGTTCCAGCTTGTTCTTCGCCAGCCGCTTCATAACCGCAGCGGTCTTTTCATCCATCGTTCCCCGATGCAGTTTCTGGATAATCGTATTGGTGCGGCGCTCATAGATTTTCTTCAGCGGATGATCGTCAGCGCGTTCCCGCTGCTCCCTTCCCCGGAGGTTGCCAACCTGACGGCAAGTGCGCCCGCGCTTGTCCCCCGGAGCCAACCCGCCGCAGTATTTTGTGGGCCTTGCGTCCGTAGTCAGGAACCATGTTCCGCAGATAGGACATTTGCGGGGCGCGTGACCTACGCACAGCCCTTCAAACAGGTCAGAACGGAACATCCCCACAAAAGAGACATAGTGCATCCGCTTCACAAGCTGGGATACTTTTTTGCCGGGAATGGTCGCGGCGGCGTACTGGACGGAGGCGTTTGCAAGAGACATCCAACCGGGGTTTTCTGCTGATAAGTCAGGGTCAGAAGAAAAGTATTGCCCGAAGCTGGCGGCGTAACCGTCCGGCGTTCTGTCGCTCTCGTGCAGCTTCTCCGCAAACGGCAGAAGCTCCCGCTTGAACTCTGCCAGGGAGAACCCCAGGTGCGCCATGACAGGCAATACCCGCAGCAGAGTGAGCGCCTTTTGGTATTCCGGAGAAACCATCCCGGCAAGATTTCCAGATTTCGCAAAGTCCATTGTATTTTGCAGATAGTCCTCCGTAAAAACGGCATCAACATAGCTGTGGACAGGTTCATATTCCAGGCAGGAGAATGGCGGCATATTCCGCAAAAGCTCTACGATCTGAACGGCGCTCTCCCTCGCCATTTCCATCTGCGCCGTGTCTGCTTGTCCAAGTTGGAGCGCCCCCATATACAGATTGAGCGGCATACAGAGCTGGGACAGCTTCGCTATGACTTCATCAGAGAGATTCAGCGCGGCGCAGGCCAGCGTCCCGGCCGGCATGGACTTTCCCTCATAGGTCACATTATCCTGCCAGAAATCCAGCGTTAGGAGCGTGTGTTCAATCAAATTCAAGTGCGCTGCCCCCTGTCATGTTTTTTGTTTTTCATTATACCACAGGTTCCCGTGATTGGAAAGACAGCTTGTCATGTTTTTTGAAACGGGGCTGTCATGCTGTTAGCCTGCTTTTTTCCATTTTGCCCATAACCATAGTAGAGAGCCGTTGACTGGACGCACCGGGAGCGTACCAGCCAGCGGCTCTTTTTCGGAAGTCAGAGGACTTCCGAAAAATGCGGGAGTGCAGAGGGCAGCAGGCCCTTTGCGCCAAGTCCAGAGCGGCGAACATCTGGTCAGTGTCCAGAGGTGAAACCTTTGGGCCGGGTACAGGGCGGCAGCGCCTGTTGGGTGTCCAGAGGGCAAAGCCCTTTGGGTCGGGTGCAGGGTGACAACGCCTGCTCCGGTGTCCAGAGGGTGAAACCCTTGGCCCAGTAAAGTGATGCTCTGCGTCACTTTATACTGGGTTATTATCTGGCGCAAAGCACTCAGATTCGGCGGCTTCGCCGCCCCCGACCACTCCCAAAACAGCAAAAAACGAAAGACAGGAGGGAAAGCAAAATGGCAAAAAGATTGACCCGTCACAACGGGAGAGCCGGGAAAAGCGGCGTCTACAAATCAACGCACAACGACAGAACATTCGATACCGAACACGCCAGTCACATTGACAGCGAGCGGATTCAGCAGAACATCTATTGGGATTGTTTCCGGGGCGCGACCTATCCGGCCCAGCAAGACAGCGAGGTGTCCTTTGCGGATGTGGAACGAGCCTTTTATCTGAACCGCTACTCGGATTACCTTGACGGTCAGCATGAGCGGAACGCAAAACGCCGCCACTCTGAGCGTGACCGGAGCGTGGATGATCTGCTGGCGGACAAACGCTTCTGCCCGGAGGAAACCATTTACCAGATCGGCACAATGGAGGATTCCGTTTCCCCGGATGCGCTTCTGGAAATTGTCGGGGAATTTATGATGGAGTTGGAGCGGCGCTTCGGTGAACACATTCATGTCATTGATTGGGCGCTCCATCTGGATGAGGCCACGCCCCATATCCATGAGCGGCACGTTTTCGACTATGTGAACCGATATGGTGAGGTGGAGCCAAAGCAAGAAAAGGCGCTGGAGGCACTTGGCTTTGAATTGCCTGATCCTGAGAAAAAGCAGGGGCGCACCAACAACCGGAAGATGGTCTTTGACGCGGTCTGCCGGGTTATTCTGTTTGATATTTGCAGAAAGCACGGTCTGGCGGTGGAGGAAGAGCCTGACCCCGGCAACCGTGGGCGCAGTTATCTGGAGAAGAACGATTATATCATTCAGAAACAGAAGAAAGTGATTGCTGAGCAGGAAACGGCGATAGCGGATAAAGCTGAACAGCTTGATGCGGTTACGCTTCGCTTGGCGGATGCCGAGGCACTGATTGACGAGGTAACAGAAATCGCCTATGACAAGGCCGTGGAGCTTGTGACCGATGCTGTCCGCGCCGAAACGCAGTTGCAGGATGAGAAGATCGTTTCCGATTACAAGGATTGGTGTTTGGCCCCGGAACGGCGCTACTCCCCGGCGGAGAAAGGGCTTATCGGCAAGGTGCTGGGAAAGGCGCAGGAGCTGATTCACAAAGCCGCTCAAAAGGTGCTTGCCAGAGTGCAGGCGGTTTTGCGAAAGCCGGAAGTCAGAGCCGCCGCCACCAAACAGATCAAGGAGAAAGCCAGAGAATCCGTCCTTGCAAAGCTGGAACAGGGCAAGGCCGAGGTTGCCAGACGGGATGCGGAGCGCAGGGCGGCGCAGTCCGCAACAAGGCATAGCGTAGAGCGGTGATCGCTTTTTCATTCACAGAGGGAATTTCGGCAGCGGTTACCGAAATTCCCTCTGTCATGTTTTTTGAAACCGGGCTGTCATGCCATTAGCCCGGTTTTTTCAGATTTGCTCATAACCATAGCAGGAGGGCGCGATGGACGCCCGATTTTTACAGATTGGAGGTATGCGAGAATGAATGAAAATGAAGAATTGCACTTCGGGTTTCCCGACTGGCTGACGGAGGACTACAAGCTCATGGAGCCGGTGTTCTGCCGGTCGTTCCTTCGGGAACATCCCATGCGCTGCATCCGGGGGCGGTTCTACACGGTGGACGGGCTGGTGGCAGACGAGAGCGGCTTGAAAAAGGAAATCTACGACCAGATCAGCCCGTGGCTGGAAACCAAAACCGCCCGAAAGGTGGATGACCTTCTGAACGCCCTGAGAATGGCGGCGTACTCCGAGCCAATGGAGTTGGATTGTGACCGTATCCATGTTGCCAACGGCACATTATTTGTAGATGGCCGGTTTACGACAGAGAAAACCTACTGCAACAATCGCCTGACCGTCAACTATTATCCTGACGCGCCGCCGCCGGAGAAGTGGCTTCGGTTCCTGGCGGAGTTGCTCCACCCGGAGGACATCCCCACCTTGCAGGAATACCTGGGGTACTGCCTGCTCCCCACCACCAGGGGCCAGAAGATGCTGATGCTCATTGGCAAAGGCGGCGAGGGTAAGAGCCGGATTGGGTTGGTGATGTGCTCCATCTTTGGGGACAGCATGAACACCACCAGCATCCAAAAAGTGGAGAATAACCGGTTCAGCCGCGCCGACCTGGAGAGCAAGCTCCTGATGGTGGACGATGATATGGACATGAGCGCCCTGCCCAAGACCAACTATATCAAATCCATTGTCACATCCGAGTGCAAAATGGACATGGAGCGCAAGGGCGTCCAGAGCTACCAGAGCCAGCTTTATGTGCGGTTCCTCTGCTTTGGCAACGGAGCCTTGACTGCCCTCCACGACAGGTCTGACGGTTTCTTTCGCCGCCAGATCGTGCTGACCACAAAGGACAAACCGGCAGGGAGAGCGGATGATCCGTTTCTCTCAGACAAGCTGATCGCGGAGCGTGAGGGTATTTTCCTCTGGTGTCTGGAAGGGCTTCACCGCCTGCTGGTCAACAATTACCGCTTCACCATCAGCGACCGGGCCAGGGAGAACATCGATGTCGTTGTGCGGGAGGCCAACAACATCGTGGACTTTCTGGCTTCTGCCGGGTATGTCCAGTTCAAAGCGGACAGCGAGGCCGCTACCCGTGACCTCTACGCCGCCTATAAGGTCTGGTGCGAGGACAATGCCGAAAACCCGCTTTCCCCCAAGAGCTTCTCCGGCTTCATCGCCCAGAGCGCCGATGCCTACCGGCTGGAGGCCACCAACAACGTGTATATCGGCAGCGGAAAGCGGTGCCGGGGCTATCTGGGAATTGAGGTCCTGATAAGGCCGACTGCATTATGAGCAGAGAAATGAAATCATCCGTACATGCGTACACGAGTACACAGCCCCTTGTACCGATGTACGCATGTACGGATAGTTTTGAGTTCGCCCTTATCTTTTACAGGCGGTCACGCTGACCTGACCTCAAAAAAGCGGGGTGAAATTCAAGCCTTGTGATTTTCGTGAAGATTATCACGCACCAGCGTATGGATTACACCCGTTGATGATTTGCGGAACCGTGTACCCGCTTTACGAACAGGTGAAGAAATCTACGGTTTCAATGGAGGTCATACGAAATCGTGAAGTGGGTAGCAGCCTCTTGTGACCTGGGCTTCATGGCAGAAAAACTGAGCGGAAACCACAGGCCGCCAAATCTTCATCATACCGTGAAACTACTTTGCGGAACAACAAACAAAATTCATCAGAAAGCGAGGAAAACAAGTTGAAATCCAATTTGAGAAACGAGATCAAGGCATACATTGTGCGCCAGGGGATAACCATGCAGGAGGTGGTGGACGTACTCTCCGATGTGTACGGCTGGTCGGACAGTGTGTCCAACCTGTCCAACAAGCTCCAGCGGGAATCCCTCCGCTACAAGGAGGCTGTCCAGCTTGCCGATGCGCTGGGCTACGACATTCAGTGGGTCCGGCGTAAAGCTGACTGACCCACAAACTACGGATTATGGAGGTACTATGACGAAAAACTTTGAACTGCTGACCTTTGAAGAACTTCTGAACCTGCCCATCGACATTGAGAGCTGCTTTGACCCTATCTTTGAACCGCCTGCCGATTTCATTGAGGAATGGTATCGGGATCATGAACCGCAGAACCCGTTCTCCTGCAAAGTGACGCGCAAGATTGGAAACACCTGGTATATCGTTGAGACGGAATGTGATGGGGCCGAGCCGCTTTCCAGCCTGATGCGCCGTATGATTTTTTCAGATAAGGAGGCGGTTTGATGTCGACAAAACAGGAAGATCATGTTATCATAGAGCCATGCACTACGGTACTGTCAGCTGACCCACACAAGAAAGGAGACAACAACGTGGATCAGCAGAAAATCACGATTTTGTACTGCCGCCTCAGTAATGAGGACGCCCTTGATGGGGAGTCAAATTCGATTGCCAATCAAAGGGCTATCTTGACCCGATATGCCGCCGAACGTGGCTTCACAAACACACGCATTCTGGTGGACGATGGGTACACTGGAACGAACTTCAACCGCCCCGGTGTCCAGGAGGGGCTTTCCCTGGTGGAACAGGGACTGGTCGGCACATGGATTGTTAAAGATATGAGCAGATTTGGCAGAGATTACCTGCAAGTGGGCCAGTATACAGAAATTGTTTTTCCGAGTTATGATGTCCGCTTCATCGCCGTCAATGACGGAGTGGACAGTGAACGGGGAGATAACGATTTCACGCCGTTTCGTAATCTTTTTAACGATTTTTATGCCAAAGATACCAGTAAAAAGGTTCGTTCTGTTCTGAAAGCCAGAGGCACCAGCGGCAAGCACATGGGCAAACCGCCCTACGGCTACCGCTTCGACCCGGCCGACCGTAACCACTGGATCATTGACGAGGATGCCGCGCCGGTGGTCAAGCGTATCTTTGACCTGTCGATTGATGGAAAGGGACCGAGCCAGATCGCCCGGATTTTGGAGGCGGACAAGGTTCTGACTGCCAAGGCACTGTATGCTCAGCGGAAAGGCGGGCTGTTGCCGGAGCGTCCCTACCACTGGATGGAGCAGTCTGTTGTCGGCATTCTGGAACGGATGGAGTACACCGGCTGCGTCTGCAACTTCAAAACCTACTCCAAGTCCTATAAGCTCAAGAAGCGCATCCCCAACGCCAGTGAGGATATGTTCATCCTGCCCGACACGCAAGAGGCCATCGTGCCGAAAGAGCAGTGGGACAGGGTGCAGGAGCTGCGCCAGCACAAGCGCCGCCCCGTCAAGGGAGAGCGTCAGGGAATGTTTGCCGGGTTGGTGGTCTGCGCCGACTGTGGGAGCAAGCTCCACTTCGCCACCTGTAAGAACTTTGACGGCAAGCAGGACCACTACGTCTGTGCCAAGTACAAGAGCGGACGGGGGACTTGTTCGGCACACTATATTCGGGAGGATGTTCTGCGGGATGTGGTGCTTGAGCGCATCCGGGCTGTGACGGATTATATCCGGTCCGATGTGGAGGGCTTTCAGGAGGACTGGCTGATGTGCCGGAGAGAGGAACAGGAGAAATCCATCCAGGAGGACAAGCGGCGGCTGGAAAAAGCGAAGAAGCGTCTGGCGGACATCGACAAACTCATCACCCGTATCTATGAGGACATGGTACTCGGCAGTCTGAGCCAAGAGCGTTATCAGAAGATGCTGGAGGGCTATGAGGCGGAGCAGGCCAGTCTGAATAACGAGATCATCGGTCTGGACGATTGGGTGGCGACCCGTGAGGAAATGGAGGACAATGTTGACCAGTTCCTCGCCCTGCTTGAGAAGTATGTGGACATCCCTGATCTGACCCAAACCATTGTGAATGAGTTCATCAAGCAGATCATCGTCTACGCCCCGGAGAAGGTCAACGGCAAGCGGACACAGAAGGTCAAAATCGTTTTCAACTTCTTGGAAGAAGTTGAAGTACCGGAAATCAGCGAACCTGTTATTACAAAAACCACCTATGGACGCAGAAAGACGGCGTGACACACGGTCACGCCGCCCTCTGCGGCAAATAGTTACTTGTCACTATTAAGCCTTCGTCTCGCTGTCTTTCCGTGCTGCGACTACCATTTATTGTGGCTATCATAGCACGTTTTGAAATTTTGTGTAATAGGGAAATTACAGATTCTCCGCCTTGCGCAGATTAAACAGATTTGATTGGATGCATTTGTGCAGGATGCGCATGGGGCAAACCGGAAGGGTTGGATGTTTTCAACAGGTGCGGGGCATATGGTTGGCAATTTTCAGGCTCGTCCGGAACATTGAGGACGCCGTTCCTTACCGACAGCCTAAAAAGCTCGGCTCCAATTGCTAATTGCTAATTTGGTCTTACTTTTTTGCGGCACGCAAAAAGTGCCCGGCTGCTAGGCAGCCGGGCGTTACGCTTATTGCAGGGAGTTAATGTACTCGTTCAGGGCCTCTTTCCAGGGGCGGGGCTGGGGCAGGTTGTCCAGGCGGAGCATTAGGTTATCCAGCACGGTGTAGCTAGGGGTGCTGCCAGCGTCCGCTGCGCGGATGGGGTGCAGCTCCAGTTTATCTTCCATATGGGCAGCTTTCAGGATGGCTTGGGCGAAGTCATAGCGGCTGCAGCGGCCCTGGCACACGATATGGTAAATGCCCAGGGTATCATGGTCGATCAACTGCTCCACCGCGGCGGTCAGGTCATCGGCCGAGGTAGGGGAGGCAAAGCGATCCGTGGGAACGGCCAGCCAGGGGCAGGTGGGGTCTGCGGCGGCGTTCAGCACGGTGGAAACAAAATCCCGCCCGATGCCGTACACCCAGGCGCTGCGCACGATCAGGTAGCGGTGGCACAGCGTGCGCACAAACTCTTCGCCCGCAAGCTTGCTTTTACCATACAGACTTTCAGGGGCGGGGGCATCGAACTCATTATAGGGGTGGTGGCTCGCCTTAGCAAACACATCATCGGTGGAGAACTGCACCATCTTGGCCCCTAGGGCATCGGCGGCAAGGGCCAGGTTGCGGGGGGCCAGGGCGTTGACGCGGTAAGCGCGGTCGGGGTCCGTCTCGCAGCCGTCCTCATCATTAAAGCCGGTGCAGTTGATGATGACATCCGGGCGGTTGGCATCCGCAAAGGCGCGGACTTCGGCGGGGACAGTCACATCCACTTCCGCCACATCGGTGGCGATCAGCTGGTATTTTTCGCGGTCAAGCCGTGTACACAGCGCCTGACCAAGATGGCCGTTGGCACCGCTGATCCAAACTTTGAGCATTGCTGTTTTCCTCCATCTGGAACGGGGCAGTAGAGCACCCCGGAATTCTTCTCATACGCGGTTTTATTATAGCCCTGCTGGTTGAGAAGTGCAATGCGTTTTGCCGGATTTGGCGAAAAAAAGCGGCGGGATCAGCCTACATCCGTTACGGCAACATTGCTTACCAGGTCGTAGCTGGTTTTGGTGTTCCAGTCGCGGCGGATGACGGCTTCGGCGGTCAGGGCGGTGTTATCGTACAGGATGCTCCACTGGGTATTGCTGGTCACATCCTGCGGGTTGGGGGCCTGAGAGGCCGCCTGCAGGGCCTGCCAGGCAATTTCCCGGTCAATACTGCCTGCATTGGCATCCAGGATTTCCTCGATGGCATCATAGCGCTCCCGGCCATGGCCGTAAACGCCGTTGCGCTGGTTGGGCAGAACATTATCCTTGTACATGACAAAGAAGTTGGTTACGCTGCGGCTGGGGGTAACGGTCAGGGGGCGGGTGGGGTCATTGCAGTCGTATTCCAGCACGCGACCATCACCGGAAGCATCGGTGATATAGAAGTGGTAATCCCGCCCGCTGGAAGCGAACATATCATATTTGCTCAGCAGCTCTACAGCTTCGGCTGTGGTGGCGGCGCGGTCCAGTACCAGGCGGATGGCAAGGGTGGTAGCGATCATCGGCTTGCCGGTCTGCTGGTAGGTTGGGTCACTGTCCAGCGTGAGAACGGCGATAGAAACGCCTTTTTCATTCATGCCGTCCAGGCAGATGAACGGCGCGGTGAGGGTTGCCAGCTTTTTGGCCATGCTCGCGTCCGGCGTATTGGCGTTGATGTTATCCAGTGCGGCAAAGGCGACCGAGGCGTAACCGTCCTTGGGGGTGCAGTAGACCAGCATGGCGGAGGTATCGTTCTTGAAATCATAGTTGCGGCCCATCAGGGTGTGGCCGTCCGTGCCCTGGGTACAGAACGCGCTGCAGCCAAAGTTTGGGGCTTTCATATGGATGGGCAGGTAGGGCAGGGCCTCGGCCAGGATGGCATTGATCATGCTCTGGTTATCGGTAATGCCGCGGTCGATCAGGCGGTCGAGATCATACGCATAGTCAATATCCATGCGGTAGAGGTTATAGTTTTCGTAATCGGTCAGTTTGCGGATGCTGTGGATGCTTTTGAGCCGGGTAAAGTACACCCCGCCGCCAACGGCGGCGGCGATGATGACCACGGCAACCAGAGCGGAAATGATCCATTGAATCGCTTTCATCTTTTTCTCCTGTTCATGACGGGTTGGCGGACAAACGGGGGCGGTGCTGGCTGATTATGCTTTTACGGAATCCGGCAGCGGGAAGGAAAAGCGCATGGCAAGCGCTTTGAACAGCTCCTGCATGACCTGCACGGCAATGGCGCGGATATCCAGCTTGGCGATAAAATCCAGCACCTGCTTTTGCTCTGCGGCGGGCACCGCGTAAGCGTTTAAACTCATGGAAAGGAAGCGGGCCAACTTTTTTTCCAGCGTAAAGTATTTATCGCACGGGCGGGACATATAGCCCCGCATTATGCCCGCAGAGCCGATCTCCAGTTCATAGAAGTCGCTTTCGGTATAGCTGGGCAGGTAGGGGCCGAAAATGCGGTGCAGTTCGCTGGAGGTGTGCTGGTAGATATACTCGGACGCTTCGGTGTGGCTGTAGGCTTCCAGGTAGATATCCCGCAGGTTCTCGTTCAGCTCGGTCAAAGCCAGCTGGATGCTGGTCTCCACCGCGTACACATAGACGGGCGGCAGCTTTTGGCCTGCGATCTGGCCCGCCATATCAAACTGACTGCCAAACATGAATTTGACCAGCTCCACCAGAACGCCATCCTTGGTGCGGAACACATTCTGGAAGGTACTGATGCTGACATCGGCTTCCTTAACAATTTCGGCAACAGTAGTGCGGGTATAGCCTTTTTCCAGAAAGAACCGAACACAGGCCGTTAAAATGCGGCGCTTGGCGTCGGCGCTGTCATATCGTCTGGGCATTAGAATCACGCTTTCTGTATTGGTTTATATGCCAATTATAGCATTTGGATGCAGCGGGAACAAGTGGCCGGGATGGAGAAGATTTGGGCGGATATTTGGTGATATTGGATATCGGTTTTGATTGGGGTAACGTAACCAAAGGAGCGCCATCTCTTTTCCGGTTGGCGGGCGCACGATGTGCGCCCCCTACGGGGAGCGCGCCAGATTACGGCTGATTTTTACGGCAAAACAAAAAGCCCGCACCCATACGGGTGCGGGCCAGAAAAGCTGAAAAGGTCAGAAATTACTTATTCTTCTCTTCATCCAGGCGGTCGAGCAGATCCCAGACGCCGAGCATATACTGGATGCCGAGGGCACGGTCATACTTGCCGTAGCCGGGGCGGCAGTTGCCGGGGCCTTCCTCCCACAGCTGACGGCCGTGGTCGGGGCGGATATAGCCCTCAAAGCCGTTGTCGTGGTAAGCGCGCAGGATCTCGATGATGCCGGTCTCACCGCAGCAATCGCGGTGGGCAGCCTCAGAGAAGTCACCGTTATCAAAGTGATGGATGTTGCGGATGTGAGCGAAAGCGATGCGGTCGCAGTGCTTGCGGACGATCTCGGCAACATTGTTGTTGGGGTTGGCGTTCAGGCTGCCGGAGCACAGAGTCAGGCAGTTGTACGGATCATCCACCATGGACAGGAAGCGGTCGATGCTCTCGGCGTCCACCAGCAGGCGGGGCAGGCCGAAGATATCCCATGGGGGATCGTCCATATGGATGGCCATCTTGATGTCGCACTCGCGGCAGGTGGGCATGAGGGCTTCCAGGAAGTACTTCAGATTCTCCCACAGCTTCTCCTTGGTGACAGGGGCATAGGCCTTAAACAGCTCGTCCAGCTTAGCCATACGCTCCGGCTCCCAGCCGGGGAAGGTCATGTGGTACTTCTCGGTGAAGTCCAGGATATACTTGGCCATAGCCTTGTAATCGTCCTTGATCATATCCTTCTGATAGAACAGGGCGGTGGAGCCATCACCGACAGGGTGGAACAGGTCAGTGCGGGTCCAGTCAAAGATAGGCATGAAGTTATAGCAGATAACCTTAACGCCAAACTTGGACAGGTTGCGGATGCACTGCTTGTAGTTTTCGATATACTGGTCGCGGGTAGGCAGGCCGATCTTGATATCGTCATGGACGTTCACAGATTCAACAACGTCGCCGTTGAAGCCGTAAGCGTGGATCTGATCCATGACTTCCTTGATCTCGTTCTCTTCCCAAATCTCACCGGGCATTTTGTGGTGCAGAGCCCAAACGATGCTGGTAACGCCGGGAATCTGCTTGATGTCGCTGAGGGTGATGGGGTCGTTGTCCTCACCATACCAGCGCCAACCCATTTGCATAGGCATAAGTGTGTTCCTCCTTGATTGTTGTTTATCTGGGGCAATCTTGGATTCCGAGTCAATACGGGGTTTCCCCGGAATGCCTTTTGGTTACGCCTTCATTAAGCGTTGACAGCGTCGTGCAGGGTCTTGCGGACAGCGCCGGGGCCTGCGATCTCAGCCTTGAAGTAAGCCTTGACCTTGTCGGCCAGAACGGTCTTGGTCAGGTCAGAGCCAAAGATGGAAGCATTGCTCAGGATGCTGTCCAGCTGGTCGGTGCAGCTGTCGGGAGCACCGAACTTGATGGTAGCCAGCTTAGCCTGCAGGTCATCCTTCAGGGGGTCTGCAGAAACTTCAAATGCGTTGCCGTTGTCATCAACAGCCAGCAGGTAACGCAGCCAGCCAGCAATGGCCAGCGGGATGGACACCAGGGTGTTCAGGTCGCGGCCTTCAGCAACATAGCTCTTGATGGTCTCGCCAAAGCGGATGCCGACCTTCTGGGAAGTATCGGTAGCGATACGCTGCGGGGCGTCCGGCATGAACGGGTTGGGCAAGCGCTGCTCAACAACTTCATCGATGAATGCCTTGGGCTCCAGGATGCCGGGGTTGACCACAACAGGCAGGCCTTCAACATAGCCCAGGCGCTTGATGAGGGCAACGATATCGGCATCCTTCATCTCGTCGCAGATCAGGGTGTAGCCCAGCATGCAGCCGTAAACGCTCATGGCGGTGTGCAGCGGGTTCAGGCAGGTGGTGACCTTCATGCGCTCGGTCTTGTTGACGGTGTCGCGGTCGGTCATATAGACGCCGGCCTTTTCCAGCGGGGGACGGCCATTGGGGAACTTGTCCTCAACAACCAGGTACTGCGGGCGCTCTGCGTTGACAAAGGCAGCAATGAAAGTGTTCTTGCTGGTAACGATGGGCTCCATATCCTCGATGTTATCCTTGACCAGCTGCTCTTCCACGATCTTGTGGGGGCGCGGGGTGATCTTGTCGATCATGGACCAGGGGAATGCGATCTTGCTCTCGTCTTCCAGGTAAGCGATGAAGTCCTGGCCGACATAGCCCTTTTCAGCCCATGCCTTGGCAACGGTCATCACGCTGGACTGCAGCTTTTCGCCGTTGTGGGAGCAGTTGTCCATGCTGACAACAGCCAGCGGGGCGGCACCAGCCTGGAAACGCTCGAACAGCAGGGCAGCGACCATGCTCATGGCGTGGCGTGCGTGTGCCGGACCTTCGTCGATATCAGCCTGCACAACGGGCATCAGGCTGCCATCGGGACGGTACAGGGCATAGCCCTTCTCGGTGATGGTGAAGGAGATCATCTGCAGGCCGGGATCGGTGAAGATCTCCTTGAAGCGTGCCATCATGGCAGCGTCAGAAGAATCAGCGCGCAGGCCCTCGGCAACAGAACCGATGATCTCGCGGCTGGTGGAGCCATCCGGGTTCAGGGTGACCATCATGGTCAGATTGTCGAACGGGGTGTAGATCTTATCAATGATGTCATAGTCAAAGGTATCGGCTGCAATGATGCCGCGGTCCTGCAGACCTTCGTTCAGCAGGCGCTGCTGGAGAGCTGCGATAAAGCCGCGGAAGATGTTGCCTGCGCCAAAGTGGACCCAAACCGGATGCTCCTTGGTTTTGGCAGTCATAGCGTCATGGTCAAAGGCGGGCAGCTTAACGCCCAGAGCTTCCCATTCAGCCTTCTGGTTCTTGATGGATGCAGCGTTCATTTTCATGGCGAAACACTCCTTCAGATTTTGTTTTGTGATATCTTCGGTGGCCTTGCTTTGCAGCACGGCCGGTGTTGTTCATTCAAACTGTGGATAAGTATAACCCTTATTTTTTGCAAATCAAATTGGCGTAATTGCTTGAAAGATTGCAAAAATTGCGGTACTATGAAAGTAGAAAGAGAGATGACAGGATTATGGCAGAAAACAGCTTTCAACCCTTTACACGGCGGCAGACCATGATCCGCCGGGATTTTGAAATTTACCGCTACCGCTACATGGATGAAGTGGAGCTGCACCACCACGATTTTTATGAAATCTACATGCTTTTGCGCGGCAGTGTATCTTATACAGTCGAAAACCGCATCTTCCACATGCGCGCGGGGGATCTGATGCTGATCAGCCCGCTGGAGCTGCACCAAGCGCGGGTTGACAGCAATGATGAACCTTACGAGCGCATTGTGCTGTGGGTGGACCGCGGGTATCTGGAATCCCTTTCCAGCCCGCACACCAGCCTGACCCGTTGCTTTGACACCACGGTGCCCGGCCATACCAATCTGCTGCGCCTGCCCGGCCCCCGCAGCGCCGAGATGCGCCGTGAGCTGGACAAGCTGCGCAGCCTGCACATGCAGGAAAGTTATGGCAGCGACCTGCTGGCCGTTTGCAGCCTGGTGGAGCTGATGGTTGCCATCAATCAGAGCGCGGCGGACCGCAGCATGCAGAGCGCGCTTTCGGCCGATATGGCGTCTGACCGGGTGGTGGACGGGGTATTGAGCTACATCAACGAGCACTACAGCGAAGCCCTGACGCTGGATGCGCTGGCAGAGCGCTTTTTTATCAGCAAGTACCATTTGCTGCGCAAGTTTGAAGCGCAGGTGGGCACCACGGTGCACCGGTATATCCTGCAAAAGCGGCTGCTGAACGCCAAGCAGCTTTTGGCCGGCGGGCTTGCCCCCAGTGAAGTCTGCACCTACTGCGGGTTTGGGGATTACGCCAACTTTTACCGCGCGTTCCGCGCGGAATACGGCACCACGCCCCGGCAGTATGTACAGAGTTTGCGTGGGTAAAGTTCAAAAAACTGTCGTTATTGGTATTATAGCATACCCTGCCAATGGCTACAATAGGCGATTTTTCGAAAATTTTGGCAGGCAGTGCAGCAGCCGTGCTGCACCGCTGCACGCAAGGTCAAGTTTTCACTTTCCTTTTGCGACAAAATAGCGTACAATGGGGGCAGCTGTTTTTGGGGGTATCAGATACACCTTAACAGCTAAGTCGGGAGGTGGGCAGATGAACCAGCCAGACCCACAGCGCCGCATTGCGGGCGGGGTCGAATATGAATTGACGCGCCGCCGGGTGCGCAACCTGAACATACGGGTCCGCACGGATGGCAGTGTAGCCGTCAGCGCGCCGCGCCGGGTACCCTTGAGCAGTGTGGACGCTTTTGTGGCGGCGCATGCCGGATGGGTTGCCGCGGCGCAGGGCCGGATGGCGGTCCACATGGCAAACCGTGCCGCCGAACCGCCGCTGCCGAGCAAAGCCATCGCCCTGCACCAGATGCAGGCACTATGTGCGCAGTATTACCCGCTGTTTGCCGCCACCTGCCCGCGCGGAGAAATGCCCCGCATAGCGGTGCGGGACATGAGCACCCGGTGGGGGAGCTGCTCCCTAAAAACAGGAACGCTGTGTTTTGCCCTGCGGCTGTGTGTGATGCCGCTGCCCGCGCAGGAGTATGTGGTGGTACACGAGTTTTGCCACTTTGCCCACCCCAACCACAGCCCGGCTTTCTGGGCCGCCGTGGCCAGGGTGATGCCGGACTATAAGGCACGGCAGGCGCTGCTGAAAGGGAGATAGTACCATTATTTGGTTTTCATTCCCCATATATTGGCTGCCGTGATTAAAGAGTTCTATCGAACAGGTTCTAATTATTGCGTGCTTCTACTCTTTATCCACAGCATGTGGCGCATATCCCACCTGATATTTTTGAGCCGCGCCACACGCGGCGATCCACCAACATTATTCTTTTTTAATTCAAATTTAATATCGAGGAGGCGATCTGCACTTTGTCAGATTCCAAACGCTACTCCACGCTGGTGAACAACACCATCCTGTTTGCCATTTCCAACTTTGGCTCCAAAATCATCAGCCTGATTATTCAGCCATACCTGAGTTACGCGCTGGCCAGCCCGGATGTGATGGGTGTGACCAGCCTGATGCAGTCGGTGGCCAACCTGCTGATTCCGGTGGTCAGCCTGGGCGTCAGTTTTGCGGTGATCCGGTTTGGCCTGGACCGCAAGGTGGATAAATCCAGCGTATTCATGAACGGCCTTGCCACCATCCTGCTGGGCTTTGCCTTAATGGCGGTCTGCTGGCCGCTGGTGCGGCTGATCCCCAATGCGGCGGATTATCTGGTTCTGATTTACGCCTGTGTATTGATGAGCTGCCTGCGCACGCTCTGCACCCAGTTCATCCGTTCCCGCATGCTGAACCGTCTGGTTGCGGTGGATGGCGTTTTGACTTCCGCCACGCTGCTTGGCTTCTATTATCTGTTCCTGGATGTGCTGGATCTGGGCGCGAACGGCTACCTGCTTGCCATGGCCTGTTCGGATGCGCTTTCGGCAATCTTTGTTTTTATTGCCGGGCACTGCCACCAGTATTTCAGTTTCAAAAAGTTCAACAAAGCCCTTTGGAAGGACATGCTGCGTTATTGCATCCCCATGATTCCGGCTTCCATCAGCTTTTGGATCATCAACGCTTCGGACCTGTTCTATGTACAGGGCATGTGTGACGGCATTGACGGCAAAAGCAGCACCTGGTGGGTGGGCCTGCTGAAAGCCGGGTATTATCTGCCGCAGATCATTACCATTGTGGGGCAGATTTTTTATGAGGCATGGCAGCTTTCGGCTGTGACAGAGGAATCCGAGCGTTCGGCGTTCTTCAGCAAGGTGTTCCGGGTATATGCGGCGGTCATGTTCTGCTGTGTGGCAGGCGTCATCTGGCTGTGCCAGCCCATGATGCACGTTTTCCGCGAGGATTACTTCCTTGGCTGGCAGTTTGTGCCGTTCCTGACACTGGCTTCCATGTGCACCTGCCTGAACAACTTCCTGAACAGCGTGTATGTGGTATACAAGCGGTCCACCAGTTCGTTCTACACCATGTTGGTAGGTGCCGTGGTTAATCTGGTTCTGAACTTTTTGTTCATCCGCTGGTTTGGGCCATGGGGCGTTACGATGGCAAGTTTCATCTCCCTGCTGATTGTTTTCCTGCTGCGTGCTTACTCCACCCACGGGCTGCTGGAGATCGACTTTCACCCCGCCTGGATGCTGCTGAACCTTGGGCTGATCTTTGTGGAGATTGCCATGCTGTTCAAGCTGGAGCACTGGGTGCTGCCGGTCACGGTGCTGACCTTTGCCATCTGCCTGCTGAACTTCCGCGAGGTGTTTGCCATGGTGGAAAAGCTGCTGGGCATGGTTCTGCACCGCCGCAAAAAATCAAATTAAGTTTTAAACAAGTTTTGTTTTTCTTGTTGAAAGATTGCCCGTGCGTTGTGCACGGGCTTTTTTCTTTTCCGTTTTGTGGGCGGTTCTATTATATCGTGCCGCACTATGATATAATACGGGTGATGATTATTTTGGGGCTTTGGCCCGTGGCAGCCTAAAACGGCACCGTTGTATTTTTTAGGTGGGCGGGCGCACGATGTACGCCCTCACGGTCTCTACAGGGTAAAAATAGCATTTTGATTTACAAAATCATTATATTTTGGGCAACACCGCACAATTCCCGCCTAGCGGCTTAAGCACCGCTTCGGCGGCTGCGGCACGGCATCTGCGTTGCCAAAATGCTCGATAAGACATCCAGTATTATCTGCGCTTTTGGCTTAGCAGCTGCCGCACCTCGCTCGCCGTATCGGCACTTAGAATTATGCGGTATTGCCTTTGATAAAAGCAGGAGGGAAACCAACTATGCCGCAGATCACGATCGGCAAAGGGCTTGCTTTTTATGAGGAAGCGCAGGCCCTGCCCGGTGTAAAACGAGTTGCCGGAATGGTAAAGCAGGATATTGAACTGGTGACAGGCATTCTGCCCGCCGGAATTACCGCCGGGCAGGGGAGTGGCTGTGCCGTGCTGTACGGTACCATCGGACACAGCCCCATGCTGGATGCGCTGGAAGCCGCGGGCAAACTTGACCTGAATGCCATCCGGGGCAAATGGGAATGCTACAGCTTCCAGGTCATTGAGACCCCCCTGGCGGGCATTGGCGCCGCGCTGGTGATTGCGGGGAGCGACAAGCGCGGCACCATTTACGGGCTGTTCCATCTTTCGGAGCTGATCGGCGTTTCCCCGCTGGTCAACTGGAACCATGTCCTGCCGCGGCACCAGGACACTGTGGTATTGGATGATCGGGTGAACATGGTATCCAGGGTGCCGTCCGTCAAGTACCGCGGCTTTTTTATCAACGATGAATGGCCCGCCTTTGGCAACTGGGCCAAGACCCATTTTGGCAGCATGAACGCCGCCTGCTATGCGCCGGTATTTGAGCTGCTGCTGCGCATGAAAGGCAACTACCTGTGGCCTGCCATGTGGAATTCCAATTTCAGCCTGGACGGCCCTGGGCTGGAAAGCGCCGTACTGGCGGACGAACTGGGTGTGGTGATGAGCACCTCCCACCACGAACCCTGTATGCGCAGCGGGCAGGAATACAGCATGGTGCGGGGCAGGGATTCCATTTACGGCGATGCCTGGGATTACATTGCCAACCCAGAAGGCATTACCCGCTTTTGGCGCGACGGCCTGACCCGCAACAAAGATTTTGAGAACGTCATCACTCTTGGCATGCGCGGCGAAAATGACACTGCCATTATGCAGCACGCCACGCTGGAAGAGAACATTCAACTGATCCGCAATGTGCTGAAAACCCAGAACCAGCTGATCCGGGAGATTATTAACCCGGATGTCAGGCAGGTGCCGCGGCAGATCGTTTTCTTCTCAGAAACCGAAGAGTTCTTTTACGGCAGCAAGGAAACGCCAGGCCTAATCGGTGATCCGGAACTGGACGGCGTGACCCTGATGCTGAGCGACAACAACCACGGCTCCACCCGCACGCTGCCAAGCCCGGAAATGCGCAGCCACCCCGGCGGGTACGGCATGTACTACCACATGGACATGCACGGCGGGCCCCACTCATTTGAATGGGTGGGTGCCACCTACCTGCCCAAAGTGTGGGAGGAGATGACCGCCGCTTACGAATACGGCGTGCGGGAGATCTGGGTAACGAACATCGGTGATATTGGCACGCAGGAGTTCGGGCTTTCCTACTTCCTGGACCTGGCTTATGATATTGACGCCTGGGGCGGGCAGGATGCTGCCATTACCACCCAGTACACCGCACAGTGGGTGCGCCGCAACTTTGGCGCGGCTTTTGCACCGGCGGACCTGCCCCGCATTGAGGGCATCATCACCGACTACACCCGCCTGCTGGCCCGCAGAAAGCACGAGAAGATGGGGGAGAACACCTACCACCCGACCCATTACGGCGAGGCGGAGGAAGTGCTGCAAATTTCTGAGCATATCCTTACCGAATGTGATGCGCTGAAAACCGCCTGCCCGCAGGAGGACCTGAGCGCTTTTATCTCGCTGATCTACTTCCCGGCGTGCGGCACGGCCAATTTGATGAAGATGTGGATCCTGACCGGGCGCAACCATCTGTACGCCAAACAGAACCGCGTTGCCGCCAACCGGCTGGCCGATGAAGTGCAGGCCTGCATTGAAGCAGACGAAGCGCTGGTGAACGAATACCACACCGTGGACGGCGGCAAGTATTACGGGTTCGGGTTATCGGAGCACATCGGCTTTGTGTACTGGAACGACGAGGACAACAAGCTGCCCATCCGGATGTACATCACCCCGGCCAACCGGCCGCGGATGATCGTATCCCGCGTGGAAGATACCGAGTACGCCACCGGCTTTTGGTGGAATGGCCGCAAGCCGCAGGTATGGCAGGACTTTTTGCGGCCGGATGTCAGCCAGGTTGCGTTTGACGTTGCCTGCGGCAGCAAGTGCCCCATCAGCTGGCACATTGAGACCGACTGCCCCTGGATGCAGTTCAGCTGCACCGGCGGCACCGTGACCGAAAATCAGCGCGTGACCCTGACGATTGACCGCAGCCAGATCACCGGCAAAGCGGCTGGACAGTTCGCTGTGGTGAATGAGCATATCCAGGAGGGGACCGGTGCGGCCAACATCATTGTGGAAGTGGACAATACGCCGGTCAGTTACCCCAAAGGAACTTTTGTGGAAGCCAACGGTTGCATTGCCATGGAAGCACAGCACTACACTGCCAAGCGGGATGTTCCCGGCGGCGGCTTTGCGCTGCTCAAGCCGTATGGCCGCCTGGGCACCGCGCTGAAAGTGTTCCCGGCTACCGCCAACTTTGAAAACAGCGAAGAGCGCCCCTATCTGGAATATACGTTTGCTGCGGCAAAAGACGGAGACTATCATGTACAGTTCCATATGTCCGCCACCACACCGGTCACCTTTGAGCCAAAGCAGTATATCGGTTATTCGGTCAATGGCGGAGCGGTGCAGGTTGTAAACACCGTGCACGAGGAGAACCGACCGTTCTTTGGCAGCGAACAGTGGTACGCCGAGGGCTTTGCCAATGTAAAGCTGACCGAGGCCGTCATCCTGTGCCATGCGGGGGTCAACACACTGCGCTTTTATGCGGTCAGCCCGGCCATCATTCTGGAAAAGATCGTGCTTTGGCCGGACGGCACCACCCTGCCGGAATCCTACCTTGGCCCGCGGGAGAGTTACCGCTGCTGACGCAGCCAAGGCCGGCATAAAGCCAACAACAGATAAGTTCGAGGTATTGATATGAGTTCTACTATTTGCGCCCTTGCCACCCCACCGGGGGCAGGCGGCATTGCGGTCGTTCGGGTATCCGGACCGGAAGCGTATGCGGTGGTGGGGGAGATCTTCACCCCGCGCAACCCGGCAAAGCAGGTTGCGGAAGCCAAAGGCTACACCGCCATGCTGGGGCATTACCATCTGCGGGGTGAGGAGATGGATGAGACCATCGCCCTGTTTTTCCGCGCGCCGCACAGCTACACTGGTGAGGATGTGATCGAGCTTTCAGTCCACGGCGGCAACGCCATGGCCCAGGGCCTGCTGGAAGCGCTGTACCTGGCCGGTGCTGCGCCCGCCGGCCCCGGCGAATTTACCCGCCGCGCACTGGAAAACGGCCGCATGAGCCTGACCCAGGCCGAAGCCGTGATGGAGATCATCTCCGCCGAAGGGCGGCAGGGGGCAGCGCTGGCAAAGTCCGCTTTGGACGGCGCGCTGGCACGGCGCATTGCGGGCATCCAGGCCGCTTTGCAAACGCTGGCTGCCCACCTGACCGCCTGGATCGACTACCCGGAGGAGGATGTGCCGGAGGTATCGCAGGCAGAGCTGATCGCCACACTGAGCGAGCAGAAGAACACGCTGGACCAGCTGATTGCCGGGTACGGGGCCGGGGCGGTTTTGCGCCGCGGGGTGGACTGTGTGCTGCTGGGCCGCCCCAATGTGGGCAAAAGCACCCTGCTGAACCTGCTGGCCGGGTTTGACCGCGCCATTGTGACCCCCATTGCGGGCACCACCCGCGATGTGCTGGAGCAAGCCGTGATGCTGGGGGATACCGGCATCCGGCTGAACCTGTTTGACACCGCCGGTGTGCGGGATGTGGGGGAACACGGCGATGCTGTGGAAGCCGAGGGCATCCGCCGCAGCTGGAAAAAGCTGGAGGAAGCCGGGCTGGTGCTGGCCGTGTTCGACCTGGCCGCCCCGCTGAATGAGGAAGACCTGGAAATTGCACGCCGCTGCCAGGGCCGCCCTGCGCTGGCCATCCTGAACAAGCAGGATCTGGCCGGGCAGGGGGAAGCATTCACTGCCGCACAGCAGCAGTTAGCGTCTTACTTCAAGGCCATCATTCCTCTGACCGCGCGGGACGCCGCCAGCCTGCAGCCTTTGTGTCAGGCGGTCGCCCAACTGCTGGGCACCGCCAACCTGGACCCCAACGCTGCCGCGCTGTGCAGCGCCCGCCAGCTGAGCGCCGCCAAGGAAGCCCGCGATGCCCTGGCCGAAGCCCTGAACAGCCAGGAGGACGGCTTTGGGTTGGATGCTGCCGGGGTGTGCATCAGCGATGCGCAGCGTGCCCTTGCCCGCCTGACCGGTGAGGATGCCACCGAAGCTACCATTGACGAAGTGTTTTCTACCTTCTGTGTGGGCAAATAACCCACCTGTTCTTCTGCGTTTCAAGAGCGCCTGTTTATCCGCTATTTTCTGCGGGGTCAGGCGCTCTTTTATTGTGTTCCGGGCGCGGCTGTGATACAATGAAGTGACGAAAATTTCTTCCATCAAAGAGTTTTGATTTGAGGCATAGAGATTATGGATTTTTTGGGAAATTATGATGTGGTCGTGGTGGGTGCCGGACACGCCGGAATTGAAGCCGCCCATGCGGCAGCCATGCTTGGCGCCAAGACGGCGATCTTTACGTTGACATTGGATTTTATCGGCAACATGCCCTGCAACCCGTCCATTGGCGGCACAGCCAAGGGGCATCTGGTGCGGGAGATTGATGCGCTGGGCGGTTTGATGGGCATTGCGGCGGATGCCACCTTTTTGCAGAGCCGGATGCTGAACCGCGGCAAAGGCCCCGCGGTACACAGCCTGCGCGTGCAGACTGACCGCAAGCGCTACCACATGTGGATGAAGCACGCGCTGGAGCTGACCCCCAACCTGGAGATTCACCAGGCGGAGATCGTGCGGCTGGATGTGCAGGACGGCCATGTGTGCGGGGTGGTAACGGCGCTGGGCGGCTATTACAGCTGCAAGTGCGTGGTGATTGCCACCGGCACAGCGCTGGGCGGGCGCATTTTTGTGGGCGAAGCCCACTATGACGGCGGCCCGGACGGCACCCATGCGGCCACCGCGCTGACCAAGGATCTGACGGCCCACGGTGTGCCGCTGCGCCGCTTCAAGACCGGCACCCCGGCCCGCGTACACCGCCGCAGCATTGACTTCAGCAAATTGGACTGCCAGCCCGGCGACCCGGACGAACTGCTGCAGCCGTTCAGCTTTATGACCCACAAGCCGATGCACAACAAGGTGGACTGCTACATTGCTTACACCAACCCGGAGACCCACAAGGTCATCCTGGACAATCTGAGCCGCTCACCGCTGTACGGCGGGGACATTCAGGGTGTCGGCCCGCGGTACTGCCCTTCGATTGAAGATAAGGTGGTGCGCTTTAAGGGCAAGGAACGCCACCCGGTGTTTGTGGAGCCCTGCGGCGAGGACACCGAGGAGATGTACCTGCAGGGGATGAGTTCCTCCCTGCCGGAAGCCGTGCAGAATGCCATGTACCGCACCATCAAGGGGTTTGAGAACCTGGAGATCATGCGCCCGGCTTATGCCATCGAGTATGACTGTGTGGACCCCACCAGCATGCTGCCCACGCTGGAAAGCAAAGTGATCGGCGGCATGTACGGGGCAGGGCAGTTCAACGGAACTTCCGGCTATGAGGAAGCCGCCGCGCAGGGCCTGCTGGCCGGCCTGAACGCCGCCCGCCAGGCTCTGGGCAAGAGCGAGCTGGTGCTGGCACGGCATACTTCCTATCTTGGCACGCTGGTGGATGACCTGGTAACCAAGGGCGTGATGGACCCCTACCGCATGATGACCAGCCGCAGCGAGTACCGCCTGAGCCTGCGGCAGGACAACGCCGATGAGCGCCTGACCCCCATTGGCCGGGAATACGGCCTTGTGGACGACACCCGCTGGGCGGCGTTCACCCACGACATGGAAGTGAAAAAGGCCGAGCTGCACCGGCTGGAAACCACCAAAGTACCGCTGGCGGAGCTGCGCACCGTTGCCCCGCCGGAAGTGCTGGAAACGCTGGGTGAATCCGGCGGCACGGCGGCGGAGCTGCTCAAGCGGCCCGGCGTACACTATGAACTGCTGGCCAAGGTGATTGGCCGCGGGCAGGATGTGAGTGCTGCCATGGCCTTGCGCATTGAAACCGAGATCCGCTATGCCGGTTATATTGCCCGTGAGCAGCGCGCTATCCACGAGGTACAGCGCCACGAAAATGTGGTGATCCCCGATGACTTTGATTACGCCCCGCTGGAAACCGTGACGCTGGAAGCCCGCGAAAAGCTGGCGAAGATTCGCCCCCGCACGCTGGCACAGGCCGGACGCATTCCTGGTGTAAGCCCCAGCGACCTGGCCCAGCTGAGCATTGCCCTGATGAAAGCAGGGAAGACTGCGGCAGAATAAGGGGCGGGATACTCATTTTAAATTAAAAAAGAATAGAGAATAATGAATAATTGTTGTGTGATGCCCACGGCATCACATTTTAATTAAGTCAGCTGTTCCGGAAAAAATCATGGTCGCTCCATCGCAGCCAACCTATTTTATTTGCGCCGCTGCGGGCGGCG
>OMFK01000258.1_pt1 | contig 29185 bp, 13 predicted proteins | sample 1645651 | NCBI WGS metagenome assembly OMFK01 (sample SAMEA103958124, study PRJEB25191) | human gut metagenome | biome: human-associated habitat [ENVO:00009003]; feature: intestine environment [ENVO:2100002]; material: feces | place: Germany | collected 2013/2015
ATACCACCGTTGTTTCCACAGCCTCCGTTATTACCAAGTGCAGCTAGTGCTGTACCAATAAAACTCTGCCATGTTTAAAAATTTTTTAAATTAATAAATGAATTAAAGTAACTTTTTTTATTATCAGTTACTTATTACTCCTTTCAATCGACCTAATTATAATTTTAGACGTCTCGGTCTTTCTCCATTTGTAACAGCACAAAGATATAAATAAAAATTAACACTCACAACTAAATTATTAAATTTCTTTAAAAATTCTTGTAATTTAGCTACGAGTGTTAAAAATTATTTTTCAAATGAGAAAGATGCCATTTAGGCAGCTTCCTTTACATACATTCCTATTAAATCTTTAAGAGCAGTGCTGTTTTCTTCATAAAGACTTCTTGTACATAGATATGTAACTCCATCTTGTGAGTAATAGTTACCCTTTACTAAAGACATTACTCCATCATATGTGTAAGGACTTTCTTTTGTTCCTTCTCCCATAGACACAGGTTCGATTTCTCCCTCAGGAGATGTCCATTCTGCAGATGCTAATAGTGCTATAAAAGCAGGGTCGTCATGATAGTAAAGCTCAATACCTTCATCTTCTAAGAAAGGTCTTAGCCACGATTTGTGTAATACTACTTTGTTGTTATCTACACTTGTTCTCATGTGTGGTTCTATGATTAAACCACGTTGTGTCATCCATTCTTTTGTTACAATTGCGTAATCCATAATTTTATTTATTAAAGTCCGACTTAATTTTTGATTTGATTTCTGAAACTAAATTAATATACTCTATGTATTCAGAGTATGCTTTTTCATCTTTTCTAATTCCTAATTGGTGTGCATTAAAGTCATTAATTATGGAGAACTCTGATTCTTCATCAATATATTGTCTAATAATAGCTCTAGCACATGCCTTATATTCTGGTGTTCCACTTAAATGTATCTGAATGTAATTCCATCTAATTTCTTCCGTTGTACTTCCGTCCATGTGAGGAACGTATACTATTTCTGATTTAATATCATAGTTATAGTAATATGTACCATTTCCAAGCAATTCAATCGGTTCGGGTTGCAGGTTTGCTTCTATTCTTCTTGGGTCTAACATATGGTGTTATTTTAAAATTTACAGGTAATGAATATCTACGTATAGAATAAAGCAATCGTTTATTCTTACTCTCAAAATAATATGACTTATAATTATATACAAAGTTGACTCTGAATCTATTGCTATACAATATGATGTCAACTATATGAATATACTTACCATAGAATCTTGAAATATTTACCTTCTTCCCATTCCAGTTAGAAAATCTCAATCCAGTCTCTAACTGAATTTTATGGAGTAGATTTTTAGAATTACAGAACTTTAACCATCCAAAATACGATTGCATTCTCCTTCTTAGCTCATTTCTATCAATTTTCTTATCCTTGTACCCTTTAATTAACTTGAATAATCTAACTTTGATAGATTTTCTGAGCAGTACATGAGTATGGAAAAACTTGTAACCTACAAAGTCTATTCCTCTACTGTTTACGGGAAAAATTTGATAATTTTGTTTAAGTTCTAATTTTAAGACATTTCGCAGATATAATTTCATTGACAATAGAACTGTTCTCAAAAATTCTTTATTGTCATTTAATACTACTATATCATCTGCATATCTGAAATAGAATTTACATTTAAGCTCTTCTTTGACCCAATGGTCAAAATAAGCAAGATATAAATTTGCAAAGAATTGAGACAAATAGTTTCCAATGGGTACTCCGTCTGCCGAATATATTATCTCCTTTAGTAGACTCAACAATTTAGAGTCTTTTATTTTCTTTTGGAGTATTTCGTACAGTATGTCATGGTTAATAGACGGATAAAATTTCTTCACATCAATTTTCAAACAATACTTAGTTTCTTCTGGATATTTTTGCAAAACGTACTTTAAGTCTTTTGCAACATCATGTATTCCTCTGTCTTTTATACAAGAATATGTATGTTTGATAAATATGTTTACCCATATTGGTTCTGTTATATTCATTATCGCATGATGCGTAATTCTATCAGGATAATATGGAAGCCTAAAGATTAATCTCTCCTTAGGCTCATAGATTTTAAACGTGCTATATTTTGAAGTGTGATATGTCAAGTTCTTCAAAACGGTTGCCAACTTTTCATTTTCCCTCTCATGATGCTTATCATGTTTCAGGATTCCCCATCTGACTGATTTGTGTCTTCTTGCTTTTCTATCAGCAAGTTCTATATTAGACAGGCTACATACCTGCTCATGCAAATATCCTATTCTTTTCAAAGTCTTATATATTTATGCAAGGAGTGTTCGAGAATTAACCTACTAACACCAGTTATATTAAATACTACGTTATTTTTTGCCAAGAGGCAAGGACACTATTTAGACAAAATAATAAAAACAAAATTATCAAAATCAAAATATATAATAAACCTACATTGGTGCTGGAATTGCTGACTCCATTATTAGAATTGAAGTAACTGGGGCTAGCATTACTACTGTTATTAGCGTTGCTGCTAAGTAAGAGTTTTATTTTTCACAGTAAACTTTCGCTGCCCTTGCAACCCGGTAAAAAAGGTAAATAGTGCCCTATCTGTTATATGTTATGAAAAATTATTTTTCAATTTTATTTAGAGTACGGAAACCCACACCGGTGCCGGAAAGGCCGACCCCATAAGTAGAAGAGAAGCAACCGGGGCCAGCAGTACCACCGTGACTAGCGCTGCCGCCAAGCAAGAGCGTCCTTAGACTTGCGTCTTTATTACCAGTGTAATGATAGTCGCACATATAGGTAGTACTTCCACCACCAACAGCACATGGTACTATTTCTCCTGTTGTTTGGAGGTCAAAATCCTTAGTATATCCATCTGCATGAATTTCTCTACTAGAGATTAATTTCATTTTAGCTTTTTGAGTTTCTGTTTCTCCATAATTTTCTGGATTAGTAGTTGTATATACATTTTTCCAGTTATAAGTGCTTGTTCCTTCGTCTGTATAACCTTGTATAATTATGCCTTCCATATTTGTCCACAGGTCTCCAAAGATATTTTCAAATCCTCTATATCTTGCAATACTCATAGCTGGACGGCTAACTGTTACATTTACGTTAGATGCACTCTTAATAGAAATCACAATATTACAACTTCCAGTAAAAGATGATTTAATGCATCTATCTCCCAGATTGTTTGTAGGCCAATTTACTGTAATATCTCCATCGGCTGTAGCTGTTGCTACTGTTGTACCTCCTACATAGAATATTACATCTTGTCCCTCTGCTAATCCTGATATAGTATAAACGGTTTCTCCATTTTGGTAACCCCAAGTTCTATACATATATCTATTAGTACCTTTAACGTTTGTAATTGTGACTTTATTTGTTTCTGCTGTCATATCTGCTTGAGCAGTATCTCTTGAATAAGAAGCCATATTAGTTAAACCTGTGGATTCATAAACCCAATCAGCTTGAGGAATAACCTTAGCTCCTGTAAAATTTCCTAATTCATTGGCATATCCGCAAGGACATACTGAATAATTTCCATTGTAAAACTCCCAATTTGACATGTTTGTTACACCTGCGCTTAATCCTCCTTGATGAAATCCTTCGGAAGTTAAATCTGAATTGAAGTTAGCTTGCATATTAAATGTAGCGTACTCAATCACAGGTAACCAAAACATTATCCATTTGTAGTATTCGTAGTTCAGTAATTCTGAACCCGCGTTTGTTGCCCGAGTACGTGCAACTGCTCTAGTCATTGCTGTTCTTGGTTTTCCTAAATCTGTTCTAACTGGGTCAGTTTCTAAATAAGTATCATAAGCTGTTCTATTTCCTCCACCTCTAAATGCAGCAGTAGTATTCACAACTGATACCAACTTAGGTGTTGCTGTTACAGTGTTATCTGTTGTAGACCTATATGCATCTATTAACATTGCTGGAATCTCTGTCCAAGTATCATCAATACATACAGTAGAAATCTTAACCCATCTTTTTGTTCCTGCAACTCCAGATTTTCCCCAGAATCGAGGTACTTTAACTCTGACAGTTCCGTCAGTTCCATCTAATACTGATGGTGTGCCATCTTCTTTCTTTGACCAATCATCTGGATGAAGATAATAATTGATTACTCCTCCGTTAGCTACGCAGCCTTTTAATTGAGACTGAATAGGTAACGATTTATGAAGAGTAAGATTCCCAATTCTTGTGAGAGTAGGGTCTGCCACAGTAGAATCCCATTCGACTCCATAGGCATATACATCTTCCATACCTTTTTGCATTTCATTAAGTTTAGCATCAACTTCCGTTACATGTTGGTCAATTTCTTCCATCTTTGCTTGAGTGGCTATTGCCATACTCTGTTTTGTCCAAGCACCATTCCACATAAGAATTGCTAGTTCTCCATCTGCCACTACTGTATTATTAAAGTTGGCATAAGTTCCAGCTTGTGTAGTAATATAGAATACATTACCATCTGGAGTCCCAGGAGTTGTAGCAGGGGTAGCTACCCCTGCAAACATATAATTCTCTCCTAGTTTTGTAACCATATTTAACATTACAGATTGTAGTGAATCTCCGGTAATCCCTTGGATTCCGTTACTTTTAACAACATTTGATATTGCTGTTTTTAAATTACTCCAATTTGCCATTGTTAGTTACCTATTAAAAAGTCTTTATTAAAGTCTAAATTAAAATCTCCTGTAAATTTATCAGTAAATAATTTACCTTGTATATCTATTATTCCATCTTCCGCCATCATATTCTTTATCATATTAATGGTTAGCATATCAGTAGTTCTCGGATATAACATCAATTTGTAGAATACCATTTGTGTATATCCATTGCTAAATCTGGACACTGTAATACCTTCATCATCAGTATTAGTTCCTCTATTTATAGAAGTTCCATTAAAACTACTACTGGTTTGCCAGTTTATTCCATCAGGTATACTTTGGATAGTGTTGTACTGCCCAAAATTAAATTGCCATTTATTACCATAATCAGCAATAAATGCCCCACCATTAGTTTTATGCGAGCCTTTTAGTAAAGTTGCCCCGTTACTAGGAATATTAAGAATAGTTCTTTTAAATATATAAGTATAATCAGTAAATGCCGGAATACTAGTGTTTCTGAATAATCATCTACTCCATCATATACTAGACCATTAGGATAAAGAGGAAGCATTTCTACTGTATATTCTTCTCCAATTGGAATACTAGCAGGTTCAAAATAGAAGAAATAATAAGCGCTACCTTCTGTAACACCTAAATTAGCTATCTCTTCTTCTGTTTTATAGGGTAGTGTAATAGTAATGGGAACGTTAGGTGTCATTTCTTGCATTACTAATATGATAGTTGTATCTGTATCAGGTTTTTCAGCAGTTCTGTATTTAAATTCCCACCTTATTTTAGTACTTTTATTACTTACAGCTCTAACAGTTATATTTCTATTAAGTTGTTTAATAGAAGCATTATTAAAATCCCAATAGTATTCTCCTGTACCAATTCTCTTAGCAGTAAAGGAATAAGCATTTCTTTCAATTATTTCTATACCATTTTCTCTATTTCTTTTAGTCCATTCACCAGTATTAAATTTAGCAAACTCATAACCACCATAGCCTGACATTTTATTGTAAGCATGATTATAATTAGTTAAATCATAATCACCTACGGCTATACCTCTCTGTTGAATGGTATCTCTATCATCATCAGAGTTAGTCTTGCCATAAGCGTCCCAATAATAAGGAGGTTTCTGTACATAGCCACCTTCAATACCTACTATATCATTAAGTTGTTTTATTTCTTCGTCAGTACTTACCTCGTCAAACAACATGAAATCATAAAGAGCCATTTTGGCAAAACTGCTTGACTTACCAGTATTGGCACCTATTACAGGTACTACTCCACTTCCTGCCGAAGGGTTTGTCACTGTAATATTATGTGTTATACCTTTTAGAGAGTAAGTTTCAATATAATTATTCTCTATCCCATCTATGTAAGTCTTGCCATCTTGATTACGTGCTTGGTACGCTATTCTTGGATTAGTTGCGTCATCCTCATTAGTTGTAAGAATAGCAAAACTTCCCGACGCTCTCTGGTCATACAATAATGTAGGAGATTTTAACCAGTTTGTCTTCATTAATACCTGCTTTTCTCCTATTGATAAGGAAGGGATATCCATGTAATCATCAACTCCATCAAAACATATAGAGCCTTCATAATTCCCCACTTGCTCTAAATAAACAGGTTCATCGAGAGCGGTAGTACCTGAAACTATAGGAGTGAGATAGAAAAAGATATTAATAGCATCTTCAGTTTCTATGTTTACATCATATATTCCGTCCCTATCGATAATAACTCTATCATTATTAGTTGGTGAGTTACTATAAATGTCCAAATATCTAACCTTACCACTAGCAATAGCTTTAGTTATTCCTGTTACTTTAATTTTTCCTTTATAGCTTGTACCTTTATAATAAAAAGATGTTTGAGTTAAAACATTTATAAACTTAACAGTTTCGCTATTTACGAGAACAGCATTTCTAGCATGAACCACAAAATCAGATGTTGATTTATAGTCATAAGGATAACCGTCAGCTCCAGACATTTTACTAAATGCAAAGTTATTAAAGACTCCATGATTTCCATTACCAGAAATATCAGGTATATAACCCAAATACTTATAACTAGAATTTGCTAATTTTAATCTTTTTGGAGACAATATACATTTAGGCTCGTTGTTCCCAAGTTTCCATGTTTTCTGGCAGGATACAGAAATAGTTTTAGTTACCGTAATAACCAGATTAGTTAATTGGTTATAACTATAAGAATTTCCTTCATAGGTATAACTAATAATACTATATAACTCAGGTAAAAGATTAGGATTTTCACCATGAATAAGTTGTATGGAACTTCCTATTTTAATCCTATCTCCCCAACTGTATATTTGATTAGTAGTTCTGTCTTTAACCTTAAATATCACAGGATAAGGCTGATTTATGTCCTCATACATTATATACTCATAAGAATGAATTGTAATTTTCTGTTCAGAAGAACCATTAAGAGTAAACTTAAATATATTGTACTCTCCAACTACTCTATCCTTAGTGATTTCTACATCGTCTACTGTAATAGTATCAACAGCATATTTACCATCATTAAGCGATACATATACTTCAAACTCAGTATCTTTATTAGGATATAGATAACCTGGACTTATTTCATTTCCTCCTTGATATACCTTAATATTTTTAATCGCCATAGGAAGGTCTATCGTAAATGTTGGAGGATTAAACTCGAATATATTTCCGCTTAGTCCTATATACTCGTTCAGCTCTTTAATCTTATCGTCTGTTGAGATGTTATCGAAGAGCATGAAGTCGTAGAGAGCCATTTGAGCAAAACTATTTCTAGCGAATGAAGTGCCAATGCAAGGAGAATATTGTTTTACATCATCTCTATTATTAGTCACAGTTATATTATGAGTTATATCTACTAAATCATTTGCGGTAATATTTTCATTAAGTATTCCATCAATATAAGTTTTACCACGTTGATTCGAATAATTGTATGCCATAAAGTCTTTGGTTGAAACAATACCTAAATATTGTGTCCAATTATTTCTTTGGTCATATAGATAGCAATCAGACTTTCGAGAATTTACCTTCATCAACACCTGCTTACCTCCGCTAGACAAAGTAGGAATAGTAACAAAGTCGTCTACACCATCAAGACAGTATGCACCTTCATATTCAGGAAGAACTTTAATAGTAATATCACTTAAAAAATTGGTAACTCCTTCTTCAATTGGACTTATTGAAAAACCTACCACAGCATTATTAATCAAAGCCTCTGTCGGAAGGAATGATTTGGGTAGTTCATGAGTACCATTCCCAAGATATAGATTTGTTTCCTTAGTCGCATCGCTTGTTGCTAAATACTTATATATAAATTTAGACCTACCTTCTAACCCTTTAATTTCAATCTTAAAAGGAGGTATTTCTTTTATATTTTGAAGATTACCATTATATTTAACATAAGAATATAATAAAGCTAAACCTGCATTTAGAACATTAGTAATATGAATGGTATTACTAGTAATATTAGTAACATATCCGTTAGATTCATTCGCCCAAGTTTTATTCTTCCCAAATACAACAGGATAACCATTCACCCCACTCATTCCTTCATAAGCAGAATTGTTTATCTTACCATTATTACCATGACCGGATATATCGGGAATGTAGCCGAGTAGCTTATATGAACTATTAGGTATTCTTAGTCTGCTAGGAGACAGGATACATTTAGGTTCATTATTATCAAATATATAAGCACTTTTAGCCTTAAATACCATTGTTTTTTCAACAATAACTTTAGAACTAGTTACTTGATTGTCATTCAATAATAATCCAAATATATTATATATATTAGGAAGTAGATTAGAATCAGCGGCAGAACCTATTCTAGTAATAGTAGAGCCTACTCTAAACTTTCCTCCCCAAGATACTTCATTACCGTTTTCATCTTTGAATCTCAATAGAACTGGATAAGGTTGTACAATGTCCTCAAACCTTATTAATTCATACACATCCAGATTGAATATTTGACTTAGGTCTCCAACAGTTCCAAGCATTCTTATATCCCAGATGTTTTTAGAATCAGACCAGTTATCAGCTTTACTTACTACACATTCAGTTCCACCAAATGTAGCTGTTTCAAGACCATATAATTCTGTCTTAAATGTGGCTTTGAAGAATACTCTATCAGTTTTCTTAATCCAAGTTCCTGCTGTTAAGGTGTTATCCCAACCATTTAAATACCAACTTGATGCAGTAAAAGAATCAAGTAAATTAGATGTAATTGCAGGATTCCATTGAACAATATCTTCATTAACTGCAAGAGTCAATTTGATTTTCTGTGGAGTCTTATCCTTTATATAACCCTTAACATCCCATATATTTAATGCTGTTGAAGGTCCGACAGTCATGCCAGTAAAAGCTGTTGAAGATGCTCCCGCTATTTTATAAGGAAGTTTTGTATATACATTAAGAACAATCCTAGCTCCTACGTCTACATAGTCTCCAGGTTTAATTACTGTCCATGTGCCAGAATTAACAACAAAATAATCAATTTTAGTAATGTTTTCATCCTCTGGAATTATAGGTCTAAACTCAACTTGATTAGGATATAATGTTCCTGCTCTGGCCTTCTTTATCTGTCTTTCAAGTAGAAATTCTGATAAAGAATAAGGGAACAGCATTGCAAAATACAGAGCTCCAGTAAAGAAATTACTAGTATTATCTCTATAAGTACCTAACCACATAGTATCATAATCTACTGCAGAGCCAGCATTAACATTATGGCCGTCACTTGCATATTTAGATAGATAATAAATTTTTCTTTCAGAATCATTTATTTCTTTTAGTATGTTGTTTGTTCCAAATGAATAAGAACTTGTTATGGAGTCAGCGTTTAAGTAGTTGAATAAAAAAGCTCCACTACCTGCAACTTTAGACTTGGATAATATTGGAGAATCTTGTGCATTTTCTTTTGCAAATGTTCTGATATAATCAGCAGCAACTGTATAATCCTTTAAAATAGGCAATCCTGTTACTTTTCCATAATCGTCTACACCATCTAATACTAATGCATTTTCATACTCTGGAATTTGTGTAATAGTACCACTACATTCACCAGAGGTAACGCCAATAGTAAATCCAACGTTTACTCCCTTTTCACCTGTATATTTTGTGTTATAACAAATCGGTGTTTCAAAAATCTCTGATTTTACAGCTACATTAGTGTATTTCCCTTCTTGAGTTATATAGTTATAATATAAAGTGCCTTTTCCATAAAGTTTTATACGAACTTTGAAAGAGGGAATATCTTCTCCAATACTAGATGGATGATACAGTAATGCCCAAGAAACATCGCTAGTAAACTTAATAGATTCACTATCAAAAGATGTTACTTTAAAACTCTTTTTCCAATCAGTAAAATCAGTTTCATATTTCCCAATTCCACTATCTTCTTTCCAGCCAAAGTTATACAACTTAGCATCATAACCATTTCCAGAATAGTCAATTAGTTTATCATCAAATGCAGAGTGATTCTCATTAGTAATTTTCTGTCTCTTTATGTCATAATAAACATCGGGTTTAACTATTTCTCCGGGTCTATCAAGATTATATTTCTCAATTACAAGATTAATTTCATCCTCTGTAAGAACTCTATTAGCTATGAATGTCCAATACCAAGCTATTTGAGATATATTTTGAATGATACCAGCACTTCTAAAACCTGTAACATAATACTTATTATCAAGACCTAAAGATGTGGAAGTTCTAACTATATAATCATTCTTATCGCCTAATATATTATTTATAACAATGGCATTCTCGTTATAGTTATAAGTATATCCATATATTCCTGTTTTATCAGTATTTGTGGCTCTATTAGCAACAAATGTATGATTTTCTTTTAATTCACCTATTAAATTAGTCCAATTATTATCTAATGATATTTTATGAATCATACTAACGACAGTTATTTCGTCAGTAATACCCATCTCTTGAACCGTCTTGGTGGAAGTAATCAGGTCGTCGATACCGTCGGTGACGAATGCTCCCTCAAAAGAGGGGATTTGAGTTATAGTAATAGTATTAGTTTCATTCTTGACAATCTGAAATCCAGAAGTGTTACTAGTTAATGGTTTGGCTGTTCTTACATCGGCTGGTAATGTATATTCTCCATCCTTAGTCATTGAATAAACATTAGTTTGTCCAGTCGAATCATAATATCTATAAATCAACTCTTGACCTTCTAATAAACCTTTTACCTCGATTTTAATAGAAGGTATATCGACACTATTGGTTAGTTCAGTGTTAGCAAATATTATCCATCCTGATAATCCATTATAACTACTACTAAAAGGAGAAGAAGTTACGTCTTTACTTCTAGTCCATATTCTTGTATCTGACAGTTCTGTTTCATACTTTCCAAACCCGCTATTGAGCTTGAAAGATGCGTTGCTAATCACAAAATCTCCACCTCTATCTTTTATTTTATTCTTGATAATGTTACGGTCAGTACTATCATTCGATTTACCGTAGGCTGACCATACCCCTACAAGAGCGTCTTTAAGTTCAGGTGGGAAGTATGCCCCACCTGTAACTCTAGACTTAAATCCTATGGCATTGGCGTTACCAATACCAGTAATATTAGTACCCATATTGTAATGTTCCTTCTTCTGCGTCTCTTATTTCTTCACACATCTCAGGGTTCCATCCGGGATATAGTACTGTTTCTATGAAATTGTCCTGTCCTGCAGGTCTAATCTCTGCTGTTATATTATCATCAGTAATATTCTTTATCAGAAATATCACACCGGGGAAGAAATCTCCGGCAGGAACATTCTGTAAGATACTTACTTGGACAGAAGATATTTTTCCTTCTCTGTTTGCTACTTTTCCGTATCCGTACATATTATATCGTTTTAAAATTATTAATCATTCATACCTATTGACCATTCTGCAGGTATGCCAGCACTATTTGTTATTAATGCTTTAGACATTTGATAGAATGGTTGTGTTCTATATTTAAGAGATAGTTTGTTCAGCCAATTCCATAGCTCAGGTACAGTTCCTTGAGTTGTCTTACAACCACCAAACATATAAGATACGTTTGATACATTTGCATGTTTTGCTCTTGTTACTAACGTACTGTCTATCTTTATTGGGTTTCTTCCGTAAGTATATAAACTAGCTGTTACATTATCACTACTATCTACACTCAGAGATGAAATTGAGAATGTACCTCTTAGGTTTCCTAAAGCTCCATTTCTAGAGAATAAGTCAGTAGGGACTTGTGCAGGCAATGTAGCATCCGAATACCATCTACAACACATCCAAGTTCTATCTAAGTCTGAAAGACTCAAATTATTCACAAATAGTGAAGAAGATAGAGCAATATTAGAAGGTATTTCATTGTATGAGAATAACAACTTAATAGAAGTTAAATTTCTCAATGTTGAGAATAGGTTCGGTGGATACATTGTTCCAGCATTTGTAGTATCAGGCCAAGTATATGGATTAACCATAAAACAATAATAAAATATACCTTCTAGCTTAGTCACATTAGATATTGGTTCAAACAATCTTGGCGGAATTCTACCACATAGACCATAAGATTGATAATTACCAGTGACGTCTGAAGAAATCCCACTTTGCATAAATATGTTATTCACATTCAGTGCTGCACTGTTTTCACAATATCTAAATAAATCTGGAGGACAAATGTAGTTCATAACTAGTCTTTTAGCTGTGTAAGAAGCAGGAGTTATACATGACCTACTATTGTTTTCGTCTTCCATAGTATCTGGAATGGTTGTTGGAAGTGTAGTTACAGTGCCATTTAATACATCTCTATATAAATTACTGTTTTCTATAATTCCCTTCATTCCAACCCTACCGTCAACTGCCCAATAATTCCACATTTCTTCATAGGGGTCATAGTTAGTATTCTTCAATACTCTACGAATATCTCTATTTGGATTAGGAATAAACTCTGGCTCAGCTCCTGGATTTTCAGGATTGTAAGCAGGATTAGAAACCTGTTCTCTTGGGTCATAAGCAGAGTTCTTTATAAACTCAACTGGGTTATAGTCTTCATTAATTGCTACTAAATCCCCTGAATCTCCATATTCTAGATTTCCCCAATCAATTAAGTATTGAGATGCATCTGGACTTCTAAATCCTCTTAGACATCCATCTAAGGTTCTTATAGTTCTATTTAATTGTTTTCTTGTAAACTCATATGTTTTAGTTGCAGGTAATTGAGTTGGCAATTCATCATCAGGAATCCATTCTCCACTTTCTGTAATACCAAATGTTTCAGTAATTCCAGAAGCTGCAGCGTCTGTATGATTCCAACCAATAAATTGTTTTCTTACATCCGTTTCTTGATAGAATAAACCATAAGGAACTTTTCCTATTTTACAATAATTAGATGTATCTTCCATAAAACAAGCTGTGGCATTTACTATCCTACAATTCTTAAATCCTCTACTTGTAAGTGAGTATTTTACATTACTCATATTGTAGAACATGTAAGAAATATTAGTAAGTTTGGTACAGTCATTAAATGTAGTTCCCGGAATTTCAGTTGTTGTATCAGAAGGGAATACCATTCTAGCAAAGAAGGCCGGAGCTTCTGTTAGGTTAGTACAGCCTTTGAATACATCATAAGGGAACTTATCACCTACTAAATCTGAAACATAGGATTTAACAATACCAGCTCCAGCGAAGCTACCTCCCCTTGTTGCAAAGTTTCCTTCATCACTTGGACCTATGAACTTAATAGAAGATTTAATCTTATTAAACATTGAGTTCTTAATAGGCCATAATACTGTGTTAGAACCTTCTTTAGCGCAATTGAAGGAAGCTCTTATATATTGGAGTGCTTGAGGGAAGTTATTTCTCATTGAGTTAAATACTTCATCTCCTCCAAATACATTTAATAGAGAACCTTTACCGTAACAGTTAAAACATTGATGTATTGTAACGAGCTTAGGGTTATTGTAAAATAGAGGACAGTAGGAAGCTGTAACTCCATTCTCCTTGTATGTTTCCAAGTCAAATTCAATCTTAGAATTAGTAGTTCCATATAGATAACCAATATTGGTTAATTCTGGAAGATACTTCAATAACTTACTTGCTTTAGCATATATATAATCGGATTCTAATATCTCTTGTTTTGCTACACTTGCATTTTTAATAAATGTCTCATTGTAGATAGCCCAACTAATGCTTGATATTTTTAAAGTATCTCCGTTAGCATTTACTGGAGCAAAGAAATATTCATCCATGTACTTTCTTCCGTTTGTTCTAAAGGCGTTATTTATAGTTGTACATTTTACAAGAGGAGAAAGTAATCCGTCGTATGCTGTAATGTTTCCACTATCATCGTGTGAAGGGCTATAGTATATTCCTTCTAGACTTCCACAATCCCAAAATAGACTGTCTATAGTAGTTACATTACCACAGTATTTAAACATATTTCTATTGAAAGAATTAGGAACTGTAGTAATAACTTGTCTACAAGCAACAAAAGTGCCATTTAAGCTTGTCACATTCTGACATCTATTAAGTATATAATACACATCATATAGAGTACAAGCAGTAGTACTAAACACACTGTTTAAAGCAGTGGTTGAGATAGTAAAGTTTGTATCTAGATTTGTGTTAGCTTTCCATTGAGTTTTTCCATCTTCTGTGCTCGTATCTGGGCCAAACCATTCAGTAGGACTAATCATTGGAGTCGGAATAGTATCTGGCATGTCATGTATAAAGAACTTGTTACAGTTACTAAATATACTCTGTCCATTAAGTGCCAAATGTCCGAATACTCTTATAAGAGAAGAACATCCAACGAAGAAAGAATTACCAACAGTAAATGGCTTAGTTTTATTATTATCAAATTTAATGTATTTAACTAAACCTGCATTTCTTAAAGATAATGAAGTAAGATTAAATGGACTTAAATCTAAGATATTATCACCTTTATAAGTAGGGATAGGGTCATTACCAAATTGGAAAGCAGATACAGAACTATTACTAATGTCTAAAGAAGTAATTGTGTTCAGACCTTGTGCTAACTGAATTGGCTCTGGAGTTGTAGTTCCAGAAAGATTTAGTGTTTTAATCTTAGCCGCACCTACAATATATATTTGTAAAGACCTACTGTTACAGTTAGATAGGTTTATTGTTTCTATATTGTTAGAGTTAGATATATTAAATACTGATAACGAAGTATTATTTGTACATATGACAGATTTTAGATTTGGGCATCCTGTAATAGTTACAGAATCCAAGTCACTTAAACTTGTCAAAGTAAGTGTTTCTATCTTAGTACATGAATCTATAATTACAGTTTTTAGCTTCTTACATCCTGTAAAGTCAATAGAACTCAAGAATGGTTGAGACTGTAACGTAATCTTTTCTACATCTGAATTAGTAATATTAAGTGAAGCAAGTGAAGTATTTGGTAATGATAAAGAAGTAACGCAAGAACCAGAGATATTCAAATCCTTAAGTTTTGTATACTTTTCAATATTCACTGTAAATGTACTTACACCACTATTTCCAGACCAGAAGGATGTATTACTAAGGTCAATATGTCTTACATCAGAGAAATCTTGGTCATTAATAAATGCTGTTTCAAATAGAATTGGAGCACTTGACAATGTCTTTACTCCTGATATATCTACATTTGCAAAACTTGGCAGTCTCAATGTAGACATAAATCCTTGGAATCTCATATATTTCAATCCGTCAAGCTGACTGATTTGAGAAATACCATTAATAGTAATCTGCGTATTAAAAGAAGATATAGGTGATAGAGTAATAGTTGTTGGGATATTCTCATCAATAAAATATCTAATATCTCCCGCAGATGTCTGTCCAATGTTTACCGTAAAGATTAACGGGCAGTTAGATTTTACTGTGAGTATAGGAGCTTGTCCTTCCGCACCACCACATTTAAAAGCACCCTTTTCATTATATGGTTGGATGAGTGCACTATTTGAATATTGGAATACACCATCCATAAAGTAGTATCTTTTCTTTAGCCAGTCTCTTACAAATTCAACACGAGGTCCATGTAAGAACTCAATATTAGCATAAGAAGCGGCACTACCTTCATCCTTTGAATATCTAGTTAAATACTTAACTTTGTAGTCATAATTATATAGAAGCTCACCACAGTTCTTCATTTGGATGCTGAAATAGTTATTAACGAAGTAGTTAGCTTCTTTAAGAAGTGTTCCTACTGAACGCCAAGTTTCCCATAAAGCATCATATCCTGCTCCTGAATAAACCCCTGTATTTATAAATCTTGTGTCTCTAAGAACATCCCATAATCTTGCAGAGTATGTATCATATCCTCCGTCTGCTGAATTTTGAGTAATTACCAGAGAGTTAACTCCAGATTCTACTTTAGCATTAGCAAAGGTATCAAGATATGCTGTCTTAGGTACATTTTCTTCACCTGTATTAGATAGACCAAATGCCGTATCCATGTCGTAAAAACAAGGCCACCATTTGTTCATATTTTCATCAGTAAGGCTTCCTCCAACGTTCCAAGAACGAAGTGTCATATTCTTACCAAGAGAGTCCACAAGTCCAAATGCTATACAAACTATATAGTAAGAATAAGCATTTCTAATATTTAGCCTATTAGTTAAATCATCAGCTAGGGCTGACCAAGATTGTTGAGCAGCGTATTGGTCTCCAGTTTTTTCATATCCTTTTGTCTGAACGTTCCATCTATACTTATCGACAGCTTCACCAGTCATACTAGCTAAGTCTGTAAATAGTAATTGAAGTCTTTGCCAGATATTATTGTCAGATACATCTGAATTATCGCCATTAGCTCCGTTATATCTAAATTCTCCAACATGCTGTAAGATTGATGAGTCGTCCTGCATAAACAGGGCAGTCATTTGCCTAGTTCCATCATCTTTAATAATAATATTGGCATTTTCAGAGAACTCGTAAGAGTATATTTGTCTTTGGTCAATAGTTCCAAAGTTCTCATTATCCTTATATGTTTCATAAGTAGTAATGAAAGCAGGAACTGGGTTTTCTTGATAGGCTCCGGATGAATCTTTAATTCTTCTTGAGAATGATTTGAAGAACTTAAATCCCATGTTAAAGTAAGCATTACGTCCTAAGTTAAAGGAGTAAATACCTAACATTTCTTGAGTATCAGTTCCATCAAACTTAATAAGTAAGATACAAGGGAATCCTTCAAGAGTATGTTTAATTGTTACATTTTGATGTGTAACTGTTTTATCTCTAGTATCAACAGGACGTCTTGATTCAAGTTGTTCCATTGGCGGAGTTTTATCAAACAATAAGTCTGAATTATCATTAATCCATTTACCAATAGAAGCATTGTTAGCATGAGCAGAGTCAACTACGTCAGCCTTCAATGTGAATTGACTTTCAGGCATCCATGTATTATTTGGCTGGAATAGCTCTGGGCCGATTAAACCACCTAAATCATCATATAGTTCTTTTCTGAATATTATTTCTAAGTTCTTACTTCTATAACCAGTAGATGATGTACCCTGAATCTGTACTGATAATTCTCCGGTAGATACTGCCGAGCTCTTAGTAGAATTAGGGTCAAAGTAATTAAATGTGCAACCAGTATATTCTGTTGGGTTTGCACCTACAGCTTCATATACAGCTTTAGTAAACCCAGAACCACCACAGTCAATATAAACTACTGGAAGAGGCGGCTTCTTATTAGAGTCACTAATTAAAGCATCGAAATTGATGTTTGCATATGTATTGTTCTGGTCGTCCCATAAAGTTGAAGATGCTGTTGATTCTGATGTACTAAAGAAGTTCTTTGATTTCCAAGAGTTATACAGAGAGAAATCTACTGTACCGTCCGACATAAGTGAAGCGTTAGCTCTTGCATTTAAAGCATTAATTACAATCTGTTTATCGTTTAATGCACTTCTAAAGAATCTCATATCGTAAAGTTCAACATCGGCAAAGTTACCTATATTTCCATTTGCGTCAGCATCGCAAGCCAAATAGAACTTACTTGTAGTTTTCCAAGTAAAGTCAGATTTGATTTCTCTTGCAGCATTTAGGACTCCATTAACAAAGACTTTTACTTCATTATTATTTTTATCAACAATAAAATCTAGAGTATTTATAACGTTTTGTTGTAACTTACAAGAGATTGTTTCTTTGATATTTCCGTCAGTATAAGACCATATAATGTCTTCTAGCCCAACTTTAATACCTTCAGAGAATGTTCCGTCAGAACTATAATTTCCAATAAAGAATACAGTTCTATCAGAGAACGGGTGTAGATCAGTTTTCAGGGTTACAGAGAATGTAAATCCAAGTCTAGACCAGTTATTGTTATCACTTATATCATCCTTAAATGGCTGTAAATCCACTATACCGTAAGATTCACCACTAAGTCTTAATTTTGTTTGTCCATTACTAGATAAGAATCCAGATAGTTCTCCATTAGTATTATATACATTTAAAGGAGTTTTTACAACTACTGGGTTAGTTGTTCCAGGAGAAATATAGTTTAATTCTTCTGATATCCAAGAAGTTGCTGTGGGAGCAGTCGGGAATTCGTTTTTAATATTCCAACTTGCATATCTAGTATTTCTAGGGTTTTGGTCAGCAATTAAAGATTGTGCAGATTTTACTACAATACATCTTAATTCAGTATCAGTCATAGGAGAACCTTTTTCTGACCAACATCTTAGAGTAATTTCCCACTCACCTAAGTAATCATCGTTCTGTGCTACTGCCCAGCTAAAGATTTGTTGCTTACCTCTTTGTACGTACTGGTTCTCGTTAAAAGGATTTTCTGCATCAGGCTCAAATGTTCCAATATCTCTTACGATGTTTCCTCTCTTCATTCTAACAGCATAGTAAATAATGCTAATACCTGATAAATAAGGAGTGAATGAGAATGAGATATTACCACCTTGAGGGAACTCTGTTGCAGGTGTTCCTGCTGTTACTTCTTCTTTAGTTGTAATACCGTCAACAAGTACTACAAGAGAAGTTCCGTCTTCTACTACAACTTTATTAGTTACTTTATCAGAAGTAATAGTTTTTCCGTCAATAGATGTTTGTGCAAATGCTTCAATAGTGTAAGAAGAACCTGCCGTTGGAGTTCCTGTAAATAAGCTGAAGAAATCAACATCATATAACAAAGGTTCAGTAGATGTAAACTTACCAAGCTCAAATGTTTTAGAAACACCATTAGTGACATTGTTAACAATCAAAGATGTGTCTGCAGCCAGTACTTTATTAGTAACTGTATATGTTATTTTATATGCCAATCCAATTGTTGCAGTAACTGATGAAACACTACTTGATAAATTAATAGATGATTCAATTACAGTTAACATATAAGGAGTAGCGTTAATTCCTTCTGCATCGGTTGCAGTAACTACTACCGAGTGACTATTTGATGATGAGTACTGGGATATGTTTTTAATAATTAAACTTCCCGGAGTTCCAGACCATCCTTCTTGTCCTGAAATAACACTATTTCCGTCTAGAGAAACAGTTATAGTAAATTTTTGGTTGTTCTTTAATGCTGTGATTAAGTAATCTAGTTTAACTTCTTTAGTGGTAGAATATAGAATATTAACTCCTTCAGATGTTGTAATACCACCGTTAGTTAATTTAATAGAGGATGTGAAATCTCCTCCCCCACCACCGCCTCCTCCGCCATGTTCCGCAAGCCACGAAACATTACGTTGAAGTGTTTCTATCTTTTTGTTGGTTCTACTGAGTGCTTGGTCAACAGAGATATTTACTTCTCCAGATACTAGCACGTCAGGGTTAGAAGTACTAATTTGGGAAGCGTCGCTACCTGCGACGATTTCCCATTCATTAGTAACTTTGTTTTTTATACTTACACTTTTACCTGACATTATTTTATGATAATTAAATCATTTCCGTTGTTTTCTTCCCCATTACCACCAATAGCTTCTGGCGGATTAACACTACTTTGAATATTAATATTGAACTTACCAGCAGAGGTAAACACATAATTAATCTTCTTAACTGTACCTGTTATTTGAGTAGGAGTAACATTCCATATAATATAGAATGGATATCTCTGTCCAGCATTTACTGTTGCAGTAATGTTGGTTTGGTCTACAACTTTAACAGTAGCAGGGAAGTAGCGTCTTAACCAAGGTATATTTGGTGCGGGTAATTCCTTATTGGATGTATGTTTATAACCAGTAGCTTGACACATCGCATACACAGGAGCAGTGATATTATCAACTAACTCAAATGTACATAAGTGTTTATGCTGTTTAAAGTTATCATCGGTTTTCCATGCAACAGGGAATTTTTGTCCAGCTAAGTCTCCCTCTGTTTCTTCATATAAACTATCACTATTGAAGTAAGTAGTTAAATCAGATTGAGTTACTTGAATAATTGGCTTCATGCTTATAGGAGTTCCGTCTTGTGAGAAATTCTCTTTAAGAGGCCAACTAACGCTATATGTATGTTTATGTCCTCCAAGGACAAGTCTTATATTGTTTTCTTGACAGAATTTACTAAACCAGTATTTGTCAGAATTAGGTACATTATAATTTAAATGGCTACCACTTCTCTCTACTTTGTTATCTTCAGTGTCATTCCAATAGAATTGTTGGATAACATTTTGAGTAATAATAGTAAAGGGCATTTCATGACAGTAAGCGATGTTCCAAGCAGCAGAAGCATTAGCATCAATATCTTTTTGACACCATTGTTTTATATATGGATAAGTTATCTTTCCAGTGCTTAATCCATAAATATTAGTTTCTGTCATGTCAGTAATTTCAGAGTTTACACACATGAAATGTACGTTACCATAATTAAATGAGTAAAGAGAATCAATGAATACTTCTTTACCTTCAATAGTAAATACAGGTGGATTAGTTTCATCAATTTCGAATGTGTAGAAGAACGACATATTAGAAGGATTAATTTTGGAACTGTCTCCGCCATTTCCTAATACATACATGTTGGCAGGACATAAGTCATTATTACCAACAGTCACCATTTCTTCAACTCCCCATAGGGATTTACGAGCATTATAATAGTCAATCCATTCATTGATTCTATTTCCATTTTGTGTCATATCACCAGTATTAATAGTGAACTGCGCTTCTGGAACATTATTCTTTATATATTCAGCTGATATTCTCCAAACATTATATTCATCCCAGTTAAATCCCTGTTGGTCACTTACCTGAACAAACGTAAAATTGTTTTTTATATCATCAGTACCTCTTACTGTAAATGTTAAAGAATCACTAGCAAATTCACTTGGATTACCATTTGCATCAGCTCTACCTACTCTATACTCATAAGTTCCTACTGATAAGTTCTTAAGAATAACTTTATGAGTAGTGAATGGAGTTCCGTCAGTTGCCTCCATTCTAATACGATTGTAATATTTCCTAACGCCCGTTTCATTTTTGAATGATTCCACTTTAGTCCAAGAGCCTTCGTCGCCACTTCCTTTTGACTTGTACCAAAGGTATTCGTCAAAGTATCCTACTGACACCCAATTAAAACATCTTGTGGCATTTGGAGCAGTTGCTTGTCTACCAAAGGTACAAGATATTAGGTTAGGTTTTAAACTTACTAGTTTAGATTTATTGTAGAATATTGTTTTATTTTCAAATGAAGCCCTTGGAGTGAAAGCTTCAATGCTCGGAACTAACTCTTTTGTAAGGTCAACAAAATACCAATCATTAGCATTGTTTCTTTTATCTAATGATTTAGTAGCCTGATTTACTGGGTCCATTGCATAGTATTTAGTAAAAAGTTTATCAGTACTTAGATACGTATATGGTTTGTTTTCGCTTGCGTCTATTGTATCAGAGGATTCTGCATTTTCTTTATTAAATCCAACTAAATCGATATATCCTAACGATACTCTATAGTTTCCGTTAGCATTTGAATATGGATTTCTTACTGTTGAAGGAGTAGTTCCCCAAGTAAGATAGAATTTGGATTTGTTGTTATCAAACTTCATTAGATTTCCGCCTGAATCTCTCCATTCCATATCGTATGTTTTTACTTTAATCTTAGTAGTATTTGCATCCATTACTGAACATTGAGCACCCCTAATTAAGAATGTAGATTGTGCTTTAATTGTTCCCCATAACGGAAGTACTTGCCATTGAGTTCCTTCAGTTGCATATTGCAAAGAAAGACCATTCAAGTTTATATCTTCATTAGTTAGATTTGAGAGTTCAACAAAATGATGTGAACAATAGTTGTAACTATGTTCGTCAGATGCTAATCCCCCACAATATATAGAATTTATATATAGCTTCTGTAAGAATAGTGATGTAACATAAACCCAGCCTGAAGGGTCTTCTTGACCTCCTGTTGGTTTAGTCTGTGGTGTATCCATTTCCTTTTTATAGATAACCATTTTTCCATCATTCTCAATCTTAACCCTGTATGTTTGACCACTAGGGGTAACAAATCCAATGGTATCCAGTTTGTCGAGAACAGATGGGTCCCACTCGGTTCCACCACCTCCACTTCCGCTTTTATTAATCCAATTTAAACTACCATTACTCATAATATATAATTGTTTAGTGTCTGTACACCATAGTAATTCGTTATTTACAAAGTTTCTTGTATTCTCAAGCAGGCTTGAGTAAGTTCCTGCTTTAATAGCTAAGTGCTTTAAATTTGGAGTTTCATATTCAGTGTATTCTGGATATTCTTCTGCTGCTGTCGATTCTGTTTCCGTTCCTGGTTCCAAAGGTGAAGCAGCTTTCATCATATCGAGTCTTGCACTATTTTCAAAACCCCCACTTGACATCTCATGTGTAAATGCATATTCATGCTTATTTACCAGTTTTCTAAGTGCTTCAACTGCCTCTATTATAGTAGCCAAATCTGGATTTGTATACTGAGGTAGTGATTTCTGACTAGTATTTATCCATACTGCATCATCATCAACTGGTTCTGTATCTTGTATTTTAATATGGTCAAAAGAGCTCCATTTGTCTTTATTAGACCAGAATAGAACTTCATCTGTACTCTCGATATATACGATTTGTCCAGCTCTTTCCAAGTCTACTCTGTTTGCTAGCTCTTCTGGCGTTGATACTATTTCAACTCTAGTGTCTCCATCCCCACCACCTCCGCCGCCAAGTTGTGCTTTAATCCAATAACCATTAAGCCATTGGTATGTAAAGACCTTGTCAGGGTCATTGAGTACGAAACAAAGCATACCATTCTTTTTTCTTTTGTCTGGTATTGCATCTCTTTCGCTCATTTCGGTTACTTGGTAGAAACCTCCACGAATGTTATTGGCATCAACTAGAGCGAAATCCTGACCACCTTTTTGAACTATTTCGCTAATTAACTCTACTGCCATGTTATTTAATAGTTACTGTTGTACTTCCTAAGCCCGGATTATCACTTCTAAAGAGAACACATCTTATAGTAGTTCCCTCATATCTAGTGAATTGGTAATTATCGTCTACTATAAAAAATCCTCCTTCAAATCCACCTACTGAAAAAGAAATATCCTTTAAAGAGTATGGAACTAGAAGATAGATATATTGACCTTCTCTAGCATTAACTGTAAAACTGTTTCCTCTAGTAAGATTCAAACTTCTTGTAAAAGAAGAAATCATATCAGAAACTGTTGGGTCTGTTGCACTTGCCCCATAATATCTACCATCCTTGAATACTAAAGATGCAGTACTGGATTTGGATTCTGTTCCGTCCGATGCAGTTAAGGTTTTAGATGTTGTAGTTTTAAATGCCCCAGTTATAGTTTTAGTTCTAAGTGAAGCATTAATTTCTTCTCCGTCAAAGTATTGTTGTTTAATCTCTTTATTATATTTCCAGTTATATGTAAGGGTATTAACTTCTGAACCTGTTTCTGCTTCATTAGGAGAAACAGTAAATGAGCTAATAGTTATTGGAACATAGAACAACTTATCTAAGGCATCTTTAACCGACTCTATATCAGGGTCAGTATCTGTCTTATAAGTAATGTTGGCTGCATCGCCTTCCATATCTTTGAGTCCTAGGTTCTCTCTAGCTCTTCTCTTATCAGCTTCAGTTAAGAACTCCCCAAGGAAGTTATCCTTTAGTAGATGCCCGTCTTCGTCTGGACAAGTGTTGCAATTACAGCTAGGGGTTTTCTTAGGAATATATGGCTGTTCTGGATTATCGTTCATCCAGTCATCAAGTAGAACTCCTTCTTCTAGTACTTTATATTCTGACATATATTATGCTAACATTAGTTGTTGATAAATAAAGTCACAGTTATCTAACTTAGTATGAGTCTCTATAAAACTTATTTCGTGCAAAATTAAAGAATAGTCTTCTCGGTATCCCTTATATAGTTTTTTCACATAAGAATTATAATCCTCAATTATTTTCTGTTTAAGTAAACTAATTGCATCCACATCCAGAACTTCTGTTTAAAGTTTTATATTTGTTATTAATTGAATCACAAAAACCATTGCAAGTATTTACTTGTTCTAATATTCTTTGGGCTTCTGCATATTGACCAAGACTAACGGAATATTTAATTACGTTAATAGTCATCCAAACAAAATCTCTCTTAAATATTAGGTTGTCTAAATCTGCATTTTTACTCTTACATTTAAGAAGGTTCATGTTTAAAATTTCATTGCACAAAGTAACAAAACATTTGGATAAATAACAAATGGAAAAGGTATTTTTTTCACTTATGGAAATTGTAGTCCCGTCAGGATTTCTTTCAGCAAGTTCGAGTGCAGGACATTCAACAAGCCCTTCATTTATGTACTTATATATTGTAGAACCGTCAGAAACATACACAACTGCATAAGAAGATAAAGAACTGTTAGGATTATCTATTTCTTTTTGCAACCACTCTGTAGTGGGAATTATGATATGTGAGATACGGTAGTTACCATCTTTAGATATATCTACTTCTACTTCATCAGTGTTAGTTAAATGAGGTACAACAGTAGATTTAATAAATTCAGGTTCGTCTATCTTATCTAATTGTATAACATTTACAGTTACAGTTTCACTGTACTTAAAAGTGTTAATTATGTTTTCAGTAGAATCTTCTGGCAGATACTCACCGGCCTCTCTTGAGAGACCAGTGATTGTTAATCCGCAAGTATTAGATTTACATACATTAAATACAGGAGTCATATATTATATATTTCTTACTTCGTTATTATTAGAATTGCCATCATATAATTGAGCGTACTCAATTTCAGTTCTTTTATCGTCGTTTTCAGCTTTAGAATCTTTAGACCTCCTATCAGTCTTAGCTGTATACCATCCGATTTGTTCATCAGCTTTAGCCTTTCTATCTTCAATTTGTAACTTAGCTTCATTAAGAGATTCAACCTTATTTTGAGCTTGTTGAAGTTGTTGTTGAAGTTGTTGTACTTGCTGTTGAAGTTGTTCATTCTGCTGCATAAGTTGCTGCATCTGGCCATTTTCATCCTTCTGTACTTTAAGTGCTTTCTGTACTTTATATTTAAGTTCAGTTAAGCTCTTGGCAGTTAATGCTTCAAAGATTATTCCTGGCTCTAGAGTTCCACTCTTAATAAATTCAGGAATAATAGCTTTAATAGATTCCATATCTTTAATAACATCAGTGCTTGTTACAATATGAATATCATAATCACTGACAGTAAAATATTTTGGAAGTGCAGTAAAGACTCTTTGATATTTATCTCCAAGAATTAAAGTTCCCTTCAATCCATTCTTATAAACTATTTTAGCTATGTTTAAGCAGTCAAGAAGAAGCTCATTAGTTACTAAATCCATTTGTTGGTAATACTTCTTAGTAATAATAAATGAATTATTAACACTTGTCTGTACGTTAGTAACTGCATCTTTCTGTTGGATTCCATTTAAACGTTCTCTAAAGACTCCAGTAATAGAACTTGTTGTGTTCTCAGTAGCATCAATTGCAATTTGAATACCTTGGATAGTTTGAGCTTTAACTGTATCATCAAATCCAGAGAATGTAGTATTACTATTAAATTGTCTTCCTTCTTGAGATGTATCAATAATTGCAACTCCTGATTTCTTATAAGCAATCCATTTCTGGATTCTTTCAGGAAGTTTAACTCCGAGAGCTGTTGGGAGCACTGATAAGTCTAACCAATCTCCAGTAGTCCCACTATTTGCAATTAAATTGTCTCTATAGAAATGTAATAAGTCATATCTATCTTGTAGATTAGCACAAGCTAATACTAAAGAGAATGGCTCATTATTTCTATCATTAAAGTAGACTCCATTTACTGATAAACTACAATAAGAAGGATTATCTTTACTTCTTATTACTTCCTCATTTTTACCTTTTAAGATATAAATCTCCTGTCCTATACGAACAGTTTCATATCTTTGTAGATTGTAATCTTTATCAGTCTCAGTCCATTCTACTTCATAAACAGGAATTAGTTTATAATTGTAAGATTGAATAGCTTCATCTGGAAATCCAGGAACTATTTCTCTTCCTGCTTCAAGTCCGTCTGTCATAGGGGCACCACTCTTTACATCAGCAAATGACCTTACGTAATAATGAGAAGTATCAAAGCTTTGATGCCATGAGTCTTTAATTTTAGCAATATCATCTCTTGATAAATCTCTACCATATATATTTAAGATTTGATTCTTAGTAAGCCATTTTCTTACAACAACTCTATAAGAATCTTTAATATATATAGATTCAGGATTTCTATCAATGAATGTATTTAAAGGATTAAGTACCTCTATATCAATATTTCCCTTACTTGTAGATGGCTTTACTCTGTAGAAAGCATAACCAGTTATTAGTAAATCTAAAAACAATATTCTTAGTTTAGTCATAAGGTCAGTGTCCCTACTTTGCATAATATACTCAATGACATTTTGAGCTGCCATTTCATATTGGGAAATAAATGATTGGTCTAAATCATCAATCAACTTTTGTATTTGTTGTTCTATGGCTTTATCTGTAATATCTCTTCCGTCAATAAAGCTAAGCATAGAGTTCTTTAAGTGTTTTTGTAGAAGACTATATACTTCAGAGGAAATTGCAATTTCTTTTTCGCGAGTGATAGCACTTATCGTTGCAGAGTCTTTGCAAGATACTTTAGGAAGAATTGGAGTTCCTAGAAACTCTCCTACTAAAGCATCCACATGTTTCCTAATAAGAGGTATGAATTCTACTGATGTAGGTTGACCTATACCATAATTTTCTTCAAGAAATCTGTACTGCTCAGCATCTCTTTTGCAGTTATAGTAGTTGTATGCTTTTTGCAACCTGTACTTAGGATAAACCAGCTCGCTGATTGCCCTGTTGGTAGCTTCCATCAACTCTTCATTCTTTTTAGTATCTTTCATTTTTACATTTTATTTGTTCAGGTGATTCTGGACAAGGCTCTGGGAATGATTGATATCCTAATGAATATTCAACTCTCCAAAGACATTTGTCTTTAAGTTCTTGTTCTATATATTTCAAAAAGTCGCAAGCCCCTAATTGTCCAGAGATTACTAACGGTTTATCAATATTATTCATCGCAAATATAGCTGAATAACCTCCTTCTGGAAGTTCTTTCACTATAAGTTTGCTAGTATATTCCATTTTGTAGCATCTGCGGATTATGTCGAGGATTGCTGCTTCTAGTTCTGTCGTTGTCATAATGATAAGGGAATAAATCATATTTAGGAATATTAGGTTTCTCTTTAGGAATAGTTCCCCACCTTTTAATTCCATTCTCGTCTCTATAATATCCAAAGTCTTGAAATGCATCATCTACATTTTCAACAGCTTTAGGTATTATTCCTTGTAATTCTTGGTCACCAAGTTCAGCCATACCCATAGCCGCTACAATATCGAACTTTCGCTTATTCTCATCAGTATAACGATTAAGTTCATCAAGCATTTCTGGGAACCATATTGTATGACAATAGTCATTTACAAAGTCTGCAATTAAGTCAGTCTGTAAATCAATAACTGCCACTGTTGCTGGAGCACCGTACTGTTTACTTTGTCCATTTTGAACATCAGGCATAGTAGCCCTAGGTCTTCTCATAAACCTATTAAGACATTTATTTTCTCTAGCCCATGTAATCATGGCAACTTTAGATGCTTCAATTACACATTGACAATTGTAATACTCCATAAGTTTGAGTGCAATTTTATATGCATCTCTTACGTCTTGAGGTCTGTCTTTATAATAGGCAACATACATAGGGTCAGTAAGACCTCTAATTCTTTTCTTAATTACAATACAGAAATCAGAAGGGTCTTTAGTAGCATCAGAAGTTTCCTTCTGTCCAATATCAATACTGTCTATTCCAGCCACATACATATCCCTCATCTTAGGTTGTTTATCATCAATAGTCCAAATAGGATGTTCCAATATATGTACTTTACCATGAGCAGAGTTTTCTATCCATTTAAAGCCAACTATATTTTCTTTTTGTACTGGGCCATTAAACTTATATTCAAGAGAACCTACACTAATTTTCTGACCTTGTTTGTCAACTCTAATTCTTGCAATCTGTTCTGAAATAAGTACCTTATTAAATTTATTAGTACCTTCCAAAGCTAGAGCTTCGTCTGCTGTAAAGCAATATTCAGCACAGTGTATAATTAAAGTTTCAGGGTCAGCTGCTTTCTTGTCTCTTTCCTTTTCATAATAAGCCCTACCTTTAACTGGGTCTGTCCAACCTCTTTTATCAATAAGTCCTGGTCTATTAATGATAGTATATGCAGGAATAAAGTAAGCTGTAATAACTTCTTCACCAGTTGGAGTATATTTATGTCTGTAAGGAAGAGCATCATATGTATCTGGTTCTTCATATGCTTTAGCTAATCCTTCAAGTGAAGGACCTTTATCTCCACCTGTTCCCCAAGCCATTTTAATTCCGAACTTTGCTCCTTGAATACCTACAAGAGCGTCTCCCTGTTCGAAAGCTCTTTTCCATTGAGGCCAAGAACCACTTTCTTCGTATATTAATAAGTCGGTACGGTCACCACGAATCTTATTTGGCTTATCAGCATTGATACCAGTGATTTCTGACATCCATCCAGCTTCTACTTTCTGTCCATTTATTACTTTATAAACAGATGCTTTCTTACTAAGAGCTGTATCTTCTACTTGCCTTAGTTTGAAAAATCCTCCATCAGTATAGTCATTTAAAAAGTCCAACTGTTTCCAACATTTACTAAGAGTTTTAGTAAGATAATTTTCAAGTTGAGCTGCAATAACTATAACAGAGTTTCTTCTACAATTATATGTGTTTACTGCAATTGCAGCACCGATTTCACTAAACACTGTGTTATCCAATAGGCTTTTTATCCTATTGCTCTTATAGTTTCCTATAAGGTCAGCGTACATTTTCATTCTATATTAGAATGTTCCGCACTCTTGGGAGAATTATTACTCTCGTTAACGTTCATCTCCTACGCGTTACGGTGGTCAGCGATGAGCTGACTTACCTCGGTATTAACATAGTAATCAAATTTCTTAAATTTCCTACTTAAGTAAAAATATGAATCATCATAAAGAAAATGGAATAGTTTTTCTATTTCTTTTTTAGAAGTAGTTTTCACTCTATACATATTATCTCTTTTTAGATAAT
>OMFK01000331.1_pt1 | contig 23805 bp, 20 predicted proteins | sample 1645651 | NCBI WGS metagenome assembly OMFK01 (sample SAMEA103958124, study PRJEB25191) | human gut metagenome | biome: human-associated habitat [ENVO:00009003]; feature: intestine environment [ENVO:2100002]; material: feces | place: Germany | collected 2013/2015
TTGATGCCGCATCGGAATTGGCACCCGTTTCAGGAAATTCGATTACTTATTTTGAAGGATACGACGAATCAATTTTTACCTCAAATAAAGCAGCGTGTCTTGTTTCGACCGCAGCGGCAGAAGAACTGTCGCAAGATACTGATAATAATGGTAATGTCATATTGACGGTTCAGATGTCGCCTGCTGCGACCGGTGAAGCGGCCACACAGATTTCGCTCGAAATTGCTGGGACGTATTCGTCGGAATCTCAAACGATCTATTGTCCATTCAGCTGCGTTGCCGCAGTACAAACAGAGCTGGATGGGAAGATTACGGGGGATAGCTTGAGCGCCACAGTGCGCGATAATCATGAGCTGGACGAATTCCGGAAAATACTGATGCGTCACTTCGCAAATGTGGACCCATCCGGGCATCAAGAAGAAATCAATAATTCTCCAGCCCTCCGATATCAGCAATTTGCCATAACAGTTCATGACGAAACACTCCGCGAAACTCTGAATGCTTTGAATCGAAATTTGCAAACACTGTATCGACTAAAACCAATTTTTGCCTGCATAGAGGTCATGATTGGTGCTGCCGCAGGTTTTTTCTATATTCATATCCGAAGGCGGGAATTTGCCATTGCACGATCTCTTGGTACAAAACGCATTGAAACAGTCATTATGGTATTCGTCGAGATATGTCTGATGTTTTTGGTTGGCGCAGCTATTGGAACAATTCTCATCCTGGTTGTCCAAGAGACTGCCATCCAATATGCCATGGCCGCAGCACTCTTTTTTGCTATGAATGTCGGGGCAATTACAGCTTGCTTGATGGCAACTGGAAAAAGCGGAATCCGATTACTACGGGAGGTTGAGTAGTATGTCCGTATTATCTGTGCAAAGTGTTTCTTATTCATACAAAACAAAATACCAAACTGTTCAGGCTGTAAAAGACGTCTCCTGTGATTTGAGTGCTGGAACTTTTTATGCGTTAGTCGGCAAAAGTGGAAGTGGGAAGACAACGCTGCTTTCATTACTGGCAGGATTGGATACGCCGCAGAGCGGAGACATAATAGTCGGCGGCCAAAGTTTGCGGGAAATCGACGTGGATATCTACCGTCGCAAGCAGGCGTCTGTGATTTACCAAAGCTATAATTTGTTTCCACTTATGACTGTTTGTGAAAACGTCATGTATCCCTTAAAACTGCTGAGGCATTCCGATGCCGATGCAAAAAAAGAGGCGCAGATTGCTCTTGAAAAAGTAGGTCTGGGCGAAAGCTATTGGAAGCGACTTCCTGCCATGCTGTCAGGCGGCGAACAGCAACGAGTCGCAATTGCCAGAACATTAGCCGTTCATGCGCAGATCATTCTCGCAGATGAGCCTACGGGAAATCTGGATACAGAAAACAGCACACAAATTATTCAGCTGCTTTCCAGACTGGCACATGAGGAAAACTGCTGTGTAGTGGTTGTCACACATGATCTGGAGGTAGCCAAAGCAGCGGATGTTGTATTCCGTATGGACAGCGGCAGACTCAAGGAGGAAACTGTATGACCCCTTTGAAACAGCTCTTTCGACAACCGGTTCGTTTGTTTGCAATCTTCCTGCTGGTGGGAATGGCCTCCGCTTTTATCTGCCTGAGCGCAGGCGTATTTGCATCCGCTAAAGCAACGCTCGCGCAAATTGAAGAACGTTATGTAACCATTGGTGTCCCAACAACGGAGACAGCAGACGTAGCAACAGAGTACAACGGGCTAACGCTCCACCATGAAGAAAGTGTAATAAGTCAAGATATGTGGGCGTATATGGATCAGCTTGCTGCGGATGGAACAGTCATAAAAGGTGCGTACCAACAAAAATATATCAGTGCTTATTGCCCCTCCATTCAGAGTGTTACCAGCGGCAAGGAAGACGGCACATATGTGCCAAGCCTTGATTCTCCGTATAACAGGGCAATTATGATCGTTCGGGTTACATCGGTGGATAAAACGAATCTGCCTGAGTCAACCGAACTTGCTTTAGTATCTGTTACTGCTTCGATTGAAAACGTTGTTAAAATGCATCCAGACTATGCTGTTCGCAGCACACTTCGCCTCATCATAGGGTGCAACTCTCAGGAAGAGTTAGATGCTCTTGATATCCGTCCTGGTGGGCGGTATTTGGCCTTTGGGGCAGATTATATTGACCGTGATTTGGAATTGCGTACAACGTTGGCAGGAACGCACCGATGCTCTGTGGAAGATATTGATTTGTCTAAAATATCCTATGATTTGACAGAGGACGAAAAGAAAACAGCTTCGCCAGATTTTCTGCCGGTAGCAAAATATTCCTCTGGTGAAAAAACGACCATTTTAGGGCAAGACATGGTTGATGCAATAGATTCCTGCACAATGACCGTTACGCATTGGCATGGCTTGTATTCTGAAACACAGCTGGACTATGCAATTGACGGCTCCGAAACAGGTGTGTTGCTAAACGACCAATACCTTGATGCATACATGACCCCGTTGGAAACTGATCTGGATGTCTTTCTAAGTTCAAATGCGGGAATTGAATGGCGGAGCGCAGTCCAAGAATTGGATACGCAATATCATACTGTCAGTGTAATTGGTACAGATCTTCTGGAAAGCATGTATTGTTTCCATCAAAAGGACTCTTTCGTAACAGAAGGACGGAGTTTTGGGGCGGACGATTATAAAAATGGCTCTAATGTCTGCCTGATTTCTGAAACAACTGCCATTGCAAGCGGACTCGGTATAGGGGACAGCATTGATTTGTCGTTCTATTGGGGTCCAAACCCTCTTGCTGATTTAACAGCTCCGGAATGGAAGGTACAGCCACAGCGTTTTTCCCAAAAGATTGGGGTTTCGGGTGATGCGAAAACGTATCAGATTATAGGGATTTACCGACAGTCAGACTTGTGGGATACCGCAGACTATCGCTTCCTTCCGAATACCGTCTTTGTCCCTAACACTTCTCTGCCAGAAAACTGCTATAGTAGTCGAAATGGCGTTTTCTTTACATACGTTCTGCAGAACGGAAAGGTATCTGCGCTCCAAGCTGCACTGGAATCGAATGGATACCCGGCAAACATTCTGTTTTGCTTTGATAACGGATACACTGAAATCGCCGAAACTTTGCATGGATTTTACAGCAGTGCGCAGCAGCTTCTTTTCGCTGCCTGCATAACAGCGAGTGCGGCCCTGTTCGTATTTCTTGCTCTGTTTGTAAACCGTCAACGGCGGACGCTTGGCCTGATGCTCTCGCTTGGTTCCGGTAAAAGGACCGCTGTGATGTTTAGCTGGGAGATAGCCGCAATACCTATCATCCTTGCGACAATAACTGGGATCATTGTTGGAATCCTTACAATGAATGCTACGACACTAAACCTGTTTTCCTCCGTTTCAGAAGTGCTTAATACAAGTTTGAGCGGTGCAGCCACGATTGGATATAACGATATGATAACGGAAGTCGTATCAATGCCAATTGCGGTTATTGCGGCAGGTATCCTGCAACTGATTGTTTATATTGTGGCGACTTACCTACATTTGCAGCGGTTGGCGCAACGATCCCCGCTTGAGTTAGTGCGGAAAGGCTAAGTTTCAGTATTGACAAGAAAAAGCAAACTTGATTGGTTATCAATTCCAATACTTCATTTAGAGAGCGCCCTGTCATGATTATGTGCAGGGCGCTCTCTTATGAGGAAAATACCCTTGACAAATCTCGTCTCAAAAGATCATTTTGATGGATTACGCCAAGAAGAACGGCTATCTGCATCCAAAGTATTTTGTGGACGACGGAATCAGCGGTACGACCTTTGAGCGTCCGGGCTTTCGGGAAATGGAGGCGCTGATTGAAGCCGGGAAAGTATCAGCGGTTATCGTCAAGGACCTGTCCCGTTTCGGGCGTGAGCACGTGGAAACCAGCCGGTATTTAGAAATCATCTATCCAACTTTAGGTGTGAAATTTGTCGCCATTCAGGAGCGTGTGGATACCGAAACCGGCGAGGGCACGGAGATGATGCCATTCCACAACATTTTTAACGAGTGGTATGCAGCGCAGACCAGCAAAAAAGTGCGGGCTGTGTGGGCAATGAAGGCGGCCAACGGTAAAAGAAGCAACTTCCGGGTACCATACGGCTACAAGCGTGACGAGCTTGATAAAGAAAAGTGGCTTGTTGATGATGCTGCCGCCGAGGTAGTACGAAGGATTTACCACCTTTGTCTTGAAGGAAAAGGCCCGGAGCAAATTGCGAGGCTTCTGCAAAAGGAGAAGGTTCTTACCCCTACCGCATATTACTATTCGGTCGGTTCTTCTTCCGCCATTCGCCCTATGCCGAGCGATCCGTATTTATGGAAGGACAGCACCATTGACGCCATCTTGAGCAATCGAAAATACACCGGCTGTATGGTTAATCTGAAAACGACTACCGTCAGCTACAAAGTACACAAACTGATTCGCAAGCCGGAGGAGGAATGGAGCATCGTGCCGAACGCACAGGAAGCGATCATTGACGAAAATACTTGGCTCCGAGTGCAGGAGCTGCGCAAAAATAAGCGCCGCCCGACTGCGACAGGGAAAACAAGCCTGTTTTCCGGATTGGTTTTTTGTGCAGACTGCGGTTCAAAGCTCCACTTTTGTGCGGCTAAGAGCTTGAAGGTAAATCAAGAATTTTTTCGCTGTGCCAATTACAAGTCCGGTCGAGGAGAATGCACAATTCACTATATCCGGAATGTCGCGCTGGAACAAATCGTTTCAGTGGCGGTCAGCGATCTTGCAGATTTCGTCACCTGTCACGAATCATTCTTTCTGCAAATGATTGGAAAGCAACAATCTGCGGGGAAAGATCAGAATATCCGATCTATCAAATCGGACATCGCTGCCGGAAAACACCGTATCGATGAAATCGACCGGCTGATTGCCAAACTCTATGAGGATAATTTTGCGGGCAAGCTATCTGACGAGCGTTATTCCCGTATGGCAGCAAAGTACGAAAAAGAGCAGGCCGAGCTACTGCAATCCGTCAGCACGAAGGAAAAAGAGCTGGCCGAACTCGAACGGGAGAGCGTGGATATTCGACTTTTGCTGGCAGGACTCAGGGAGTACTCCAGTATGGAAACACTTACGCCGGAGGTGGTCAATAAGATCATCAAGCGAATCGAGGTTCACAACAGTGAAATGGTGAACGGGCATAAGCAGGTGGGCGTTGACATCTACTTTACCGGTGTCGGACTTGTAGATCTTGCAACCATAAAGGAAATGCTTGCTATCGCAGAATCGTCAAGGCCGTGATCTACCATAGAAAGAGAAAAGGCCGCAGCCTCCATAACAGAGGTTGCGACCAATCTCTCATAAGAAAATACTTCCTTATGAACGGAAACGGTTGTGGTTTCAAGGTTTTCTTTTGGTGGAGATAAGCGGGATCGAACCGCTGACCTCTTGAATGCCATTCAAGCGCTCTCCCGAGTGATCGGTTAAGCACCCCCACAGGCATCTGGGGCCATATCTCCATCAGAATCCACCCACACGCATTTCTGCGATTATTTTAGCGTGTTTTGGAACTGTTGTCAATTAGAGAGGCTGAATGAGCGCACTGTCAGGCAGTGCTTTTTTCATGAAACAATGTCCTGTGCTGCATACTCAACTTCTGTTTCCAATCCGAGTTCGAACTGTGCGAAGCTCATGTTGAACTCGATGTGCAGGCGATAATCGGAGTACACATCCACTCTCTTGATGATGTATCCTGCGATCATCTTCTTCACATCCATGTCGCTGCCATCGAACATCTCGGACCATTCCATGATGCGGCGGTAATCCGCTTTGATGGCTTCGATGCGCTGATTGCTTTTCTCGACTTCCTCATTGAGTTCAGTCAATTGAGCATTGGCATCCAGCATCCTGGTACGGGCATTGTTGACCAGCTCCGACAGGACTTCCATCGGGAACGCACTCTCACCCTGCACGGCTTTGATGATCTCCAGCTTCAGTGATTCATATTCCTTGGCAGCCTTAGCAGACTCTGCTTTGGCGTCCGCAAGGCGCTTCTTGAGACTGACCATGGCACTGCGGTGGGTACGGGAGATGATCTCGTTCTCCTCTACAGACCGCATCCGATCGAATACCTGATGGAGAATGTCGGTGACCATCTTGTCCAGAATGTGCATGGTGTAGCCAGTCTGCCCATCGCAGTTACTGCGCTTGCGGGTCTTGTTGTAGCACACATAGCGGATGCGCTTGCGGCCAACCTTTTCACCGGCAGCGTTGATCCGAGTTGTCCCATTGGTGGTCAGCGTCAGACGCCCGCCGCAGTGTCCGCAGAACACATTGCCGGACAGTAGGGATTGCCCCCTGGTGTTGCGGGGCATGGTTCGCAGCGCATTGCACTCATTGGCTCGTTCAGCCATGAGCTTTTGCGCCAGCTCGAAGTTCTCCGGTGAGATGATCTGCAAATCAGGGAATGCTTTAGACTGTGTACTGTCGCTCCGAAGCACGCCAGTGTACATGATATTATGCAGAATGTGACCGACGGTAGCTTCATGCCAGTTCTTTCCGTCACGGGTCTTGATGCCCATCTCAGACAGGAAGTTGGCGATTTTAAATCTGCCGTACTCTGTTCTGGATGCTGAGTACATTTTGATAAGAACAACAAACTCTTTCAGCCATAATGTATCCTTCCTCTCAATGAATGATTTAGAAATGTGAGAGGTTCAGATACACCTTTTCATGTATTCACTTTTCAAAGTACACGGCATTTTGCCACCTTGATTATCTCACATTTCAGGTTGAATAGCTATCAAAACCTCGAAATATAAGCAACAAAGAAACGGCCTCCGATCCGGTAAAATCGCGCTTGAGCAAAAGACTTTTTGCCCAAGCGCCAGCTTGCCGAGAATAGAAAGCAGGCCGCAGCTTTAAACTGCAGCCTGCTCGTAATGACAAAAGAATTTTATTTTTCCTGCTCTAACCGATGGAGTTCTGCGCGGGCTTTTTCAAGTTCTTCTTCCAATTCAGCAATGCGCTTCTGATCTCGACGAAATATCTCACGATTTATTTCGTCCGATTTCTGATATATCATAACCATGAGCATCAGAGCCGGACGCACATCCTCGTCAGGGATTTTGACGACAGCTGCGCCAACAGCCTCTTGACCGCGATTCTTTACCAACTGCTCCAAATCATCTCTGGTAACCATTTTGTTTTTTCCTCCGCAGTTTCTCAATTCCACTTCTCGGTGTGCTTCTGACGCTCCAGATATTCCTTTGATTCTTGCTCATCGGCAGGCCGCACTCGCTTTTTGCCGCAATCCGGGCATTGGTCACATCCAGTTTCCGCTTCGAAGGTATAGTGGCAGGCGTCACAGGTATAGATTTCTTTGCTCATCGTACTTCTCCTGTGGTATGACGGACTGCAATATATTTCTGATTCCGGCTATTGGGCTTATCAGGAACTGTCAACTGGAGTTCTCCTGTCTCCAACATCGGCTTCAGATATGCTTTCAGAAAATGTGCTTTGTTTTTCATTCCGCAGGCTTGCATCAACTGTTCGCGCGTCTGAGGGCATTGAGGCACAGAGAAACAATCTTACTCCGAATATCTTTATCTGGAGTGTTGACTGGTATGGTAACTGGAGTGGTATCCGTTCCAGTCGTGTCAAAATTCTCGTCGGACCGATAGAAAACAACCACGAATCCGGACTTCAAAACCTCAAATTTATATTTGCATCCAGCAGCGTCACACGCTTCAGCAATACGCTTCAGTCCAGTACCAAAGCTCTCAACATTCTTGGAGTAATAAAGTGTCTGTGCAATCAGCGGGTTCCTGCGGATAGGGCGCTCTCGACCAGAGATGAAGTCCTCCGGCTCATAGCCTGCCGGGAAAGTACCGGGGTTATAAATCTCAACACGGTCCTTGTATATGGAAACCTCGTTGTTCTGTCCGGTTCCGTATTCCTTGTGGCAAAACGAATTGATCAGCGCTTCACGGACGGCATCCACAGGAATTTCTGGGATTTCTTTGCGTTGCAAAGATCCAAACTCTACCCGCCAGCGGATATTTTTGAAAATATACTTTTCGGCACGGTCAACGAGTTCGAAGATCGTTCCATGTTCACGCTGAATATCCAAAAATGTGAGCCGCTCCGTTCCGGCGAATACCGCCATTTGCAGGTCATTGTAAGGTGTCTCACCGAACAGGACCATGCCTGCGTTCAGCAGGTAGCTTCCCGCAGTCAAGCTCAACTTACCCAGCACCGTATCCCTGTCGGAATAATCAAAGCTGATTCTGCCGAACTCTTGACCGCGGTGGATATACTCTTTGAGAGAGTTCTCGTCCACCGAGCTTGTCAAGCACTCAGAAACTTTGCGTTCCCATACACCTTCGCTGCTTTGCCGCTCCATAATGTAGTCGGTCAATTCCTGCTGGGACATTACCTTATCTTCATCCGCAACACGGATTCTGGCCACATTATAGGCAAAGTATGGTGTGTTGTGCCCTTCAAAGCTGACATGGATCTACTGCACATCTTAACATAATGCGTCGGATATAAAATGAAAAGCACGCACTTATGGGTCGCACTTCTGTTCATCAGCGGCGGTGCTGTTATCGGCACAACGGTTGTAAGCCGAAAGAAAAAGTACAACAGATAATAAAGCGAATAGGTCTCAAGGCGGCTATCGGAAACGGTAGCCGCCTTTACATTTTTTTGTTACTGTATACACCGTGGAGATTACGAAGGCCAGTACGCGGTACTTCATCAGATTAATACCCATGGCTTGGGCGGCGGAGGTGCTGTTTTTTACCGACAGCAGCGCCCGGCCGATAGGGCTGCGGATAAGGTTGGAGGTAATGAACAGCAGCAGGACAAACAGCGCCAGGATCAGCAGATACACCTGCTCCTCTCCGATCTTTACACCGAAGAGCCGCACCTTGGACATATCCAGCTTGATAGAGGATTTCAGAGAAATGAAGGTGTTGCGCAGAATTTCCGAGAGGCCCAGCGTCAGGATTGCCAGATAAATTCCCTCGATCCGCAGGGAGATAAAGCCTACCAGCACGCCGCTGAACAGACTTATCATCACCGTAACGATAAAGGCGATGCCGAAAGGTGCTCCGTATACCTGCATGAAATAGTAGGCAATGTATGCGCCGATCCCTACAAACCCCGCCGTGCCCAGGGAAGCCAGACCGGAGTAGCCCATGAGCAGGCAGAAGCCAATGGCCATAATGGCATAAATCATGGTGTTTCCCACGGCAAAGACGAAGGAACTGGTCAAAGCGCCCAGCTGCGCCAGCAACGGAAAAACGCCCAATATCACCCCAAAGATCAAATATTGGGTCCCGGGAACTGCCAACAGCTTCTTTATCTTTTCTCCGGCGCTCACCTTACCGCAATCGGTGTAAACCAGATTCAGATATTCCTTTTTAACATTCAAGTCCGTCATAATCACACCTTCTTTACCACTTTCTTCCCAAACAGGCCCTGGGGCTTGAGGAGGATGATGGCCAGCAGAAGGACATACACAATGACCATCTGCCAGCGGCTGATGTCATAAAAGGCAGGGAAATTCGCCAAAAAGCCCACACAGTTGGACAGAACCGGGATCAGAACCGCTCCTACAATGGGGCCGTAGAAGGTGGCAAATCCCCCCAGAATGCAGGCAAGGAATGCATTGACCTGGATGGTACCCATAAAAGAGGTGCTGATCATGGCACCGCCGCCGGCATACATCACGGCGGCCAGCACGCCTAACGCACAGGCCAGTGCCCAGGAGATGGCCGTGATGACATGGGTATTGATCCCCATAAGCTCGGCGGTAAACTCACTGGAGGCTGTGCAACGGACACCCAGACCCCACTTGCTGTATTTCAGCAGCAGGAACAGGGCTGCCAGCACCACGGCGGTAATAGCGGCACAGATCAGCGCATGTTTTGTCAGCACGATCTCCCCGCCAAAGACACGAAGCACCACATTAGACTCCACACCGGCCTTGGTGGTATTATAAAAGGATTCAAAGGGAATGAACTCAGGATTGCCGAACACCAGCGGAATGCCGCCGTAGAACAGGGACACAAATCCCATGGTGATAATCTGTTTTCCCAGCTCTCCCACATGGCGTCCCTTTCGGAACACCATCAGGTCGATAAAAAGGCCGATAACGACACCCACGATCATGCCGGGCAGCACGCCCAGGTAAACCGGGACCCCCCACCGGTTCAGACATTCTGCCACTACATAGCAGCCAAAGGCTGCGATAGATCCCTGGGCAAAATTGGCCGTGGTGGATGTCCGAAAAATGATGGTTACAGAGAACGCCGACAGCGCCGTCACGCAGATACTCAGCAGCGATCCGCAAACCGTAGACAAAAATGCGGCAAACATGAGTGTGCCCCTCCTTTTTCTTCATGTGGTGAATCATGGTTCACCTATTGTGGCTTTATAATATATTGTATATGGCGTTTTTGTCAATATCAACTTAACGTCATTGTGGAATTTTTAATTTTTGCACAAATTTTTTGTCAAGTAATTGCATAATATGACAAATAATTCAAGTGAATTGGAGTTTATGTATTTTGCTTGCTTTTTTAGGTTATTTTGTTGACATCAGCCTTAAAACACGCTATCCTATACACAGCTTTACACAGAAAAGGAGCATAGCCAATGAACAGCAAGCTGGACTTGGTAGTAGTTATTCCAGAAAGCGAAGAAGGCCGCCGCAGTTTTGATCGATTGGTCAAGGCCGCTGAGGACCTTTTCAGCCAGCAAGGGTATCGCAGTACCACCATCAAGGATATCGCCCAAAGCGCCGGACTGTCCGTGGGGGCGTTTTACATTTATTTCCGCAGTAAGTATCAAATATATGTCTATATTATGCAAAGCTTTGCCCTTCGCCTTCAGAACTATCTGGATTCCCGGGCCGGAAAGATCACCGGAGATCTCATTGAGCGCCAGGTGGAGTACATTATGGAGTTCATTGGCTTTGCCTATAAAAATCCCGCCTGCTATAACCTAATCTTCGAGTCCCTGTACATTGACCGGGATCTTTTCCTGCAATATTACTACCAGTACGCCCAGCGATATGTGCCTGCGCTGACCAAATGCCGCGCCCTGCCCGAAGGAATGGACCCTATGCTCTGGTCCTTCATCAACATGGGCATCGGCAATTTCATCGGCCTGAAGGTTCTGGCAGAAAACGACGCCGGCCCAGAGCAGATGGAAAAGATACGCCAAACTCTGCGCATCCTTCTGCGTTCAGGATTGTCAAAAGCCGAGGAGGAGTAAATCTCACCCCTGTCCGGCCATTGCCGGTCGTAAATCTTTCGCTCTCACGCAGTTGGCCAATACCGTCAAATGATCGTTGAGAATCCTTTTCCGATCGCATATGCGGTTCCGCCTTTTTCCGCAGAATCTTTTATCACAAGTATTAGCCCACTCCTAATTATTTGGCTTGTTTCCCCTCCAGTTTTCGACACGCTTAAAGGATAACTGTTTATTGGGCGTGGACCAATTTCTTCCCGGTCTCCGCGGATCAATTATAGCTCGACCACGATAGATTCTCCCTATGACATACAAAAACGCCCCATTTATTGCTTGTTCGGTTGGACGGCTTAGGCTTGTCAGCGATCGCCTCATCCGCCTTGGGTGGGCGACCCCTGCGAGCCCCAACCAATTTCTCCGCTTTCTGGTTTTCAGTCATAGTCTTTTCTGCTTTCGGCGGACTGCCACGGCACAGCTTTTTCGGCTTCTATAATTGGAAGGAACATGGCTTTTCGCTGAATGGAAAGCGAAGCTGACCCGGGCTGGGGCGGTCTGTGTTAAATCGATATTTTTTTGGGAATTATCTTGACAAATTTTGTCAAGATTGATATGATGGGACTAACAAGCAAGCGAAAAGAGGATACGGAGCATGATCATCACCAAAGAGACGGACTACGCGATGCGCATTTTGCGGGTGCTGCTGGACGGGGAGAAGCATTCGGTGGCCGAGATGTCGGAAACGGAATTGATCCCCACTCAGTTTGCCTACCAGATCCTGCGCAAGCTCACCGCCGGCAATTTGGTGCGGGTGAGCCGCGGCGCCCTTGGGGGCTGCGAGCTGTCCTGCGATTTGGACGCGACCTCCCTCTACGATCTCATGGGGATCATGGGGGAGCGGGGCGTCCTGCGTGCCTGTATGGAGCCGGGATATGAGTGCCGCTGGCAGGGCGAGCACGGGCGGTGCGCCATCCACTATCAGCTGGCGGACTTGCAGCGAAAGCAGGACGAGGCGTTCCGCGCCGTGAGCCTGCGCAAGTTGCTGGCCGGCGGATCCGATCCCCAAGATACAAGCGAGCTGTAAAATTTTAAGAGGAGGTACCCGTATGCTGTTTCAAACCACGGCGGCGCACGAAGAGCTGCGCGCGAAGATCCGGAGCTTTGCGGAGGAGGAGATCAAGCCCCTCGCGTTTATGATGGATCAGAACAATGAGTTTCCCGAGGAGGCTGTCAAGAAGCTGGGTAAGCTGGGCTGGATGGGCATTCCCTTCCCCAAGGAGTACGGCGGTGCCGGTCTGGACGCCCTGAGCTACGCCATTGCGGTGGAGGAGCTGGCCCGTGTGGACGGCGGCGCGGGCGTGATCCTCTCGGCCCACGTCTCCCTCGGCTCATGGCCTATTTTCGCCTATGGCACCGAGGAGCAGAAGAAGAAATATCTGGTTCCGCTGGCCAAGGGCGAGAAGATCGGCGCCTTCGGCCTCACGGAGCCCAACGCCGGATCCGACGCCGGCGGCACGGAGACTACGGCGCTGGATAAGGGGGACTACTACCTCCTCAACGGCGGCAAGATCTTCATTACCAACGCCCCTAAGGCGGACACCTATGTGGTTTTCGCCGTCACAACGCCGGACATCGGCACCCGGGGCATCTCCGCTTTCATCGTGGAGAAGGGCTGGAAGGGCTTTGAGTTCGGCGACCACTATGACAAGATGGGTATTCGCTCATCCTCCACAGCGGAACTGATCTTCAATGACGTGAAGGTCCCCAAGGAAAACCTGTTGGGCAAGGAGGGCGAGGGTTTCAAGATCGCCATGTCCACGCTGGACGGCGGACGCATCGGAATCGCCGCGCAGGCCTTGGGCATCGCCCAGGGCGCGTTTGAGCAGGCGCTGAGCTATTCCAAGGAGCGCGTCCAGTTCGGCAAGCCAATCGCGGCCCAGCAGAGCATCGCCTTCAAGCTGGCGGATATGGCCACCAAGCTGCGCTGCGCCCGGTTCCTTATCTACTCCGCGGCGGAGCTGAAGGAGCAGCACGAGCCCTATGGCATGGAGTCCGCCATGGCGAAGATGTACGCCTCGGACATCGCGCTGGAGGTCACCAACGATGCCTTGCAGATCCACGGCGGCAGCGGCTTCCTCAAGGGCATGGAGGTGGAACGGGCCTACCGCGACGCCAAGATCACCACCATCTACGAGGGCACCAACGAGATTCAGCGGGTGGTCATCGCCTCTCATCTGGTGGGCAGGCTGGGCAAGAGCTCCGGCGGCGAGAGCCGTTCGGCGGCCAAGAAACCCGCGCCAATCACCGGCATTCGCAAAAAGACCATCTTCCGGGAGGGGGATGCTGTCCAGCAGGTGGCTGACCTTGTGGCGGCGCTGAAAAAGGACGGCCACGACTTCTCCGTAGGCATTCCCATGGATACGCCCATCCCCAAGGCGGAGCGTGTGGTCTCCGCCGGTAAGGGCATCGGCGAAAAGAAGAACATGAAGCTGGTGGAGGACTTGGCCAAGGCCGCCGGCGCAGCTATCGGCTCCTCCCGTCCCGTGGCGGAGACGCTGAAATACCTGCCCCTTGACCGCTATGTGGGTATGTCCGGGCAGAAGTTCACCGGCAACCTCTATATCGCCTGCGGTATCTCTGGCGCCACCCAGCACCTCAAGGGAATCAAGGACGCCTCCACCATCGTGGCTATCAACAAAAACGGCAACGCGCCTATCTTCAAGAACTGCGACTACGGCATCGTGGGCGATGTGGAGGAGATCCTGCCCCTGCTCACTGCTGCGCTGGATAGCGGCGAAAAGCTGCCCGCGCCGCCCATGGTAAAGATGAAGCGGCCCACGCCGCCGAAGCCCGCCCCCATCGGCGACCGCTACGTCTGCAGCGGCTGCGGCTACGAGTATGTGCCGGAGCTGGGCGACGAGGACGGCGAGATCGCGCCCGGTACGCTCTTTGAGCAGCTTCCCGCCGAGTGGGTGTGTCCCGAGTGCGCGGAGACGAAAGATCAATTTGTAAAGGCTTGAGCCGTGAAGGAGGTAAGATAAGATGTATTGCGTGCGTAAAGTAACGAACGACCTCTACTGGGTGGGCGCCAACGACCATCGCCTGGCCCTGTTTGAAAACTGCTTCCCCATTCCCCGTGGCGTAAGCTACAACGCCTACTGCCTGCTGGATGAAAAGACGGTGCTCTTTGACACGGTGGACTGGTCTGCCTGCCGCCAGCTTTTGGAAAATCTGGCGTATGTGCTGGATGGCCGCGAGCTGGACTACCTGCTGGTCAACCATCTGGAGCCGGATCACGCCGCCTGCATCGAGGAGATCCTGCTGCGCCATCCCAAGGTGAAACTGATCTCCAACGAGAAGGCATTCATGCTCATGCGGCAGTTCGGCTTCCATGTGGACGGACATGAGTGCATCGAGGTGAAGGAGGGCGACACCTTCTCCTTCGGCAAGCACACCGTCACCTTTGTGGGCGCGCCTATGGTTCACTGGCCGGAGGCCATGGTGACCCTCGACGTCACCGACGGCGTCCTCTTTTCCGCCGACGCCTTCGGCACCTTCGGCGCGCTGGACGGCAAGCTGTTCGCCGACGAGGTAGACTTCGAGCGGGACTGGCTGGACGACGCCCGCCGCTACCTCACCAACATCGTGGGCAAGTACGGCCCCCACATCCAGCTCCTGCTGAAAAAGGCCGGCGGCGTTTTGGATCAGATCAAGTACATCTGCCCGCTCCACGGCCCCGTGTGGCGCAAGGATCTGGGCTGGTTCATCGAAAAGTACGACACATGGAGCCGCTATGCCCCTGAGACCCAGGGCGTGCTCATCGTCTACGCCTCTATGTACGGCAACACGGAGAACGCGGCGCAGGCGCTGGCGGCGTCGCTCTGCGATAAGGGCATGAGCAAGGTGGCGATGTACGATGTGTCCTCCACTCATGTCTCCCAGCTGATCTCCGAGGCGTTTAAGTACAGTCACATTGTCCTGGCCTCTGTGACCTACAACCTCGGCATCTACCCCGCCATGCATGACTTCCTCATGGATATGAAGGCACTGAATCTGCAAAATCGCACCTTTGCCATCATTGAAAACGGCTCATGGGCGGTGAAGTCCGGTGACCTCATGCAGAAATTCGTCAACGATGAGCTTAAGAACATGACGGTGCTCAACGAGCGGCTCAGCCTCGCCTCGTCCATGGGCACGGACAAGCGCACTGAGCTGGAAGCACTGGCGGACGCCATTCTGGAATCTATGAAGTGACTGGCAGGGAAGCCAAAACCAAGACAACAGACAACAAACAGCCCCGCCGCGTCGGCTGCAGAAAAACCGGCTTTCAAAAACAGAGCGGGCAAGCGTGATACTGCGCTTGCCCGCTCTTTGCCCAAAAGGACATGAGAAGTGACCGGAGAAGATGAGAGGATCGAAATGGAGATCAGAAAACGAAACGGGAAGTCTGTTCCCTTTCAACAGGAGAAAATTTTCAACGCCATGAAAAAAGCGTTTGATGGACAGGGGAGGGAGATCGGGAGCAGAGAGCTGAATGAGATCCTCGCCGCCGTTCTCGACAACCTCGCCGCCGCAGCGCCGCTCACCGTGGAGCGTGTGCAGGACGAGGTGGAGCGGACGCTCATGGAGCGCGGATACTATGAGGTGGCAAAGGCGTACATCCTCTATCGCGAAAAGAGGTCTGCGCTGCGCCGCGTCCGGCATACCATCGCGCAGACGGTGGGGGATGACTCGCTTGACGAGGTGCTGCGCCGCATCCAGATGGATTTTACCGAGGAAGTCTACTCCCTCGCGGCGCTTCAAATGAAGTTTGAGAGCTTCTGTCGCCCGGGCATGACGGAGGATGAGCGGGCTGAGGCACTGACCAAGGCAGCGGTAGAGCTGACTACGGCAGAGGCACCCAAGTGGGAGTTCATCGCGGCGCGGCTTCTGAACCACTCCTTTCGCTGTCGCAACGCACAGGAATGGGAGGGGCGCGGCGTCGGCGACCTCTATGGCAGACTTCGCTATCTGACGGATAAGGGACTCTACGGTGACTATATCCTTGCCCACTATACCCACGAGGAGATTGCCGTGGCGGAGGGCTTTCTCTGCCCGGAACGGGACGAGCTGTTTACCTACTCCGGCCTTGACCTGCTACTCAAACGCTATGTGATCCAGACACGCAGCCGCGTGCCGCTGGAAACACCGCAGGAGATGTTTTTGGGTATCGCGCTGCATCTTGCTATGAACGAAGGCTCTGACCGCATGGGGTGGGTAAAACGCTTTTACGATATGCTCAGCCGTATGGAGGTCACGATGGCGACACCTACCATGTCCAACGCGCGAAAGCCCTATCATCAGCTTTCAAGCTGCTTTGTGGACACTGTGCCGGACAGTCTGGACGGCATCTACCGCTCGCTGGACAACTTCGCAAAGGTCTCTAAATTCGGCGGTGGAATGGGGATGTACTTCGGTAAGGTGCGCGCTGCAGGCAGCACCATCCGCGGCTTTCAAGGGGCGGCGGGCGGTGTTATCCGCTGGATCCGGCTGGTCAACGACACCGCCGTGGCGGTGGATCAGTTGGGGATGCGGCAAGGCGCTGTGGCGGTTTACTTAGACGCATGGCACCGGGATCTGCCGGAATTCCTTCAACTGCGCACTAACAACGGCGACGACCGCATGAAGGCACATGATGTGTTTCCCGCCGTGTGCTATCCGGATCTCTTCTGGCGACTGGCGGAGGAGAACATAGACGCGCCGTGGCATCTCATGTGTCCGCATGAGATCCTCACGGTCAAGGGCTACGCACTGGAGGATTACTGGGGTACGGAATGGGAGAAGCGGTATCTGGACTGCGTCAATGACCCGCGCATCGAAAAGCGCAGCGTCACCGTCAAGGACATCGTGCGGCTGGTGCTTCGCTCGGCAGTGGAGACCGGCACGCCCTTCGCCTTCAACCGCGACAGCGTAAATCGTATGAACCCAAACGGCCACACGGGAATGATCTATTGCTCCAATCTCTGCACGGAGATCGCACAGAACATGGCGCCTATCGAGCATATCAGCACTGAGGTGCACACGGAGAACGGCGACACAGTGGTGGTGACGGCCACACGCCCAGGTGAGTTTGTGGTCTGCAACCTGGCGAGTCTGTCTCTCGGTAATCTGCCGGTGGAGGACGAGGCCTATATGGAACGCACGGTGGAAACGGCCATCCGCGCACTGGATAATGTGATCGACCTCAACTTCTACCCGTTGGAATACGCGCGGCTTACCAATCAGAAGTACCGCAGCATCGGCCTGGGCGTCAGCGGCTACCACCACATGCTGGCAAAGCGAGGTATCCGCTGGGAGAGCGAGGAGCACCTTGCCTTCACCGACGCGGTGTTCGAGCACATCAACTACGCCGCCGTCAAGGCGGACACAGCACTGGCACGGGAAAAGGGCCGTTACGCGCTCTTTGAGGGCAGTGACTGGCAGACAGGCGCATATTTTGAAAAGCGGGGTTATACCTCCGAAAAGTGGCAGGCGCTTGCGGAAACGGTGGCGGTGCAGGGAATGCGCAACGCCTATCTGCTGGCTGTCGCACCGACCTCCAGCACATCTATCCTCTCCGGCACGTCGGCGGGCATCGATCCAATTATGAAGAAATTCTTCTTAGAGGAGAAAAAGGGCAGCATGCTGCCCCGTGTTGCCCCGGAACTTTCTATGGATACATGGTGGTACTATAAGGCGGCGCATCTGATCGACCAAAGCTGGTCGGTGCGCGCCGCGGGCCTTCGCCAGAGACATATTGACCAGGCGCAGAGCATGAATCTCTATATCACCAATGATTATTCCATGCGTCAGGTGCTCAGACTGTATTTGGAGGCGTGGAGGGTCGGCGTCAAGACCATTTACTATGTCCGCAGCAAGGCCCTTGAGGTCGAGGACTGCGAAAGCTGCTCGTCATAAGGAGGATAGCATGACGGAACTGAAGAAAAAGCCCCTCTTTAACCCGGAGGGCGACCTTGATGTGCGCCTGCGGCGCATGATCGGCGGCAATACCACCAACCTCAACGACTTCAACAATATGAAGTACGCTTGGGTCAGCGACTGGTACCGGCAGGCCATGAACAACTTTTGGATCCCTGAGGAGATCAATCTCTCGCAGGATGTGAAGGACTATCCCCGCCTGCTGTCAGCCGAGCGCAGCGCCTATGATAAAATTTTGAGTTTTCTTGTCTTTTTGGATTCCATTCAGACAGCGAACCTGCCTAATATCGGCGCTTACATTACCGCCAACGAGGTCAATCTCTGCCTGTCCATTCAGGCGTTTCAGGAGTGTGTCCACTCACAGAGCTACAGCTATATGCTCGACACCATCTGCTCTCCTGTGGAGCGCAATGACATCCTCTACCAATGGAAAACGGACGAGCATCTGCTGCGCCGCAACACCTTCATTGGGGACTGCTACAACGAGTTTCAGGAGCGGAAGGACGCTCCCACGCTGCTGCGCGTGATGATGGCGAACTATATTTTGGAGGGCATCTATTTTTACAGCGGCTTTATGTTCTTCTACAATCTCTCCCGAAACGGGAAGATGTCCGGCTCGGCGCAGGAGATCCGCTATATCAACCGCGACGAGAACACGCACTTGTGGCTGTTCCGCAATATCATCACGGAGCTGCAAAAGGAGCAGCCGGAGTTGTTCACCGCCGAGAGCGTACAAGCGCTGCGCGAGATGATGCGCGAGGGCGTGGAGCAGGAGATCGCATGGGGGCATTATGTGATCGGCGATGACATCCCGGGGCTGAACCGGCAGATGATCAGCGATTACATCCGCTATCTCGGCAACCTCCGCTGGACGAGCCTTGGCTATCCCGCATTGTATCCAGGCTTTGAGAGCGAACCGGAGAGCATGGAATGGGTCAGCCAGTACGCCGACGCCAACATGGTCAAGACCGATTTCTTTGAGGCACGCAGTACCGCCTACGCCAAGAGCACCGCACTGATAGACGATTTATAAGAAAACCAAAGACATCAGAATAGGAGGATACCACTATGAATTACAGCGCTATGATTCAAAATCGCAGATCCGTTCACGCATTCCGCGAAAAGGAAGTTCCGAGCGAGGCTATCGGCCAGCTCCGATCCTACTATGAAAAGACCTGCCCCCGTCTTGTCCCGGAGATTGCAACGGAGTTGATCGTCTTGGACAAGGATGCACAGCCGGCGCTGGAGAGCTCAGCGGGCTATAAGCAATTTCTCATCGGAGCACCGCACTACCTGCTCCTTATGTCTGCCCCGCATTCCTATGCGGCCATCAACGCCGGCTACATGATGGAAGATCTCGTCCTCAAGCTGACTGAGTTGGACATTGACACCTGCTGGATGACCTTCACCGACAGCGACAAAATCAAAAAGGCACTTTCTCTCACCACCCCGTTAGAGGTGGCGGCAATCGTTGCCTTTGGCTACGGGGAAAAGACCGCAAAAAAGCTGCGGCTGAATATCCTAAGTATGTCTCAGATCGATGTGCGGGCCGAGCAGCAGTACTACGCGCCTAAAAAGAGCGTGCATGATTTGGTTCACATGGGGAGCTGGAGCAACAAGTCTGGGCTTGACGAGATGATGGACTTCTACGACGATATGCTCTGGCAGTCCTTCTACGCCGCTTCGCTCTCCCCCAGCTATCTCAACCGTCAGCCCTATGGCTTCCTTGTGCAGGATCACAGCATCTATTTGGTGCAGCAGGAGGATGCCTACACCGATAATTTGGATGCCGCATTGGATCTCGGTATTGTCATGCTCCACTTCTCCGCCGTCGCCTCCCAGTGGGCGGGGCAGGTACGCTGGGAACTTTCACCTGCTGCGCCCGACGGCCTGCCGGAAGGACTTCGCTCCGCTGCGGTATACCACATGTAACGACTCTGGGGGAAGCAAGGCAATGGTAAAATGCGCGACCGTCGATCCGCGGTTGAGCGCATGTTCCGTTAGAAAAGAAGAACCTATCAGTCAGAGTCTGAGTAAGGAAAATAGGAGGTATTTTTTATATGGCTATCCAAACGGTAACAGATGCCATTCGCTATGTAGGGGTGGATGATAACACATTGGCACTCTTTGAAAACCAGTACCCCGTCCAGCCTATGGGAGTGAGCTACAACTCCTATGTCATTCTGGATGAGAAGATCGCCGTGATGGACAGCGTGGACGCACGGGCGGCGGAAGAATGGCTTTCCAATGTGGCGCGGGTGTTGGAGGGGCGCAGCCCCGACTATCTTGTGGTCACACACATGGAGCCGGATCATTCCGGCAGCCTCATGCGGCTGGCACAAAAGTACCCGGAGATGAAGATCGTGGGAAACGCGAAAACATTTACCCTGATCAAGCAGTTCTTCGGCACAGGTGCATTGTCGGAAGACCGTATGCGGGAGGTTGGCGAAAGAGATAGCTTTCCTTGGGTTTGCACCGGCTGCGCTTTCTGCTGGCGCCGATGGTACACTGGCCGGAGGTGATGGCAGCGTATGAAGAGGAGGAAAAGATCCTGTTCTCGGCGGATGCCTTCGGCCGCTTCGGTTCACTGGAACGGACTGCCCGTGCCCCCTGGGCGCCGCAGGCCCGGCGGTATTATTACAACATCGTCGGAAAGTATGGCGCACAGGTGCAGGCGCTGCTGAAAAAAATCTCCGCGCTGGAAATCAAAACGATCTGCCCGCTCCATGGCCCCATGCTCACAGAAGACTTGGGGGAGTATCTGCGGCTCTATGATCTCTGGTCACAATGGAAACCGGAAGAACCGGAGGGCATCCTGATCGCTCACGCATCCATCCATGGAAATACCGCATATGCATCGGAGGCCCTCAAGAGCAAGCTGGAGGGAAAAGGTGCGCAAGTCACCATGTGCGATCTGACGGCAACAGACCTTTCCTATGCCGTGACCAGCGCATTCTACTGTGGAAAACTGGTGTTGGCCTGCTCCACTTATGACGGAGGACTGTTCCCGCCCATGAAGGAGTTTTTGGAACATTTACAGACAAAGGGATTCCGTAACCGCCGGATCGGCCTCATGGAAAACGGCTCATGGGCCCCTGCTGCCGCGCGGCTGATGCGCGCCGAGTTGGAAAAGATGAAGGAACTCCGACTGTGTGAAACGGAGGTATCGCTGCGCGGTGCACTGAACCAAACCAGTGAGGCGCAGATGGATGCTCTGGTGGCTGAGCTCTGCGCGGAATAAGCTGCAACAAACCGCAGCTATTGCAGCTATTCTCGTACAGATGATGGTCTTACTCATTTGCTTTATGTCCCAAGGGCAGAGTACCGTCATCTCAGGTTGAGGTCACGATGTGGTGTGGGGCGAGACCGGAGTCTTGAGAACGCATAAAAACACAGCCGCAGAGTACATCTGTGGCTGTGTTTTGTGTTCAGTTGCTCACTGTTGCGTGGACTGGATATGGAGAGACAACATATCTCCCGATCTTACATGGGTTATCTTATCTGCCATCACTCTGGCAGTTTGCCTTGCAGATATGTCGGCATCCCCACTGCGGTCGTATCCGGCCTGACCTTAAACATGGCTTTTTCAATCTACCTCCCTTATCGGTTTTCCGCGATATATTTCTCCGCCATGTGGACTGCCACCGCGCCGTCCGCCACGGCGGTGACCACCTGACGGAGGGGCTTCGTCCGCACGTCGCCCACGGCGTAAACGCCGGGAATACTGGTTTCCGTGGTCTCTCCGGCCACGATATAGCCGCCGCCGTCCAGCGCCAGTTGACCCACCGCCAGCGCCGTGGCGGGCTGTCGGCCCACGCTGACAAATACGCCGTCGCAGTCCACCACGCTTTCCTCACCGGTGACGGTGTCCCGCAGGCGGACGCCGGTCAGCCTGTCCCCGGAAAGCAGCGCGGAAACGACGCTGTTCCAACGGAATTCCACGTTTTCGGCCTGTGCCAGCGGCTCGTGATAGATCTTGGTGGCCCGCAGGGTGTCTCTGCGGTGGACGAGGATCACCTTTTTTGCCACGCGGCTGAGAAGGAGGGCATCTGCCGCGGCGGAATTGCCGCCGCCCACCACGACCACCGTTTTGCCCTTGTAAAACATCCCGTCGCAGGCGGCGCAGTAGGCCACGCCCCGGCCCAACAGCTCCGTCTCTCCGGCAACGCCCAGCGTTCTGGGGTCTGCGCCGGTGGCCAGCACCACGGTTTTCCCGCGGAAGATCCCCTCACTGGTTTCCAAGAGCTTGGGAACCGCCGTCAGATCCATGCGGAGGACTTCTGCGTATTCGCTGCGTACCCCGAAGCGCTCCGCCTGCTTTTGCATCTTCTCCGCCAGAGAGAAGCCGTCGATCCCGTCCTCAAAGCCGGGATAGTTGTCGATCTGCTCGGTCAGTGCCATCTGCCCACCGGCGGACAGTTTTTCCAGCACGACGGTGTCCAGCCCCGCCCGTGCCGCGTACAGGGCGGCGGTGTAGCCGCCTGGGCCGCCGCCCACCACGAGCATATCATAAACATGATTGTTGTTCATATCTGAACCCTCCGTTATTTCGCCAAGGCTTCCTGAATGAAACGGTCGATCTCTGCCTTTGAGCCGGGTGCGGTGACGGAATCCACGGCCTTTCCGTTTCGGTACAGCACCAGAGTTGGGATGACCGCGATCCCCTCGGCCCCCGCCAGCCGCGGCTCCTCGTCAATATTGATCTTGCCGACAACGAGGCTGTCCGCGTATTCCTCTCCGATCTTCTCATACGCGGGGCCGATCCTCCGGCAGTAGCCGCACCAGGGCGCCCAGAAATCCACCAAAACAGGCTTTTCCTCCCGGATCAACTGCTTAAACTGCTCCTGATTCATGTTCATAGCTGCCATATCTGCCAGCTCCTTTCCTTTGTTTGGGTATAGTATACCGCATGACAGGCGGTTCTACTGTGACGGCGTCACATAATTTGAAAAATCGGCGCGGCGCTGCTCTGGTTGTATGATTAGGCTCCTTGAGCTCTGCAGCCACGCCCTCACTGCGCCAGCGTTTCCCGGATAAATGTCTCAATGGCGGCTTTGGAGCCGGGCGCTACCACAGAACCGATCACCTCGCCGCTCTTAAAGAGCATCAGCGTGGGGATGGTGTCGATGCCGAAACGCTCGATGAGCTGCGGCTCCTCGTCGTAGTTGATCTTGCCAGCGATGAGCGTGTCGGCGTACTGCTCCCCCACCTTGTCGAAGGCCGGGGCAATACGGCGGCAGTAGGGGCACCACTGCGCCCAGAAATCCACCAGCACGGGCTTGTCCGCGTGCAGGACATCATTTTCGAAGCTGTTGGTCGTAATGGTAAGCATAATCAAATTCTCCTATTTCTGTGTAAAAAGCTGTGTTTCAATATCCGTGATCGTAATGTGCGAGAGATAGGCGGCGCACTGCTCGTTCATGTTCCGATACAGCGTGTCCATCACGCCCGCCATGCCGGAGCAGATGGCGCAGTCCCGGTCAATGTCGCCGCTGTGCCACGCGCAGTCCACAAAGCGGGTATTCACCGCCTCCGCCACCTGCCGGAGAGAAAGGGTTGCGGGGTCTGCCGTCAGGCGGTAGCCGCCGTCCAAGCCCTCCCGGGTCTCCACCATTC
>OMFK01000343.1_pt1 | contig 23133 bp, 18 predicted proteins | sample 1645651 | NCBI WGS metagenome assembly OMFK01 (sample SAMEA103958124, study PRJEB25191) | human gut metagenome | biome: human-associated habitat [ENVO:00009003]; feature: intestine environment [ENVO:2100002]; material: feces | place: Germany | collected 2013/2015
CCCGCGTACCATCGTAACCCATACAGATGGCCGTCCCCTGACCAGCCCCCATATTTACGCCAACGCCGCCGCCATTCTGGAAGCATTCACCCCCGGCACCTGGGGCGGCACTGAGCTGGCCGCCCTGATTGCTGGTATCCACAGCCCCGCAGGCTGCCTGCCACTGCCGCTGCCCCGCACCGCGGGCCACGAGCCGATGTTCATGGCTGAACACCGCGGGACCACCGGCCAGAGCTTTGTGGCGGGTTCCCTGAACCCGGACGGCTACTGGCAGTCGGACTTCCGCCCGCTGCGCCCCTTTGGCTATGGCCTATCCTACACAACCTTTGCGTATGAGGCGTTGAACCTGATCATGGACCCCGATGGCACTGCCGAAGCGTTGGTCACGGTGCATAACACCGGCAGCTGCGACGGCGAGACTGTGGTGCAGCTGTATGGCCGCGATGCCATCGCCACCATTGTGCGGCCGGAACTGGAACTGTTGGGTTTTGCCCGCATTACCGTACCGCAGGGCCAACGCCGCACCGTGCGGTTCCGGTTCAATCTCAACCAGATGGCTTTCCCGGACGAATACAGTGTCTGGCACCTAGAAGCCGGACGGTTCACCATCTCAGCTGGCCCCAACAGCGCTGACCTCCCTCTGACCGCCGATTACATTCAGCCCTGCACCCGCGAAATCTTGCCCGAAGCACGGGAATATTTTGCGGAGTGGGATGTGGTGGAAGAATAAAGACGAGTTTTTGCCCTGTAGGGCGCGCTCACCCGACCGCGCCGGAATGGTTCGTTTTTTCTTTATAAAACATTTCACGGCACGTCATTTTGGGAGTATCCTCCCGTAGGGGCGCACGCAGACGTATCGTCCTATTGTCGAACAAAATATCAGCCCGATGTCCATTCCAATTTATATGGGCTTTAGGTTGGCAACACCTCGCGCACATTTCTTCCTTGCCCGCCCTGCGGGTACCTCATCTGCCGTTTCCTTCTTCTTTTTTGAGGGATGGGTTTTGATACAGGAATCCCCGCCGCCAAAGCTACTGTGCTCTGGCGGCGGGGATTCTGTTTACCCGGCATTGAATCAGCAGGCCGTTTTTGGTATACTGTTGGATAAACGAAAGATAAGGAAATGGGGAAGAAACATGGCTTCTTATACATTTGAAAATCACACATTCCGCATGGTAGACCGCACCGACGGCAAGGATATTAAGGTACCGTCCAACATGTACCCGCTCAACCGCGAAGCACAGCTGTTTACCACCGAAACTACCGATACCATCAGCGATGCCCATGTGCGGGAAATTGTGAACTGCATTGACGGCCGCATGAACAACACCTACCAGAATGCCGAACAGGTAGTACGCACCCTGAACGTGTACGGTATTCCGGCTGTGCAGTATGTGGGCTGGGTGTTTATGTCGGATTCTGCCCCCATGTACCAGTCCTTTGCTCTGGTCAAGGGTGACCACGGCGGCCCGGCCATTATTGACCTTTCGGTGGACCCGATCTGGCCCCAGTGGGAACAGGAAATGGCCCAGTACACCACCCCCGACGAGATGCGCGCCGCCTTTATTGAAAAGCAGTCAAAGCGCTGGGATGTGCCAAACACCGAGCGCTGCGTGTTTGGCCAGGTACCGGATTATATGGTGTATGTTGCCAGCATGTGCACCACCGACCAGGGCTTGAAGCTTTACCAGAAAGTCATGCGCGCCTTCCCCAAGCATCCCGCCAACCTGGAAGCCGAGCACGCACAGCGCGCCATGGTGGAGAGAGTGATGAAGGGGAAGATTTAAGGCAATACCAACCGGAAAAATTCTCGGCACCGACCGGGTATTACTCGGCGAGCTGGAACAAAGGCGGCAAGCCCAAAACGCTGACCTTACGAGAATGGGCAAATCTGGATACCGCCAAAAGCAGAAAGAAGTTTCAGGACTTTCTTACCCTGAAAATGCAGCCCTACAGCGATGTGCTGAGTGTCGCCAAAGCAAGCCGGTTTACCGGCTATCACCATAACACCTTGACGAATTGGTGCCATAACGGTTACATCCGATACTTTGAAATCAGTGGTGGGTATATGATTCCCAAATCTTGTCTGCTGAATTTTCTGCTTAGTCCTCATATTCTGGACAGCTATCGACCTTCTAAAAAGCTGGTTGACCTTGCGAAAGAATTCAGCCGACAGGGCAAATCGACAAAAAAGCCCACCACCAAATGAGTGCCATAGAGAAAAGCAGCGTCCCCCGAATGTAAAACGGAGGACGCTGTTTTTATAGCCCTATTTCAACTGCTGACAATTTGTCACCAGTTGACGCATGACTGTCATCGGCATTAGGCAGCGACATATAGCTTCTGTAATTTTTAACTGCCTACAATTTGTAGTCATTTCACAAACCGTATGCTTTGGAGCTATTTCAGATTATGCCCTATTAAATCGAAGCATTTGAATTCTGCCACTAACAGCGGCGGCAATTTTCGCGGCTCGTCCATCATCAAACTGGGCGGCTGTTCGGAAGATTTCTTCTACTTTATTGGAAAATCCATCAAGGCGCTCCAGCGGCAGATCCACATAAGGCGCAATCAGTTTTAGCTGGGATTGCTGCGAGGTTTCAAACGGTTTGGCCGGAACCATCGCCTCTGCGCAGATTGCGCGGGTGAGGGTCATCTGCCAAAGGCTTGTGCCGCTGTCATAGATGGGCGCTGTTCCTTTCCATTCCAGCGTTTCGGAATCGCGCAGGAAACCGAAGTTTCCCAAATGGCGATCCGTGTTGGCTAAGATGAAATCGGCAGCCAGCATATTGCAGACTGCTTTCCTTGCATCAGGAATTCCGACAGTCCGGCAGCAGGTATCGAAGTGTTCCCAGTTGGAAACACCCTGCGCTTGCGGCAGCAGCCGCATAAATTGGGCGGCGGTGACAAGCTCGGTGTGGTCATTGGTAAAACACGCGCAGGCGGACAGAACCTGCCCGCCCTGCTCTACGAGCCAGTAGGGAACGTGCGGCATACCAAGCACATCATACAGCGCCGAGGCAACAATTTCGTTGTAAGGCTCTTGCTTGTAAATGCCCGATCCTGCTTTTAAGAGGATTCGTTTTCCGTCCGCAATGCGCCAGCGCTTTTGTAAAAAGCCGTCTGAGGTATTGCAGGGGGAACACAAATCCGGCTGTGCCGAGAGAACCCCCTCGCCAAACAAAGCGCGTCCCACATCGTCAGAAAAGTCGTTCTCGTAGAAATTTACATCGCGCCAGTTCTGTGGGGCATCGCAGGGCGTGACCCAATACTGGTCTGAAAGGCTCAGCCCGCTGCATTTGACAAGCAGAAGTTCGGCGTAAGGAATATGCAGCGTTTCCAAGGCGCGCTCCAGCCCGGAACGACTTGCCGGGATACCGCGCCCTGCCCACCATTTGCGCAGGGACAGAACATCAAAGCTGCCATCGCTATGCTTTGCGCCAAGGGGAATTCTCTGCGCCGAAAGAACCTCTGCCACATCAATAATGTCGCCGGTCTTTTCAGCTATTTCAATAACTGCAACTTGATGGTCACGCTGCATCAAAAAAAACGCACGTCTGCTCACCTGCCTTACCTTATTATAGTAGATTATACCTTATAAAGGGTACCTTTGCAACGTGAGAAATCATCGCTGACAATAGTAGGATGTTTGCATATCGATATCCATACCGACATCGGCATCGTTTTCTGCAACACCATGTGCTATCAGTTCATGAGTGGTTACATAGTCCGTAATAACGACACCATCAAAGCCCCATTTTTTGAGTAGTGTGTCTTGCATCAGCCATTGGGGAAAATGTGACATGCGCACCGTCTGCGGAAGCTTCATAAGCAGTATGCTTTCCGCACTCCTCCACCAGCTCCATATCCCAGCTGCAAGCCAGTGCAAGAGAAATGGGGTAACTTGTTATGTACCCGTACACGATATCCGCCATGAATAGCAATCGGATTCGGCTATGCTCCAAATGACGTTTCTGAACATCATATACCTTTTCAGCACCCAGAACATTCAGAACAGAACCGGCATTTTCCGCCACCCAAGGTTCTATTCCCAGTTCGGCGCACGGGCCGGTAGGCACTTCTTCTGCGCCAAAGAATCTACCATCCAACTGTACCAGCTGTCCGATTTTTTCCTTGAGCGTTAGGCTGTCCATCAGCTTCTTCAGATCCTGTAGCTTATTTCTGATTTGAGTCTACCAAACTATCTGCATAAGCGCAATGACACAGTTTATTTTGAAATTGCCTTTTTTGAAAAATCCGAGTCGAGCGGCAAAATCAAAATAACATTTTTTGAGGAAAATAGTGAAAAGTGAAATTCAAGATCCTTCAAAAAACGCAACACATCGTTTATTCGTTACTTTTCACCTTTTTTCAAAACGCCTTATGCTATGTCGGAGCCGGAAGAAAATTTCCTACAAATATCACGCGAAAAAGTCCATTGCATCTTTCCGCACACTGCCACTTCTCACTTCTAAGGTGGGATATCAGTGGATTTGTCCGGCTTGAAGTCCAGCGGGTTGAAATAGGTACTGCTGTCCACCGAGATATTGGCAACCTCGCCGCCCAACTCTTGCACAAGCGGCGCGTACTCATTTTCGGGGTCTACGACATAGAATCGGGCCTTAGTATTTTAGAATCGTAATGTGCAGGAGAATTTCGTTTGATTTATTATCATAAAATTTGTACGTTCCATTCCGTACCGCAGACGAGCATAGACACAAAATTGTCACAGCAGTGCAATAAAGCAAAAACAAAGTGTAACATTTTTAGGCAACGGAATTAACCCACCTAAAAATGTTGCACTTTTATTTTGCTGAAAATGTTACTTTTGGATTATGCCTGAACTAATAATTAAAGTTTCAACTTTCCCAAATAGTCACATTTGAAAAATCAGACTCGACCGGATTTTCAGTATAGAAGATAACTACACTACAGACATTATAAATCACTTTCTATGTCATATTCCTCAAAATCTGATACTGTTTACCATGTATGCTTCCATCCTTCGTAAAAATACCGCTATTACAACTTCTTTGTACGCAAATGCATCCTTTTATTTTTGACAGATCCTATCATTGTCATATTTCATCATTCAAGCGCCATATTTTAACGTATCATAGTACATTTATTAAAAAGTCAAATATAACATTTATGTATCGCAAAAGAAGAAATGGTACTTTTGAAATGTACAAAAATGGCTCATTTAGCGAATGCAAATTCATCAGATGTTATGATCGCATCATTTTGAGGCAAAACAATCGTTTTATCTCTACAATTATATAGTGAAACTGTTACGGTATGACTTTTACCGTCCTCTTTTGCAGAGCTTTATTTACTTTTCAAGCTATGAATGGCCTTGAACAGGATGCCCGATAAACCGCAGGACTTGATTGCCGCACAACAATAAAGCAAATAAAAAACGAGCTTTACCATTTTTTCTCTGGCAAGGCTCGCTTCTCTGCTTTGTTTGTTAATCCAGCCGGAACACCTGCTCCAGCTTGGGCTGGGCACCGGTCACGGGATCCATTTCCAGCTCCAGAATATCTTTCATATACTCATTCCAGCGGTCCACAATGGGGCTTTCTGCCTGCACTTTTTCAGCATAGGCAACGCCTTTTTCGCATTCATAGTAGCCAAAAAGTTCATCTTTGCAATAAAAAATGCTGTAATTGCAGATGCCTGCCTCTTTCAAAACCTTGACCATCTCCGGCCAGATCTCTGCGTGGCGGCGCTGATATTCTGCCTTGCAACCGGGTTTGATGCGGCCTTTCCATGCCATATGTTCCATGTTGATTTCCTTTCCGTACAAACATTTTTATTTTGTATTACGTTAAAACCAAAGTCAAAAAACAAGGTTGCATCCGCACCTTATTTTTGGTAAAATTACTGTAGTGTTACTATTCTTTTCATTTACATTATATTGCTTTTTTCTGATCTATTTCATACCACAAAGCACTGTTTATTTTGTGATAATTCTACTGAGGTGATCCCTTATGTTGACCTATAATATGGACGTGGAAGAGCGCAGTGTGTGGCTGCGTGCAACGCCAAATAACGCCGTGTTGGCACAGCCGTTTTATGCAACGGAAGCCGGACTGTTTTATGGGCGTTCCCACTTTGCCACAGCCCGTACAGACAAGGAAAGTTACATCCTTTTTTATACCCTGGCCGGGGCTGGCTTGATTGAGCAGAACGAACAGCACATTGAGCTGCCGCAAGGTGCCGCACTGCTGATGAACTGCCGCACACCGCAAAGTTACTGCACGGCCCCCGGCTATGATGTATGGGAACACTACTGGGTACACCTTGACGGTGTTGGGGTTAAAACGTTAGCCGATTCCGTACAGTCGCAGGGGCGGCTTACCGCTGCGCATGTCAGCCGCATGGAGATGCAGCCTTTGTTTGAAACACTGTTTGCCGAGTGGAAAAAGGAAACCACCACCGCCCAGATCGAAATTGGGTTGACACTGCACAAAATGCTGGCACTGCTTGCCCACCAGCAGCTTTCCGGGGACGAAAGCCGTTCCAACCGGACCATGATCAAGCAGATTGCAGATTATATCCGTGCACATTATGCGGAGCCCATCAATCTGGATATGCTGCTGGCGCAGATCCCTGTCAGCAAAAGCTGGTTTTTGCGGCTTTTCCGGCAATATATGGGCACAACACCGTACAATTTTTTGTTATCCACCCGTATTACCCGCGCAAAAGAACTGCTGGTTCTGACAGATTTCCCTGTCGGCGAGGTTGCCCGCCAGGTTGGCTTTGAGGATGAAAGCAATTTTTCCACCCGCTTTTCTTCCATGACAGGCCAAAGCCCGCAGCAATACCGCAAAAGCGCACTGAAGCCTTTTGCCCAAAATTCATAAACACAAGACAAAGCACGGTCTCATGATGATTTTTTATCGCAGAGCCGTGTTTTCTTTTCTTTCTCACCGGTTCAGATCAGCGTTCGCTTCATCCATTCTTTGCTGTAATACCGCACCACCGGGATGATACAGCCGGAAGCCCAGCTTAACGGGGTGGCAAGCCAGATGCCCCACACACCCAGGTGCGGCGCCAGCAAAGAGGCAAACGCCAGCCGGGCCCCCATCTCAAACAGGCCTGCAACCAGGCTGACATTTACATCCCCTGCACCGCGCAGCACGTTCAGATAACTGTTCATTACCGCGGCAATAATATAGGCAAACCCCATTACACTGAGAAAATCCGCCCCTTGTGCAATGCTGGCAGCATCGGTGGCTGGGTCAAGGAAAATCGACAGCAGCAGCCGGCGCGATGCAAACACCGCGACGGCCAACACCAAGCAGATCACGCAAAGCGCTTTCAGCGAATCACGCAGGCCCTGGCACACCCGGCCTATATCGTGTTTTCCCATATTCTGCCCCGTGTAAACGGCCAGTGCATTGCTTACCGATACCACAACCTGAATCGTCAGCGAATCGATCCGCTGCACAGCGGTGTAAGCCGCCATGGTCACACTGCCAAAACTGTTTACAATTCCCTGCACGGTCATACCGCCAAGGGTTATCATGCAGCTTTGCAGCGCCGTAGGCAGGCCAAAACGCAAAATCAGGGCGGCATCCACTTTGTTAAAACAGAGCCGTACCGAGGCAAAGGCAAAGGGCTGCTTCTGCTGCCATAGTTCGCAAAGGCAGACCCCTGCAGAAAGGAACTGTGCCGCTACCGTTGCCAATGCTGCCCCGGCTACCCCCATGTGCAGCCCCAAGATAAACCACAGGTCCAACACAATGTTGCAAAGGCTGGAAACCACCATAGCGGCCAACGGCGTGCGGGAATCCCCAGTGCTGCGCAGCACAGCGCCCGCGGCGTTATACAGGGCATTGCCCAGCAAAAACCCTGCTGTAATACGCAGGTAAGTCACACCGGCATCCAGTAGATTTTCCGGAACTTGCAGCAGGCGCAGCATTGGCCCAGCCAGCAGCACCCCCAGCAGTGACATTACAACGGATGCCGCTAAAAGCAGCGTCAAAAATGTTCCCAACAGGCGGCGCAGTTCATCATACCGTTCAGCACCCCAGTATTGTGACACAATAACGCTGACACCTGTTGCAAGCCCAGCCAGCAGCAGAAACAGGCAGGCATTGATATTGCCTGTACTGCCCACTGCCGCCAGCGCGTCTGCACCAAGTGCCCGTCCCACGATAGCGGTATCCACCACATTGTACAGCTGGTTGAAAAGGTTCCCCATCAGCAGCGGCAGTGCGAAAGAGAAGATGACATTCAAGGGCCGCCCTTGTGTCATATCAACGTTGGAACGCAGAACCCGTCCACGAATGCTCATAAATTTACCATAGCCCCTCCATAGGACAGTGCATTTCCCCGCAAGCGGCACAGGGAATGAAGGGCCGATTTCAGTGTATTGGCCGCAGCACATCCCACTGGCATAAGGAACCGTGGGGTTCCCGTTGGCATAACGTCCGGTGCTGATCAAAATGTACACCGGACGTTATGTTTTTAGTTTTGGGGCAAAATTTTGGTTTCCAGCCCATCCAGCTCAACGGCAATATCGCCATCGGGGGTCTTGACCACTGTAGATTTCTTCTGCGTGCTGTTATTGATGACAACCAGAGTTTTGTCGGCGGGGAACCATGCGGCCTCGGTTTCGGGGTCCGTGGTCAGCCAATCGCTGTTCAGCGGCAGCCCCTTGGCCCACAGCAGCAGGTTCAACAGCATGCGGGCGTTGACAGGGCTGTATTCAAACCCGGCCATGTACACACCGCGGCCCTTGCCGAACGCATGGGCAGCAATAGCGGGGGTGCCGTCCACCTCAGCCAGCACACGGGTACCGCCGTCGGTCATGTACAGGTGGTCGTGGGTTTTCAGCGTTGCACCGTCCGGGATCAATCCATCCACCGGTTCTGCCTGCACCGGCCAGCGGCCATGGCAGACACGGGCACCGGTATCCTCGTCCACGCCCAGGATGCGTGCCATGCGGAAGGTATCGCCGTAACCGCTTACTGCGGACGGTTCCTCTACCCCCAGCAGTACGCCGCCGTTGTATACCCACTTGTTCAGCGCGGCAACCAAGGTTTCATCCTGCCAAGCATCGCCGCCGCTCCATGCGCTGCCCGCGCGGCCTGCGTTGATGATAACATCTACATCGTCAGGCACGCCGTTCTTCACATCGTCAAAGTTGATGAATTTCACGTTCACCGGAAGCCCTGCCAGCGCTTCGTTGATGTGGATAAGGGTGTGCATATAAGTCTCATGGAAATGGCCGGACAGCGTCCAGGGGCGCAGGCTGCCCCAACTGTGCAGAACCGCCACCGTCAACGGCAGGGTCGCCACGGCACCATGGGTATGCAACTCCTTAATAGCGCGGAACTCGTCAGAAATATCCGCGATATACTCCACAAAATCCGGGAAGTCATTCAAAAGGTGCAGGTAGCCGCCCAGGCCGATGCGGTCGATCTTGGCCCGCAGCAGGGCGCGGCGGACATGGTTCCAATACTCAGCTGCATCGCGGGTGGGGTTGCCGCCCGGTGCAAAGGTCGGTGCACCGCCCAGGCCCACCGGGAACAGGTACGGATGGAACCGCAGCTCATGCACCGGCGCATCAACGCCCGCGCACATCCGGACTTCATAACCAGAAAACACGCACTTGATGACGCCGTCAAAGCCGAATTCCTTAAAGTGCGGGCCGTAAGGTTCAACGCCCACCCAGCTATCGTCATAAAATACATAGGCACGCTTGCCGTAACTGTGGACCAAATCCACCAGTTTTTTGCCGTACCCGGCCACAAACTGCTGGGTAAACTCCATGTAATCCCGCTTGTGAGCCGTCGGCGGCATGTGGGTCACCTGCAGGCTGCCCTTGTTGATAAAGTCCTCTGCCGTCAGGGTATACCCATACTGGGCCGCAAAATCATCCAGCGCCTTTTCCGATACGGTAAAGTCATAGCTGCCCCAGTCCGTAAACAGATTCTGGTTGCGCTTATCGCTGCCCCAGATCCAGACGAAGTTATAGAACATACTGGTAAACCGCACCACGTTGGTCTGGGGGTGGGTCTCGCACCAATTTTTCAGCCAGTCGTACAAAAAGTCCTGAGCTTCCTTGGTGCGCGGATCAACAGGCAGCAGGTGCTCACTGGTCCAGCTGTTGGTAACATGGTTGTACATGTTGATCTCTTCCCAGGTGCGCCATGCCAAAAAGCTGACCGTGTAAGCATGGAACAGCACTGGACTTGCCACAGTCACTGTACCTGCGGCAGCATCCCACTGCCATGTGTCCGCAGGCAGCAGCTTGTTGGCCGTGCGGTCCCAAACCTGCCAGTAACGCAGGGCTTCGGAGCGGTCATTGATCTTGAACTGCTCATCAAAGAACCCCGCCATCGGCTTAACGGTCAGCGGCTCTTCGGCAGCAATGACCGGCTCTGTGCTCAAAAAGGACTGCTGTAAACATTCCGGGTGTTCCTTTGCCCAAGCATTGTGGTCACGGATGATGCAGATGGTGGAGTAAATATCGTACCCGGCGTTGAGAATTTCATCGGAAAGCTGGGTGCCATCACTATCGCGGATCACATCCGCGCCCCATTTTTTTGCCAGTTCCAGCGTAAGTTTTTCCTGCCCAGATTCACCCGGCAGTGTAAATCCGCCGCTTGTATGTTCAAATTTCATCTCCAGTCACTCCTTTATTCAAATATGCAGGCGGCGGCAGATTTCTGCAGCGTTACTGCGGTTCAGCGGTTTTGTCAGGGCTTCGGGGGCAATCAGGCCTTCCGCCACAGCCTGGCCCACTGCCCGCCTTGCGTAAACGGGCACAGAGTCCGGCACAGGCACGGCATCCGCCAGCGGGCGGCGGCCTGCAGCACCGGGAATCAGCACAGCCAAAAAGTCAGCCGCTGTTACTGTCTGATTCGGGTAAAGGCTGCCATCCGCAACCCATTCCGGTGGGATCAAGTCGTTCTGTGCGGCGCACTGTATGGTTCCGGCATACGTTTCATGCCCGACAATATCGCTGTACAGGTCATTGTACACATTGATGGGAAACAGTTTAAGCGCCTTGATTGCCAGTTCCAGCGCTTCGGCACGAGTCAGCGTATCGTTGGGGCGGGTGGCATCGTAATCGGCAAAGGGATCGCCTTCCGGCGCAGGAATCGCGCAGTCTGCAGGAGCTTCCAGCGGTACAAACGGCGGTGTCGGCGTCCACTCCGGGGCATCCGTCACCATCAGCCCCAGCGCATCGCCCAGGGCATGGGCCACAAAACCCGCCATTTTATAAGCACCAAAATCATTGGTGTGGGTATAGTCGCCTGGGTAAAACCATCGCTTAGCCGTTTCCAGCCCATCCTGCTGCATCAGCGCCATGGCCCAGGTGTGCAGGTCAAGAACCATCACATTTTCAGCTTTGCCCAAAGTCAGCACTGCATTAGCAAAATCTGCCAAAAAGTCGTTATAGTGTGCGGCATCTTTCCAGCTGTTGCGCGCCAGCGGTGTGACCAGCACCGGCACAGCTCCGGCTGTGCGGGCTTCCTTTATATAGGTACGCAGGCGGTCGGTATAGCCGCCGTATGCCTGCAAATGTGCCAATTTCTGGTCATTGTGGCCAAACTGGTAGAGGCAGATATCCCCTGCCCGCAGCCGCGGTTTTACAATATCCCAGTGTCCTTCGCTCGTAAAGCTCTCGGTGGTCAGACCGCTATGGGCGTGGTTGGTGATGCAGACATCCGGCAGATAAGCGGGCAGCATCTGCCCCCAGCCGCAATAGCTTGTGCCCGGTGCATAGGGCAGATTTGCCGTCTGATCGGTCACAGTTGAATCACCGCACACCCAGATGCGGCGGACATCCGGGGCTTCGGCCACCGTTGCCGCCGCCAGTGCGCCCCCCACAACCGTCACGTTCACAGCGGTACTTGGCACGGCATCTACCTGCCCGCGCGGCACGATGGGAAACACATCGCAATACGCTGTTATGGTTTTGTTCTCCCCTGCTGCCAGTGTACCGCGCCAGACAAGACGGCGGCGGCCGATGAATACCAGCACTTCCCCTCCATCTGTACCGGTCACGGTAATTTTGGTACGGTAAACACCCTCTGCAGGAACATCTACCCGGAACCACACCGGCAGGCTGCGGCATTCCAGGTCCTCTGCCCGTACTGCATCGGTGGCAGTTGCCTGCACGCCGTATTCCGTGCAGGTCACATCACAAATTGCGGTACCCGCGTACCACCACTGCGGCAAAAAGCTGCTGTTCGTTTCCGGAATGCGCAGCGCCGCATTGGCGTTGTACACCGCACCGATTACAAAACCGAAACCCGTTTGTTTGTTGTAGGAAGATACGCCTTGCGCGATGTTCCATGTAAACTGCATCTTATGTACACTCCTTTGTACATTCAACAAATGGTATATACTTTCTGTGGGCGTTGACGGGTTGGTGCAGGCACCGTCCCTTGCAACGGTTGTTTTGCATAAAAATTGGGGCCGCTGCCCGGCAACGGCCCCAACAGCGCATGATGTATACGCGATTTTAAATTTTCTTACTTGACAACCAGGACATTGCCATCAGCAATCAGGCTTGCCTTTTCATCGAGGATTTCCTGATAACCGGCATCCAGATACTCCTGGCAGTACTCCTCATACTTGGACTCAAACTCGTCGGGGCTGCAGGTAACACAGTCAACATAGGCTTCCTGCCACAGGCTGTTCAGGTCAGCGCTGTATTCGGTGGTAGCTTGAACTGCCTTGGAGAAGATCGGGGTGATGATACCGCCGCTCTCGCCCTTCTTTTGCAGGTCGTAAGCATCTTGGACAACCCAATCATAACCGGCGGGAGCCAGGGTTGTCTTGTTGGCCTGCAGGTCAGCGGCCTCGTCGCCGTAGTGCTGGACCTCCTGAACAAGGCACCAGTAGTCCTTGTTATTATTGTTGCTCAGCTTGTCGTCACCGGTGTAGTCGGTGTTGTAAACATTGATGCCGTCCACGACGTTATAGGTTTTGCCCTCTTCGCCGTACTGGAGGTACTTCAGGTTATCGGGCTGGCTCATCCAGTCAAGGAACATATATGTGGCGGCGCGCTCCTCAGCGGTGGCGTTGGCGTTGATGCCCATAATCATGCCGTAGCTGGGATACTCATAGTAGTGTGCGGTGAAGCCGTCGGCAACCGTGCCGGAAGCGGTAGAACCCATAACGGCTACTTCGGCGTTGGGGTCGTTGGCCAGCAGGCTGCTGAACACGTCGGTGCCGCTGGACATATAGAAGCTGTACGTAGCGCACTGACCGGAGACAAACTTGCCCTTGGCCAGCGTGTCATCGGTGGTCAGGTAAAACTCCGGATCAACGATGCCTGCGTTGTACTTCTCGTTCATATCCTGCAGGTAATTCTTGGTGGCGGTCCAAGTAAACGGTGCAACGTTCAAATCCAGGTACTGGGCCAGCTCGTCATCGCTGGTGCCCTCGGGGATCCAGTTGTAGAAGTAGGTGAAGCTCTTGGTGATCAGCGGATCGTTCTCAACACCAAGACCCGCGTCCTTGAAGGCCTGCATGGCGGTCTTGAGTTCCTCGTTGGAGGTGGGCACATCCAGCCCGACCTGATCCAGCCAGTCCTTACGAATCAGCGTGACCCAGTTGTAGTAGATGGGGTCGCGCTCTGCGAAGATGAAAGCATTTTCACCGTCCAGCTTGCCGTAGGTCTCGATGGTGTCCTTCATGTTATCCCAATAGGTAGGGGCATAGTAGGCAACTTCATCCAGATCGATGGGCTGCTCAGCACCTTCGGACCAGTAGTTGACAGCAGCAGGCATATCATAATGGAAGATAATGGTGGGGGCGTTGCCGGCGGCAATCATCTGGTTAAAGTCCTGCACCTCATTGGAGCGGGCGATGGCAACGTATTTGACGGTAACGTTATACTTATCGCCGAACTCGGACTGGATCCAGCGGGTGTAGTAGTTGTCTGTGGGGTTCCAGTTTTCAAAGCCGCGGTCATAAACCGGGATCTGGATGGTGACATTCTCCGGGAAGCCCGCAGAATAATCAGTGTAGCTGCCCGTGCTCTCCGCAGTGGAAGCAGCCGCAGTAGAGGAAGCGGTGCTTTCGGCTGTAGAAGCAGCGGCAGAGGAAGCAGCAGAGCTAGAGGACCCGCCGCATCCGGCGAGCAGGGTTGCGGTCATGGCAGCAGCCATACCAAGTGCAAGTGTCTTTTTCATTGTTTTCCTCCTTTTTGAAAAACAAATTGTTTAACATTTTTGGAGCCGTTCTTGGCGGCAGTGTTTCATAAAGTTGTGCGTGAGTTGTCCTCTTTGCGGTATCCTCTTGCGGCGACCCGCATCGCGCTTCGGGGTTTGTGCGCCCTCGCGTCCTGTTTCTACCTCAGGCAGCGGCCGGATTTTTAAGGCAACACCGCATAATTCTAAGTGCCAATACGGCGAGCGAGGTGCGGCAGCTGCTAAGCCAAAAGCGCAGATAATACTGGATGTCTTATCGAGCATTTTGGCAACGCAGATGCCGTGCCGCAGCCGCCGGAGCGGTGCTTAAGCCGTCAGGCGGGAATTGTGCGGTGTTGCCTTAACCTTTGACAGCACCAACCATCGTGCCCTGGACAAAGTATTTCTGGATGAACGGATATACGCAGATGATAGGCACAGCGGCGAAGATGATGCAGGCAGCTTTCAGAACTTCGGGATTCGTCATAGCAACGGTGGAAACACCCTCGGACTGGAAGCTTTCACTCGCGGCAACAATCAGGTAATACAGTTTGAGCTGCAGCGGGCGCAGCGAGACATTCTGTTTAATGTAGTACAGCGCATCGGAGTAGGCATTCCAACGGCCAACTGCATAGAACAGGGCGATGGTTGCCATGATGGGTTTGGACAGCGGCACAACGATCTTTGCCAGAATGGTGAAGTGGGAAGCACCGTCCAGGCGGGCGGACTCGATCAGGCTTTCGGGGATCGAACCCTGGAAGTTGTTCTTCATGATCAACAGGTTGTACGGTGCAAAGCACAGCGGCAAAATCAGGCACCAGATGGTATCCAGCATGTGCAGCTGGTTCATCAGCAGGTAGTCAGGGATCGTACCGGCGGTAAAGTACATCGTGAACATGATCATAAAGGTGAACACCTTGCGGCCATGGAATTCCGGGCGGGTCAGCGCATAAGAGGCACAAACCGTAAGAAACATACCGATTGCTGTAAACACAACGGTAACCAGGGCGGTGACCCACAAGGACTGCATAATGGTGGGGTCATGGAACACCTTATTGTAAGCATCCAGATTGATGCCGGCATCACTCATTGGCAGCAGAATCACGCGGTTTGCAACAACGTAAGCATTATCGGACAAAGACTTTGCCAAAATATGGATGAAAGGCAGGATACAGGTCAAAGATGCTGCACCAACGATCACGAAGCAGAAGATGTCGATGATCAGGTCAATCACGCGGGCCTTGGTCCAAGGCTTTTTGCGCTTTTCAACAGCAGGTGCTGTGGCAGTGGTCATATCTATCTTTCCTCCTTACAGCAGGCCATCCTCGCCAAGTTTTTTGGCGACACGGTCGGATGCGATAACCAGAATCACGCCGATCACGGACTGGAACAGGCCAAGCGCTGTGGATTCGCTGAATTTGTTGCCCTGGAACCATTTGTAAACCAGAACCGGGATGGTGGTGGTGAATTCGGTTGCCTTGGCATTGGACAAAGCAACGATACGTTCGAAGCTGCCGCCCATCAGTTTGCCAAGCTGCATGATCAGCATGACCACGATGGTGGAGCGGATGCAAGGCAACGTAACATGCAGGCATTGCTGCCAGCGATTGGCACCATCGACCTTGGCAGCCTCGTACAATTCAGAATTGACGTTCGTGATGGCGGCTAAGTAAATGATGGTTCCCCAGCCCATGGTCTGCCAAACGCCGATCAGCACATAGCTGAACAGCCACCAGCCATCTTCCTGCAGGAACGGAATGGGGCTTTTGCCCGCATTGGCAATCAGCGCATTGACAACGCCGGACTGCGTTGCAAACATCTGGTAAGCAACAGCGCCAATGACGACCCAGGACAAGAAGTGCGGCAGATAAAGCAGCGTCTGGGTCGTGCGCTTGAACCATTTGACGCGGATCTCATTCAGCAGCAGCGCCAGGATAATGGGCATCGGGAAGCTGAAGATCAGATCCAGCACGTTCAGCAGCAGCGTATTGACAACGGCTTTGGTGAAATCACGGTGCTTAAAAACTTTCTCGAAGATCTTTAAGCCAACAAACTTGCTGCCCGCGTAACCTTTGCCGATCTTATAATCCAGGAACGCTACAGACAAGCCCGTGTAGGCGAAGTACTTGAAAACGATGATGAACACCATTGGCAGCAACATCAGTGCGTACAGCTGCCAGTCCCGCTTTAAGTAGTACAATGGCCCCTTTTTAACGAGCCCCGGTACTTCTGATTGTGCAGTGGACTTTTGCGGTTTTGCCATACTGGGTCGCTCCTCCTTTTTTCATGTGGTTTGATGCAAAAGCCTGAGCCGTTTTGCATTTGCGCCAGTTTTTTTTCTCTTTCGTTGTTTCTATTATGCACTTTGTGTAACCATTTTCTCACTACTTTTCTTCAATTGCTATGCAAAAACGCTCAAGAATTTCAATTTAGAGCATTCATATTACCTGTATATTGAGAAAACACGCTTATTTATTTGGATTATTATCGTAATGCTGCACCTTGTTTCCTGTATATCACTTGCTTTTATGGTCGTTTCAGCTATATCATATTTCTAACAAGGCGTTTTTGCACATGATTAGTAGAATAAAACAAAAACTCAAGCAGATTTTTTCATGGTACAATAGAGACAGCATAGAAACCAACAAAGGCAAGGAGGCTTCCGCCATGGGCCGCCACAGCAAAACCGTTATTGAATACCGGAGTTATGAGTTTCCTCCCCACTTCCCTCTCCGGGTCATTGCTGGTGAGGAATGGCGCATTTCCGATGTACCTTCCGGCGTACTGCATTTTCACAACTGCCTGGAAATCGGCATTTGTGAAAGCGACAGTGGAAAAATGAACTTTTCCGGGAAGGTTGTCCCCTTCAAAGCTGGGGATATTACCTTTGTTGCCGGGGATGTTCCGCATACAACCTGGTCTGACCCAGGCTGTGCCAGCAAATGGAGCTATATTTTTACCGATACAGAGGAGCTGCTGCGCCCCTTTTTTGACCCAGCAGCCTTGCCGAACAGCCGCCTGCTGGCCCAGGTACTGCATGGCTGGAGCGGCATTTTTTCCTCTGCCGACCACCCCGCGCTGGCAAATTATGTCAAGATGATCCTGCAGGAAATGCAAACACGTTCCCTGAACTATGAGATCAGCGTGCGCGGGCTGTTTGTTGCCCTGATTACCGAAGTCATGCGGCTTTCCACCGAGCAAAATGATTCTGCCTCAGCAAACCGCATGGTCATTGCACCTGCATTGACCTATATTGATGAATTCTATATGGAGAATTTCAGCATCCGCGACCTTGCCGATGCGTGCAGCATGAGCGAATCCCATTTTCGCAGGGTGTTCCGGGAGCTTGTCGGCATGGGGCCGCTGGACTACCTGAACCGGACGCGCATTGCAAAAGCTTGCAGCCTTTTGCGCATGACCGATGATTCGATCCTGACCATCAGTGAAAAAGTCGGCTTTGGCTCCATGTCCAGCTTCAACCGCCATTTTTATGAGGTGATGGGCACCGCCCCATCGGACTGGCGGCGGGCCACAGGCACCGGCATTGGTACTTCTATCTTGAAATACAGCGGCTGGCTGCGCCCGCCAACCCCATAACTCCCGAAACAAAAAAGGGAAGCCGTTCTCTACAAACGGCTTTCCTTTCAAATTATCGATTGCGGCTTATTTGCTGATTCTGTCGATCGCTTCCAGTTCCTCTGCCGTAAAGCTCGTGTTCTGCACTGCTTTGATGTTATCCAGGATCTGGCTGGTTTTCGATGCACCGATCAGCACGGTCGTAATCTCATCATGGCTCAGCAGCCAGGCCAGGGCCATTTCAGCCAGCGTCTGTCCGCGGGCCTGGGCAATATCGTTCAGGGCATTGATCTGAGCGATTTTTTCCGGCGTAATATCCTTTTCTTTCAAAAATCGCCCGTCTGTGCGTACCCGGCTGTCAGCCGGAATCCCCTGCAGATATCGGTTGGTCAACAGTCCTTGTGCCAGCGGACTGAAGGTGATAATTCCCTTATGCAACCGAGCAGCCATCGCTTTCAGGCCGTTATTTTCAATCGTGCGGTCAAAAATCGAGTAGCGGTTCTGATTGATGATAAACGGCACATGCAGTTCGTCCAAAATCGCAGTGGATTTTTCCAGCGTGGGGCCGTCATAGTTGGATAGGCCGACATACAGCGCCTTGCCGCTGCGCACCGCCTGGGCCAGCGCGCCCATTGTTTCTTCCAACGGGGTGTTAGGATCCATGCGGTGGTGGTAAAAAATATCCACATAGTCCAGCCCCATGCGGCGCAGGCTCTGATCCAGGCTGGCCAGCAGGTATTTGCGGCTGCCCCAGTTGCCGTAAGGGCCGTCCCACATTTCATAGCCTGCTTTGGTGGAAATAATCAGCTCATCGCGGTAAACGCCAAGGTCATCGTGTAGGATCCGGCCAAAATTGCGCTCGGCAGCACCCGGTTCTGGGCCATAGTTATTGGCAAGGTCAAAGTGGGTAATGCCGTTATCAAACGCCGTACGGCAGAGCGCACGCATGTTCTCATACGGGAAGGTATCGCCAAAATTATGCCACAGCCCCAGCGAAACAGCGGGCAACAGCAGGCCGCTGTTTCCGCAGCGGCGGGTTGGCAGGGTGTTGTAACGGTTTTGTGCAGCCTGGTACATAAATATCTGCCTCCTTACAAGGATTATTGAATTTTTTTAAGGTCAACTGCACTTTCCGTACAGTCCTCCAGTGTTGTAACTTCGCTCGCCCACGCTTCGCTTTTATCCGCATAGCACACGGTGCTGTCCTGCACGGTCAGCTGTTTCACACTGCGGGCATACAATGCGGGGATCGCATGAGAGTACACATGCCGCACCGATGGCTGTTCATCAAACAAGCCTCCCGGCTGGGTTCCCTGTCGCTTAAAAGTCATGTGCAGGTCCCGGATGCGGATATCCCGCAGGCAGCTTTCTGGCTCACCGGCCAGGAACGCACAGCTTTCGCAGGTAATGGACAGGTTATCGAATGTAACGTTCCGGATGGTTCCTGTCTTTGTCCGGCTGTTTTTCCTGGGGGTCGCACTGATGAAAATCGGTTCGCCCTTTCCCCACCAGCCCGGTGCACCCGGCTCGGCATAGCGGTCTGCATAGCGCAGGGTGGATCCGGTCAGGTGGTGAATATGGATATCCTCCACCGTTCCTCCATCGCGTACCCAGATACCCACCGCACGGGAGCAGCGGTCAATAATGCAGTCGCTTAAAGTTACGTTGCGGATCGTTCCGTGGGTCTCGGTGCCAATTTTCAAGGCGGAATCGCGGGAATGCAGCACGCAGTTCGTGATGGTGATATTCTCACACACACCATACCGGCGCGACATGGGGCCGGTGGATTTTACCACAATGGCGTCATCACCCGTTGAGACAATGCAGTTGGCAATTACCACATTGCGGCAGCAGTCCGGGTCAATGCCGTCGTTATTGGCTCCGCGGTCATCGTTCAGGATTTTTATTCCGTCAATGCGCACATTCTGGCAGCCTGCCATATGCAGTGTCCAAAAAGCGGCATCTTTCAGCGTTACATCGCGCACGGTAAAGTTTTCCACATCTTCAAACAGCATCATGCGCGGGCGGAACGCTTCGCAGGTTTTGGGGCATTCATGGAAACCGTTATCTTCGTTTTTGTCCAAAAACACCTGGTCGCCCTGGCCGTAAATCGTACCCATACCGCTGATGGTCACATTTTTGGCATGGGATGCACCCAAAAAGAAGCCGCTCTGCCAACCATCGGCAGTATCGTCAGGGTTCACGCCGTTTCCCCCTTGGGGGAACGGTTTGATATCTACAGGGTCCAGGCTGCTGATAAGGACCGCGCCGCTTTCCAGGTAAAGTTCCACATTATCTTTCAGCAATACCGACCCACTCAGATACTGCCCGGCCGGGATGATGACACGCCCGCCGCCTGCCGCCGAGGCCGTATCCACAGCGTTTTGGATAGCAGTTGCGCAGTTTGTCCTTCCGTCCGCCACCGCACCGCAGGAAAGAATGTTGTATTCCATTGTTCTGCTCCTTCCGGCAGGAACTCTGCCTAACTTGTGCCCATCATAACACAGTTTTTATTGTCTGTAAACTTCAATTATCACAAAGAATCCGTGCATTATACAAGTTGCATTTTTCCGGCTGGGCGGCTTACAATAAAATAAATAAGTCGTATTGGGGGTAGGAAAATGCCGTCAGAAAACCTTACATGGCAGCTTTGTCCCGTGGTTCGCACATCATTCCATGCTGTGCTGCACAGTGGAATCGATGCGGTATCTCTTGCTGCTGCCATGCAGGAATTTTCCCAAACCGTTGAGGGGCTGCGCCAAGCACACCAGCTGCTGACAGCTTCGCTGTTTCGGTATCAGGCGCACTTGTTCCTGTACCTTGAATCTGTTGGCACAGCGCTTGCGCCGGATGGGTTGTCGCCCCTGCTGGATGCACTGCTTTGCCCATGGCCCGCTGCCGTGGGCGAAGCCCTGCCCCGCCGCTGGGTAGCAATGCAGCCGTATTTTTACCACGATATCCCCACCACTGCCGGCGATTGGCTGCGTGAGCGCCATTCCGGTGCACAGCATGGGCGCATTGCCGTTTTGAAACCGGATAAATGGTGCAGCTACATGGAGTACCATCTAAAGCTGGTGAGCGAGGGCTTGCTGGAGGGGGATCGCTGGCATCTGATCAGTGTACAGGAAAACCTGCTGTTTTCTTATCTGGAAGAACCGCGTACCCATGTAAATATCCGCCACCAACCCGGTGTACCAAGCGCCGAGCTGCAAGAATGGCTTGCTGTTGACCCAGAAAGTCACTTTGAGCATTTTGCCAAAGAACAGCAGGGGCCGGATGCTCCAAATTTTGTTTATCTCCCCCGCTGTGCAGGTACCCACGAATAGGAGGTTTGCACAATGATCCGTATCGGCTGCCGTGCCCATGACTACGGCAAACATACCCCCGTCCAACTAGCGCACATTCTGCACACTGCCGGGTATACTGGTGCGCAGCTGGCAATGCCGCGGGCGATTGAAGGCATTGAAGATTTTGCATCGGTCACAGATGCACAGCTTTCCGCAATTTTTCAGGCATTTGATGCCGAGGATATCGAAATCACTGTATTAAGCTGCTACATGGATTTGAGCGCGCCCGATGAGCCCGCCCGCCTTGCCGGGGTAGAAAATGTGAAGCGCTGCCTGAGGTACGCAAATCAGGTGGGTGCCAGAATGGTTGGCAGCGAGACTTCCTGGACCGCCTTGTCCGATGAAGAAAAAGCCCTGCGCCGCCCGCTGATGCTGGACAGCCTGCAGCGCATTGCTGAAGAAGCTGTGCGGCTGGACGCAGTTTTTGGCGTGGAGCCGGTGGCGATCCACCCCTTGTGCAGCCCGGAAATTTTGGCCGAGCTATTGCAGGCCGTGGATGCCCCGAATAATATAAAGGTCATTTTTGACCCGGTAAATCTGTTTACCACAAAGGATGCCCAGAATGCAGCCTTCCAGGCAAAGCATTGGAAAAGCTGGCTGGCGGTCATTGGCAAGCAGCTGGGCGCGATGCACTGTAAAGATTGCCGCATTGAACCCGATGGCACCAAAACGTTGGTCGGCCTTGGCAAGGGGCAGATGGACTATGCCCCCATTCTGGACTGGCTGGCCCAATACGCACCCGAAACACCGCTGATCCGGGATGAAGTCATCCTGGAATGCGCCCCCACAGATATAAAAATTTTGCATCAGATGCAGCAAAGCATTGAAGAGAAACGCATGAAATAAAAGGAGCAACGAAAATGGCAAACCTGATTTTTGATAAGGTGCAGATCGAAGCAACAATTGATAAGATCGTTGACCGTACCATGCGCATGGATATGACCTGGGATTGGCCCTGCGGCGTGGCATATTACGGCATCTGTGAGGCTTACGAAGTTACGAAAAATGAACGTTATTTGCAGCTGGTCAAGGACCGCGTGGATGAATATATTGAGCTGGGCCTGCCCCGCTGGACGGTCAATACCTGTTCGATGGGACATTGTCTGATCACGCTGTACCAGCACACCGGCGACGAGAAGTATCTGAACATTGCCAAGAGCAAGGTAGAGTATCTGGAAAAAGAAGCCCTGCGCTTTGGCGACCATGTTTTACAGCACACGGTCTCCGTCAACAATGATTTTCCGGAGCAGGCATGGGCCGATACCCTGTTTATGGCAGGCTTTTTCCTTCTGCGCATGGGTGTGCTGCTGAAAGATGAACAGCTGATTGATGACGCGCTGAACCAGTATTACTGGCATATCAAATATTTGCAGGACCCTGAAAGCGGGCTGTACTACCACGGCTACAACAATATTACCGGGGACCACATGTCCGGCATCAAGTGGGGCCGCGCCAATGCCTGGGCCGCGTATACCATGTCTCAGGTGGGCATTCGCCTGCCGCAGTGCTACCTGTACCCCAAGTTTTTGGATGTTGTCGGCAGCCTGAACGATCAGCTTGCCGCACTTAAGCTTTACCAGACCGAAAACGGCCTGTGGCGCACCATTGTGGACGATGAAACTTCTTATGAGGAAGTCAGCGCCAGCGCCGGCATCGCTGCCGCCATGATCGCCAAGGGCAACCCGCTGCACATCAAGTACATCAATAAATCTATCCCCGGTATGCTGGCAAACGTCAGCCCGGATGGCCGCGTGCTGAATGTTTCCGGCGGCACCGCGGTTATGAAAGATGCCGACGGTTACCGCAGCATCAGCCGCGACTGGATTCAGGGCTGGGGCCAGGGATTGGCGCTTGCGTTCTTCGCGGGTCTGCTGAACTATGACAATGTCCGTTCTGACGGTGCGCTGTAAAAACTTGTTCCTATAATGAAATCCCGGTATGGTACACAGTTGAACAGCACCCCATTTGTTAGACAGTATGATATACTATTTAACAAGTGGGGTGTTTTGCTATGCCAAAAGGAGTACCAAACAAACGATATACGC
>OMFK01000359.1_pt1 | contig 22529 bp, 19 predicted proteins | sample 1645651 | NCBI WGS metagenome assembly OMFK01 (sample SAMEA103958124, study PRJEB25191) | human gut metagenome | biome: human-associated habitat [ENVO:00009003]; feature: intestine environment [ENVO:2100002]; material: feces | place: Germany | collected 2013/2015
GCCAAGGGCGGCGTGATCATGCCCGCCCTCATCAACGCCCACACCCATATCTACTCCGCCCTGGCCCGTGGCCTGTCCATCGCGGGCAACAACCCCACCAACTTTTATGAGGTGCTGGACGGCACCTGGTGGGCCATTGACCGCCATCTGATGATGGAGGGCACCCGCGCCAGTGCCACGGCTTTGTATATGGACTCTATCAAGCAGGGCGTCACCACCATTTTCGACCATCACGCCAGCTACGGTGAGATCCCCGGCACCCTCCACACCATTGCGGAGGAAAGCAAGCGTCTGGGGCTCCGCTCCTGCCTGTGCTACGAGGTCAGCGACCGGGACGGCGAGGAAAAGTGCTTGCAGGCCATTCAGGAAAACGCCGACTTCATCACGGAATGCGAGAAGAACAAAGATCCCATGCTGGCGGCCATGTTTGGCGGCCACGCGCTGTTCACCATTTCCGACAAGACCTTTGACCGCATGGTGGCGGCCAACAACGGCCGTACCGGCTACCATATCCATGTGTCCGAGGGCATGAACGATGTGTACGACAGCCTGCAGAATTATGGCCGCCGCCCGGTCCAGCGTCTGCAGGACCACGGTATTCTGGGACCCAAGACCATTCTGGGCCACTGCATCCATGTGAACACCGCCGAGATGGAGATCATCAAGGAGACCGGCACCATGGTGGTCAACAACCCCGAGAGCAACATGGGCAACGCCATCGGCATCTGCCCGGTGATCCAGCTGCACAAGCGGGGCATCCTGCTGGGCATGGGCACCGACGCCTATACCAACGATATGCTGGAGTCCCTGAAGGTGGCCCTGTGCTCCCAGCGCAGCCAGAACTGTCTGCCCAACGTGGGCTGGTGCGAGGTCACGGACATGCTGTTCCGCAACAACGCCAAGATCGGCGAAAAGTACTTCCCGGTGCAGCTGGGGGTGCTGAAGGCCGGCGCTGCGGCGGACATCATCGTTATGGACTACAAGCCCTTCACCCCCTTCTCCGACGAGAACATCGACGGCCACATGATCTTCGGCATGACCGGCCGCCAGTGCCAGACCACCATCGCAGGCGGCAAGCTCCTGATGCAGGACCGCCAGCTGGTGGGCATCGACGAGGAGGCCGAAAACGCTCATATCCTGGAGGCCGCCAAGAAGCTCTGGGGCAGCCTGAACAACCGGGTGTATTGATACGCTGATTTTTTACGATTCAAAAAGGAGGAACCCCCATGTCCGAGAAAATGTATCCCATTCCCTTCAAATCCCTGATGAATTGGGTAATCACCGAGTACGTCGGCTGCGGCGACGTGTTCGGTGTGCATAAGCAGTACCACGCCACCGGCAAGAGCCTGCCCATCTTCGGCGAGCGCATCGAGACCCCCTTCGGCCCCGCCGCCGGTCCCAACAGCCAGCTGGCTCAGAACATCATCGCCGCCTATGCGGCCGGCGCCCGGTTCTTCGAGGTAAAGACCGTTCAGAAGATGGACGGCGCTGATCTGGCCGCCTGTGTGCCCCGCCCCTGCATCCTGTCCAACGACGAGGGCTATAACCAGGAGTGGTCCACGGAGCTGACCGTTCCCCAGGCCATGGACGAGTATATCAAGGCCTGGTGCGCTCTGAAGGTCCTCAGCAAGGTCTACGGCTTCGGCGATCCCGACGGCTTCGTGTTCAACATGTCCGTGGGCTATGACCTGGAGGGCATCAAGGGCGAGAAGGTCAACACCTATATCGACGGTATGATGGACGCCAGCCGCACCGCCATCTTCGGCGAGTGCAAGGAGGTGCTCAAGGAGCTGTTCCCCCAGGAGACCGCCTTCATCGACGCCATCTCCCCCCGGGTGTCCCGCAGCGTCACTGTTTCCACCCTCCACGGCTGTCCCCCCGACGAGATCGAGCGCATCGCCGGCTACCTGATCTCCGAAAAGCACCTGCACACCTTCGTCAAGTGCAACCCCACCATCCTGGGCTACGAGACCGCCCGCCGCACCCTGGACTCCATGGGCTATGACTATATTGTGTTCGACGAGCACCACTTCAACGAGGATCTCCAGTGGGCCGACGCCGTGCCCATGTTTGAGCGTCTGCAGGCCCTGGCCGACAGCTGCGGCCTGGAGTTTGGCCTGAAGCTGTCCAACACCTTCCCGGTGGACACCACCCGTGGCGAGCTGCCAAACAACGAGATGTATATGTCCGGCCGCAGCCTGTTCCCCCTGACCATCGAGATGTGCCACCGCATTTCCCGCCAGTTCAAGGGTAAGATGCGCATCTCCTTTGCCGGCGGCGCGGAGTATTTCAACTGCGACAAGCTGTTTGCCGCCGGAATCTGGCCCATCACCGTGGCCACCACCATCCTCAAGCCCGGCGGCTACAACCGCCTGCACCAGATGGTGGAGAAGGTGGAGCCCATGGCATACCGTCCCTTCTCCGGCACGGACACCCAGGCCATCTGCCAGCTGTCCGCCGCCAGCCACACCGATGTTCACCACGTCAAGCCCATCAAGCCCCTGCCCAGCCGCAAGAGCGACAAGCAGGTGCCCTGGATGGACTGCTTCACCGCTCCCTGCCAGGGCGGCTGCCCCATCCACCAGGATATCCCCGAGTATATGGAGCTGTGCCGCAAGGGCCTGTATGCCCCGGCCCTGAAGCTCATCACCGAGAAGAACCCCCTGCCCTTCCTGACCGGCACCATCTGCGCCCACCGGTGCCAGACCAAGTGCTCCCGGAACTTCTATGACGAGTCCGTCCGCATCCGGGATACCAAGCTGCTGGCCGCCGAAAAGGGCTACAACGCCCTGATGGCCTCCGTCCGGCCCACCGAGAAGGTCTCCGGCAAGAAGGCCGCCATCATCGGCGGCGGCCCCACCGGCATCGCCGCGGCCTATTTCCTGGCCCGGGCCGGTATCGAGACTACCATCTTCGAGCGGGAGAGCTGCCTGGGCGGTGTGCCCCGGCACGTGATCCCCTCCTTCCGCATCGCCAACGAGACCATCGAGAAGGACATCGCCCTGATGGAGAAGTACGGCGTGGACGTCCGCTGCGGCGCGCCTGCCCCCTCCGTCACCGAGCTGAAGGCCATGGGCTATACCCACATTCTGTTTGCCGTGGGCGCCTGGAAGCCCGGCAAGCTGGAGATCGCCGGTGATGTGGCCGGGGCCATCCAGTGGATGAAGGGCGTCAAGGCCGGCAACATCAGCGTCGGCGGCAGCATCGCTGTCATCGGCGGCCGCCATGGACGCCGCCCGCCTGGCCAAGCGCTCCGGCGCCAAGCAGGTGACCCTGGTCTATCGCCGCACCCGCAAGTATATGCCCGCCGACGAGCACGAGCTGGCCCTGGCCCTCCAGGACGGCGTGACCTTCGCCGAGCTGGCCGCTCCCGTGAAGCAGGCCGACGGCGTGCTGACCTGCGAGAAGATGGTGCTGGGCGAGGCCGACGCCTCCGGCCGCCGCAGCCCCGTGGGCAGCGGCGAGTTCTTCGACATCCCCTGCGACCTGGTGATCTCCGCCGTGGGCGAGCAGGTGGACAGCGCCCTGATGGCCGCCAACGGCATCGAGGTGGACAAGAAGGGCCGTCCCGCCTTCCAGACCAACCTGCCCGGCGTGTATGCCGCCGGTGACGCCGCCCGGGGTCCTGCCACCGTGGTGGAGGGCATTGCCGACGCCGCCCGCTTCGCCCAGGAGGTCATCGGCCAGGCCTACACCTATGACATTCCCCAGCAGGCCTATATCACCAGGACCGACGCCCAGGCCAAGAAGGGCATCCTGAACATGAGCGGCTGCGTGTGCCAGGAGGGCAACCGCTGCCTGCAGTGCTCCACCGTGTGCGAAAACTGCGTGGATTCCTGCCCCAACCGGGCAAACGTGGCCATCGCCATGGCCGACGGCAGCCACCAGATCCTCCACGTGGACAAGATGTGCAACGAGTGCGGCAACTGCACCCAGTTCTGCCCCTATGCCTCTGAGCCCTGCCACGACAAGTTCACCCTGTTCCAGACCGCCGAGGATATGGAGGACTCCCACAACGCCGGTGTCCTGTTCCTGGAGGGCGGCAAGGTCCGGGTGCGCCTGGCCGGTGCGCCCCGGGAGTATAACCTGAACGAGGCCAACGACCTGCCCCGGGAGCTGGAGACCTTCATCGTCACCATCCGGGATCAGTACGGCTATCTGTTTGCCTGATTCATTTACCCATAATAATAAGGCCCAGGGGGCGCTGCCATGCAGCGCCCCCTGGGCTTGTTGACGGGGCGGGAACGTCCTCCGCCATCGGAGGGGGGGAGTCTCAGTCCACAAATACGTATTTTTCCAGCCGGTCCATGGCCTCCCGCACCAGGGAGTGGGGCAGGGCGGCGTTGATGCGGATGCAGTCGCCGTCGCCGAAGCCCGCGCCGCTCTGCCAGATGACGCCATGCTCCACGCCCCGGCGGCGGAGATCATCCGGCGTGATGCCGTGGCTGCGGCACCAGGCCCCGCAGTTGACGAACAGCATATACGTCCCCTGGGGCAGCATCATGGTGACGCCGGGATAGCGGCTTTGCAGGAAGTCCCGGATATACCGCAGATTCCGGTCCAGCACGGCACGCAGCTGGTCCACCCACGCCATGCCCTCGTCACTGTAGGCCCCGGTGAGGGCGTGCATGGACAGCACGTTGCAGTCGTTGTAGCCGGACAGGTTTCCCTGCCGCTGGACCCGGCAGCGAAGCCGGTCATTATAAATAATGTGGTAGGAGCCGATCAGCCCCGCCAGGCTGAAGGTCTTGGTGGGGGCATAGAAGGCCACGGTGCGCTCCCGGGCATCCCGGGAGACGGACTGGGTGGGGATGTGGGTGTATCCCGGCATAATGAGATCGGACCAGATCTCGTCGGAAATGACGGTGCAGTCGTTGGCGGCGTACACCTCCATGGCCTTTTCCAGCTCCCAGCGCTCCCATACCCGGCCGCAGGGATTGTGAGGGGAGCACAGGATGGCCACGTGGATGTCGTTTTCCCTCAGCTTCCGGTCCATGTCCGCATAGTCCATGCGCCAGATGCCCTCCGCGTCCTGCGTCAGGGGCGTGTGGATGATGGGACGGCCCAGCCGCTCCAGGGTGTGGGTGAAGCCCACATAGGTGGGGCTGTGGACCAGAATCGGCTCGCCGGGGCAGGTCAGGGCCTGGACCACGGAGCTGACGCCGCCCAGAACGCCGTTTTCATAGCCGATGTGCTGCCGCTCCAGGCCGGTGACGCCGTGGCGCACCTGCTGCCAGCGGATGATGCTGTCAAAGTAGGCGTCGCTCAGCTGAAAATACCCGAAATTCGGGTGGTCCAGCCGGGCCCGGATGGCCTCCAGCACCGGCGGCGCGGTGGGGAAGCTCATGTCCGCCACCCACATGGGGATCCGGGAAAAGCCCTCCTTGGGCTCCACCCCGTTATAGGGGATCATGTCCAGGGCCAGGGCATCCCGGCCCCGCCGGTCCAGAATGGTATCGAAATCGTACTGCATGGTTATCCTCCGTTCTCCGTTCCGGACAGGTGGAACACCCACCGGGTATTTTCCAGTATGGCCGCCTCCGCAGTTTCCGGCGGCAGATGCTTCAGCCGGGCGATCTCCTCCACGATGCGCGGCAGCAGCAGGGAGGAGTTGCGCACCCGGCTCAGGGATTTTTTGCTGCCCGTCCAGGGTACGTCCGGCAGCACATAGGGGCTGTCGGTCTCCACCAGCAGCCGGTCCAGGGGAGTGCGGGCCACTGCGTCCCGCAGGGCCTTCGATTCCCGGCGCAGCAGCGCCCCGCCGATGCCCAGACAGAACCCCAGGTCCAGATAGGCCCGGGCCGTGTCCCAGTCCCCCTGGAAGCAGTGGACCACCCCGCCGGAAAGCTGACGCCGCCTGCGCCGCAGTATGGCCAGGGCGTCCCGGTCCGCCATGCGGATGTGCAGCACCAGGGGCAGTTCCAGCCGCCGGGCCAGGCCCAGCTGATACCGGAACCACAGCAACTGGGTCAGCCGGTGCTTCCGGGGCAGGTGATAGTCCAGCCCGGTCTCGCCGATGGCCGCCACGCCGGGCTCCCGGGCCCAGACCTCCAGCTGCCTGCGCTGCCGCCAGGGGGCCTGATGGGTCCGGGTGGGGTGCACGCCCACCGCCAGGCGGATGAAGTCAGGATGCTGCCGGTACAGGGCGGCGGTCCGGCGGTTGGACTCAAAGTCGATGCCGGGCTCGATGGAAAGGACAACGCCGCTCTCCCGCAGACGGTCCAGCAGGTCCTCCCGCTGTCCCTCCCGGGCCGTCAGCTCGCCGGTGAGATAGCGGAAGGTGCCGTCGAAGCGCTTGTGGCTGTAGTGGGCGTGGCTCTCGATGATCATGTGCGGGTCCTCCTCTCCGGGGTTACGCTTCTTCCGGCTCCTCCGGCTGTGCAGGGGCCTCCCAGGGGACCATAGTGGCCACGCACCGGTTGATGGTGACTCCCTGCTGATAGAATTTGGCCTCGTAGTCCGTCATGACCCCCACGGGGCCGTCGGCGTGGAGGTCCCGGGTGACCTGGGACAGCCGGAAGCCGAATTGGGGGATCTCCTCCAGGGACCACTCGAACAGCTTGTCGTTGTCGCTTTTGAAGTGGATCTCGCCGCCCATGGGCAGCACCCGGCGGTACAGCTGCAGGAAATTGCCGTGGGTCAGGCGGCGCTTTTTCTGGTTGCTTTTGGGCCAGGGATCGCAGAAGTTGATATAGATGCGGTCTACCTCGCCGGGGGCGAAGAAGTCAGGCAGACAGGCGGCGTCGCCGTCCACAAAGAACACGTTGTGCAGCCCCGCGTCCCGGGCCCGCTCCATGGCCACCACCATGGCGTCGGGGACCTTTTCCACGGCGATCAGCAGCACGTCCGGCTCGGCGGCGGCGGTTTCCGCGGTGAAGCGGCCCTTGCCGCAGCCCAACTCCACCCGCAGCTCCCGGGCCTCCAGCAGCAGCTCCCGCCAGCGGCCCCGCAGGGCGCGGGGGTCCTCGATCAGCAAGGCGCCGCAGGCTTCCATCCGGGGCAACAGATTCTTTTTCTTTCTCATGCGCATGGGTCATTTCCTCCTGTGCAGCCGTGGCCGCGAATAAAATTTCAGAGACTGTCTTAAAAGGGCTTTGCCCTTTTAAGACAAAAGGCTTGCAGTCTGCTGCGCGCATAATTTGTTCGCCCATGGCGAACAAATTATGCACTTGCAGACTGAGAAGTATTTTTTGCGACGTACACGCCGCCGCAAAAAACGGATTGCAATTTATTTGCCGCCTGCGGGCGGCAAACTCTGCGAGGCTTTTTGACAAGCGGAATCCCAATCATATATATACCACAAGATACACGGTTCTGTAAACGAAAAAAATGCTCTATTTGGTGCCGAAGGGTGGATTTGTGGCCGAATTGTGAACAGCCTATATTGAAAAATGTGCAAAGAAAATTCATTTCTTTTGTGAAATATCCTGAAAAAGAAAAAGCCGGGAAACAAGGGCTTGATAATTTTTAGACGAGGGACTATAATACAAGCTGTATGAAGATTACGCATGATGGGACCGCTATGGGCGGCATCCCGTCGCGCGCCCGCCGCTGCGGCGGGTGATCGAAGCAAGGAGGAACGATCATGACGAATGTTCTGTTGGAAAAGAAGGGCCACATTGCCGTTGCCACCATCAACCGGCCCAAGGCTCTCAATGCCCTGAACTCCCAGGTGCTGGAGGACATCGACCAGTTGGTGGAGCAGGTGAAGGCGGACGACGAGATCCGCGCCCTGGTCATCACCGGCAGCGGCGAGAAGGCTTTCGTGGCCGGCGCCGACATCGGCGAGATGAGCACCCTGACTAAGGCAGAAGGCGAGGCCTTCGGCAAGAAGGGCAACGACGTGTTCCGCAAGCTGGAGACGCTGCCCATCCCCACCATCGCCGCAGTCAACGGCTTTGCCCTGGGCGGCGGCTGTGAGCTGTCCATGAGCTGCGACATCCGCCTGTGCGCCGACACCGCCGTGTTCGGCCAGCCGGAAGCGGGTCTGGGCATCACCCCGGGCTTCGGCGGCACCCAGCGCCTGGCCCGTCTGGTGGGCATGGGCATGGCCAAGCAGCTGATCTATACCGCCAAGAACATCAAGGCCGACGAGGCCCTGCGCATCGGTCTGGTGAACGCCGTGTATCCTCTGGAGGAGCTGATGCCCGCCGCCGAGAAGATGGCCGAGACCATCGCCAAGAACGCCCCCATCGCCGTCCGCGCCTGCAAGAAGGCCATCAACGACGGTATGCAGGTGGATATCGACCGGGCCGTGGCCATCGAGGAGGGCCTGTTCGGCAGCTGCTTCGAGACTGCCGACCAGAAGGAGGGCATGGGCGCCTTCCTGGAAAAGCGCAAGCACGAGCCCTATCAGAACAAGTAACCCCATTTGGTTAATTAACAGGCTCCTTACCGGGCCTGATGATTAAAATCGCTACTTAAATAAAAATTTATTTAGGAGGAACAATCATGAAAGTCGCAATCTTTGGTGCAGGTACTATGGGCAGCGGTATCGCTCAGGTTTTCGCAGCGAAGGGCCACACCGCTCTGATGTATGCTTCCAGCGTTCCCAGCGCTCAGCGTCATAAGGACAAGCTGGCCGCCTCTCTGAACAAGAAGGTCGCCCGCGGCAAGATGACTCAGGAAGCTGCTGATGATATCATGAGCCGCGTCCTGGTGGAGGAGTTCGAGGCTGCCGCCGATGCCGACCTGGTCATCGAGTGTGTTGCCGAGAATATGGCCACCAAGAAGGAGCTGCTGGGCCGTCTGGACGCTCTGTGCAAGGAGGACGCCATCTTCGCTTCCAACACTTCCTCTCTGTCCATCACCGAGATGGGCCAGGGCCTGAAGCATCAGCTCATCGGCATGCACTTCTTCAACCCCGTGCCCGCCATGAAGCTGGTGGAGGTCATTGCCGGCGGCAACACCCCCGCCGAGCTGGTCGAGAAGATCAAGACCCTGTCCACCGAGATCGGCAAGACCCCCGTTGTCGTCAACGAGGCTCCCGGCTTTGTGGTCAACAAGATCCTGATCCCCTATTGCAACGAGGGCGTTTGCGTTCTGCAGGAGGGCGTTGCCTCTGCGGAAGATATCGATATTGCTATGCAGCTGGGCTGCAACCACCCCATGGGCCCCCTGCACCTGGGCGATCTGATCGGCTGGGACATCGTGCTGAACATCATGGACGTGCTGTATAACGAGACCCACGACAGCAAGTATCGCGCAAACGTGCTGATCCGGAAGATGGTTCGTGCCGGCAAGTTGGGCATCAAGTCCGGCGAGGGCTTCTTCAACTACAAAAAGTAAATCTGTAAAGGAGAAAAGAGTATGGATTTCCATCTGACGAAGGAACAGCTGCTCGTTCGCAAGATGTACCGCGAATTCGCAGAGAACGAAGTGAAGCCTCTGGCCGCCGAGATCGACGAAGAAGAGCGTTTCCCCATGGAAACCGTCGAGAAGATGGCAAAGCTGGGCATGATGGGTATTTATTTCCCCAAGGAGTACGGCGGCGCCGGCGGCGACGTCCTGTCCTATGCCATGTGCGTGGAGGAGCTGGCCAAGGTTTGCGGCACCACTGCCGTTATCGTCTCTGCTCATACCTCCCTGTGCGCCGCCCCCATTTTTGAGAACGGCACCGAGGAGCAGAAGAAAAAGTATCTGCCTGACCTGTGCTCCGGCCGCAAGATCGGCGCTTTCGGTCTGACCGAGCCCGGCGCCGGCACCGACGCCCAGGGCCAGCAGACCACCGCCGTCCTGGATGAGTCCGGCGAGAACTACATCCTCAACGGCTCCAAGTGCTTCATCACCAACGGCAACGTGGCGGACACCTTCGTCATCATCGCCGTTACCGGTAAGACCACCGATAAGCGCGGCCGCTCCATGAAGGAGATCTCCGCTTTCATCGTGGAGAAGACCGATAAGGGCTTCTCTCAGGGCAAGCACGAGAAGAAGATGGGCATCCGCGGCAGCTCTACCTGCGACCTGATCTTCGAGGATTGCGTGATCCCCAAGGATCGTATGCTGGGCAAGAAGGGCGAGGGCTTCAAGATCGCCATGAAGACTCTGGACGGCGGCCGTATCGGTATCGCTTCTCAGGCTCTGGGCCTGGGCGAGGGCGCCGTTGAGGAAGCCATCAAGTATACCAAGGAGCGCGTGCAGTTCGGCAGACGCATCTCCCAGTTCCAGAACACCCAGTTCCAGCTGGCCGATATGCATACCCGTATGCAGGCCGCTCAGTATGTGGTGTACGCTGCTGCCATGAAGAAGCAGAACCACGAGCCCTATTCCATGGACGCCGCTATGGCCAAGCTGTTTGCCGCTGAGGCCGCTTCCGATGTGACCCGCCGGGCTGTGCAGCTGTTCGGCGGCTATGGCTACACCCGTGAGTATCCCGTGGAGCGCATGATGCGCGACGCCAAGATCACCGAGATCTACGAGGGCACCAGCGAGGTCCAGCGCATGGTCATCTCCAGCCACCTGGGCGTTAAGTAATTGAGGAGGTAAAAGGTAAAATGAAAATTCTTGTTACTGTGAAGCAGGTTCCCGATACCTCCGGTAAGGTGGCAGTGAACCCCGACGGCACCCTGGATCGTGCCTCTATGCAGACCATCATCAACCCCGACGACCTGAACGCCGTGGAAGCCGCCCTGTCCCTGAAGGACCAGCTGGGCTGCAAGGTCGTGGCGTTCACCATGGGCCCCCCTCCCGCAGAAGGCATGCTGCGTGAGCTGATGGCCATGGGCGTGGACGAGGGTGTTCTGATCACCGCCCGCGAGTTCGGCGGCTCCGACACCTACGCCACCTCCCAGATCATCGCCGCCGGCATCGACACCTACGGCGTGGAGGAGGATGACATCATCCTGGCCGGCCGTCAGGCCATCGACGGCGATACCGCCCAGGTTGGCCCCCAGATCGCCGAGAAGCTGCATCTGCCCCAGGTGACCTACGCCGGCGAGATCACCAAGGACGGCAATACCCTGACCGTCAAGCGTATGCTGGAGGATGGCTACATGACCGTGAAGGTCAAGACCCCCTGCATGATCACCTGCATCAAGGAACTGAATCAGCCCCGTTACCTGTCCGTGGGCGGCGCTTTTGAAGCCTATTCCAAGCCCCTGGTCACCATGACCTATGAGACTCTGAAGGATCATCCCCTGATCGACAAGAGCACCATCGGTCTGGCCGGCTCTCCCACCAATATTCTGACCTCCTTTACGCCTCCTCAGAAGGGCGCCGGCATGATGCTCGAGGGCGCCGGTAAGGAGACTACCGACAAGCTGGCCGGCATCCTGGCCGCCAAGCATATCATCTAAGGAAGGAGATAAGAAAATGGCTTTTAATAGTGCTGATACCGCTGCCTTCAAAAACGTTTGGGTTTTCTGCGAGCAGCGTCAGGGCGTGATGATGCCCACTACGTTCGAACTGATCTCCGAGGGCCGGAAGCTGGCTAATGAGCTGGGCGTGGAGCTGTGCGGCATTCTGCTGGGCGACAACGTGGACGGCATCGCCGCTGAGCTGGGCGAATACGGCGCGGACAAGGTTTATGTGTACAACTCCCCCCTGCTGAAGGACTTCACCACCGACGCCTATACCAAGGTGATCGTGGAGGCCGTGGAGGAGATCAAGCCCGAGGTGCTGCTGTTTGGTGCCTCCAACATCGGCCGTGACCTGGCTCCCCGCTGCGCCGCCCGTCTGCACACCGGTCTGTGCGCGGACTGCACCCACCTGGACATTGACATGCCCAACTACAAGGGCTTCCTGAAGGAAGCCTCCACTCTGCCCGAGGAGCGCATCGAGAAGCTGGGCACCGTGATGATCAACCGCGAGCCCCATCCCGTGGATCGCGACCTGAAGATGACCCGTCCCGCTTTCGGCGGTCACCTGATGGCCTCCATCATCTGCCCCCGTTTCCGCCCCGCCATGGCTACCGTCCGTCCCGGCGTTATGAAGAAGCGCCTGTGCAAGAAGGACGTTGAGATTCTGCACCCCGCCTTCGCTCTGGAAGCCTCCGACATCCACACCGAGGTCACCGAGACCGTGAAGGCTGCCAAGAAGCTGGTTGACCTGATCGGCGCCGACTTCATCGTGTCCGTGGGCCGCGGCATCAGCAAGGACGTTGAGGGCGGCATCAAGCTGGCCGAGGAGCTGGCTGAGGTTCTGGGCGGCGTCGTGGGTTCCTCCCGCGCCTGCGTGGACGCCGGCTGGATCTCCGCTGACCACCAGGTCGGCCAGACCGGTAAGACCGTCCATCCCAAGGTCTACATTGCTCTGGGTATTTCCGGTGCCATCCAGCACAAGGCTGGTATGCAGGATTCCGAGTGCATCATCGCCGTGAACAAGAACGAGTCCGCTCCCATCTTCGAGGTGGCTGACTACGGCATCGTGGGCGACCTGTTCAAGGTCGTTCCCGAGCTGATCGAGTCCATCAAGGCCGCCAAGGTTGCCAAGTAAGGTTGTTTTACGCCGAATAAAAGAGAGGCTGTCCCGCCCGGGACAGCCTCTCTTCAGCTTGTCAAAAAAGGGCAACGCCCTTTTTTGACAAGCTCTTATTACCCCAGGACCCAGGACTTCAGGGCGCTGCCGTCGGGGTCGTCCACCCGCAGGCCCGCCGTCACGTTGACCTCCGGCGCCGCCGCCCGGATATCCGCCACCGACGTCTCGATGCCGCTGCTGCCGCTGGTGCAGAAGGGCCGGATGGTTTTCCCGGTCAGGTCATAGGTATCCAGGAAGGTGTTGATGATCCGGGGCGCGGTCCCCCACCAGATGGGATAGCCCAGATAGATGGTGCCGTACTGGGACAGGTCCAGGGGCTGGCCCGCGATCCGGGGCCGGGCGGCGGGGTCCTTCTGCTCCTGGCTGGCCCGGCAGGCATCGTTGTTATAGCTCAGGTCCTGGCTGGTGTAGGGCTGCTCCGGGGTCAGCTCATACAGGTCCGCCCCGGTCATATCCCGGATGCGCTCTGCCGCCGTCCGGGTGCTGCCGGTGCAGGAAAAATAGATCACCGCCACCCGTGTGCCGGCCCAGCCGCTGCCGGTACTGCCGGTGGTATTTCCGCCGTTTCCGGCATTTCCGGTACTGCCTGCACCGCCGGGCACACCGGCGCTGCCGCCGGGATTTTCCGCCGGGCCGCTTCCCGGGTCCGTGGCCCCGGGGGTCACCGTGGGACTATCTCCGCCGGGGGCCACCTCCGTCTGCTTCTTTCCGCAGGCAAACAGGGCGCAGGCCATGCACAGGGCCAAAATCAGGGCTAAAACACGCTTCATGGGGCTTTTCCTCCTTATTTCCGTCTTTATTCTTCCTCCTGCTGCACCGCCGTGCCGCCGCCCAGGCCGAAATCGTCGGCCACGGTGGCGCCGTCCCGGCGGAGCATGGTCTCCATGACCCGGATGTCGCTGTCGATGTCCATGGCGTCGGCCCGGTACAGCTCATCCAGCTGCCGCTCGAACCCCGCCACGATGCTGTCCATGGTGCTCTGGATTTTGGCCTTGGCCTGGTTGAGATTCTCGCCGCTGACGCCTGCCTCCTCAAACTCGGCATAGGAGTCCAGCAGCTTCTGGGTGGTGGGCAGATAGTAATTCAGGAAGGTGCTGGCCTTGGCCTTTTTGGCGGGCTCCTTCTCGATGATGCGGAAGATTTTCCCTGCCACCTCCTCCAGCCGGTCAATTTTCTGGCTGAGGACGGGGTCGGCGATGCGGTCATTGGCTCGGCGGATCTCCCGCAGGACGCCGGAATAGCCCTGCTCCGCCTGGGACGGCTCCTGGGCCTCCTGCTCCTGCTGCTTTTTGCTGAAGAAGGCCTCCGCCGCCTCCGGGGACCGGAACAACATATCGCTTCCCAGGTCCAGGTAGGCATTCTCGCCCCACAGGCCCTTTTCGATCATGATCTCCAGGTCGTTTTCCACCTTCCGGGAGGACACATCCGCCGCCACCGCCAGCTTTTTCAGGGACACGGCCTCCTGCCCGTGGGCACAGGCCAGATACTTGCCGAAGCGGCGGGCCCGGCGGGTCATAGAGGCGCTGCCGATGACCAGTCCCAGGCCTCCGGCGGCCAGGCCCATGGTGGGAAACAGGCTGGCAAGCAGGGCCCAGCTCAGAACTCCGGCAGCGGCATCGACGCCCTGCACCATAGACACCAGGCCTGCGAAAAGCAGCACCAGGCCCACAATTTTCATGGTATTGGCCCCTTTTGCGGAGTATTGGGGCGTTTTCGTCACCTTTTTGCGGGTGCTGGAGGCTGTCCCGGTACGAGGCCGGGACGGGGCGGGATTCTGCTGGGACAGGCCGGGATTCTGCCGGGACACGGGCTTGCGCTTCGTGTCGCCGCCGAACAGCTTGGCCAGCAGCACAACAAGGCCCACCGGCCAGGCCACCGCGAATAAAATTGCGATAATGGCCCAGGAGCCAAAATCGTTGTCGTCCTTTTTTGGCGGACGGCGGGGCGGCTCCTGCCGGAACTCCCGGTCCCGGTCGTCATAGGAATAGGCCATCACTGCTCTCCTTTCGGGCGGAGCTTGCGCTTGTTGCCGTGCTCATCCACCACATAGGTATTGTCCAGCTCCCGGGCCAGGTTGCCCACCACCGAGTCGATATACTCCCGGCGCAGGCGCAGCTGCTCCTCCCGTTCCTCCTGGGTCAGGCCCTCCGGCGTTTTCGCCTTGGCGGCCAGCTGGTTGATGCGGGCGATTTTCTTTTCATCCATGATGTGATCTCTCCCTTTTTTATAGATAACGCTTCAGGGTGACGAACACCCTGCCCTTTTTGGTCTGATGGCCGACCTCCTCCAGGACGCATTTCCCCAGCCCCCGCAGGGTCAGGGTATCGCCCTGGGCCACCGGGCGGTCCGGCTTCTGGCAGTCGGTCCAGTTCACCTGGACCCGGCCGGAGGTCACCGCCTCGGCGGCCTTTCCCCGGCTCAGGGAAAAGCCAACGGCCAGCACGCTGTCCAGCCGCAGGGAGGACACCGTGTCGCGGATTTCCTTGGTTTTCTCCTGGGGCGGCGTCAACTGGGCCAGGGGCAGCGGGGCCGTATGGAGCCGCACCCGTCCGGCGTCCGTCCAGTCCGACAGCAGCAGCTCCGCCGCCGGGGCCGTGGCCAGCACGTCGGCCCAGCGGGGAAACACCAGGATATCCCCCAGGGTCTCCCGGGTCAGGCCCAGGGCCATGAGACTGCCCAGAAGGTCCCGGTGGGTCAGGGCGTCCTCCTCGTAAAACGAGGCCCGGACCACTCCGGCAGGAACCACAGCTGCCGCCGCTGGGCGCCGTCGTACCCGCCCCAGAAGGCGTAGCCCTCCGTCACGGACAGGGCGTTCAGCAGCCGCTGGGCCGCCGCCTGCTCCGCCGGGGACAGAAAGCCCGTCCCCTCCGGCAGATTCCGCCGCCGGCACTGCTCATACTTGTCCCAGACCCGGCCCAGCAGCAGCCGCTCATCGCCGTTTGCCGCCAGCCGGTCCAGCATTTCCCGTTTATCCATGGTATTCCCCCAGATTCTGGGTGTGATAGAGTCCGGCATAGGCCCCGTTTGCCGCCAGCAGCTGGTCATGGGTCCCCTGCTCGGCGATGCGGCCGTCCCGGATCACCAGGATCCGGTGGGCGGCCCGGATGGTGGAGAGCCGGTGGGCGATGATGAGGGTGGTGCGGCCCCGGCTCAGCTCGTCGAAGGCGTGCTGGATCTTCGCCTCGGTGATGCTGTCCAGAGCCGAGGTGGCCTCGTCTAAGATCAGGATGGGCGGGTCCTTCAGGAAGATCCGGGCAATGGCCACCCGCTGCTTCTGTCCGCCGGAGAGCAGGGTGCCCCGCTCGCCCACATAGGTGTCGAACCCGTTGGGCATGGCGGCAATGTCGTCATACAGCTCCGCCACCTCCCGGTCGGTGGCCTCGGGTTTTCCGTAGCGGATGTTCTCCCGGATGGTGTCGGCAAACAGGAACACGTCCTGCTGGACGATGCCGATGGCCCGGCGCAGGGAGTGCTGGGTCAGGCGGCGCACGTCGTGGCCATCCACGGACACGGTGCCGCTGTCAGGGTCATAAAACCGGGGCACCAGCTGGCACAGGGTGCTCTTGCCGCCGCCGGAGGGGCCGACGATGGCCACCGTCTCCCCGGGCTGCACCGTCAGGTCCACCCCGTGGAGCACCTCGGGGCTGCCGTCGTCATAGGAGAAGTGCACGTTCTCCAGGGCCACCCGGCCCTGCACCTGCGTCAGCTCCACGGCGTCGGGGGCGTCCTGAATGGTGGGCTCCGTGGCCATCAGCTCGATGAACCGGTGCAGGCCCGCAAAGCCGTTGGAGAACATCTCAGCGAAGTTGGCCAGCTTCCGGACGGGGCTGATGAAGGTGGTGATATACAGGCTGAAGGTGATCAGGTCGATGTAGTTCAGCCGGTCCTTCATAATCAGCCAGCCGCCTGCGGCAATCACCGCCACGGACAGCAGGCTGATGAACAGCTCCATGCTGGCGTTGAAAAAGCCCATTTCCTTGTGGAAATTGCGCTTGGAGGTTTTGAACACCTCGTTGGCCCCGTCGAACCGCCGCTGCTGCTGGGCCTCGTTGGCGAAGGCCTTGGTGGTGCGGACACCGGAGAGGCCGGACTCGATCTCGGCATTGATGGCGCCGGTTTTCTGCTTGGCGGCCCGGGAGGCCTGGGACATCTGGCGGCGGCGATACATCACCACCAGCAGGAAAATGGGGATGATGCAGCACACCACCACCGCCAGCCGCCACTGGATGGAGAACATCACCGCCAGGGCGCCGATGATGGTCACCAGGGAGATGAACAGGTCTTCCGGCCCGTGGTGGGCCAGCTCCGTCAGCTCAAACAGGTCCGTGGTCAGGCGGCTCATCAGCTGGCCGGTGCGGTTTTTATCGTAAAAGTCAAAGCCCAGGTCCTGCATATGGGCAAACAGGTCCCGGCGGATATCCGCCTCCACCAGGATGCCGAAGGTGTGGCCCCAGTAGCCCACGATGAAGTAAAGCCCCGCCCGGAGGACAAAGGCCGCCACCACCAGAGCCATGACCGTGAAGAAAATGGAAAACTGCTTATCCGGCAGCCAGTGGTACATGGCGGTGCGGGAGATCAGGGGGAAGGCCAGGTCGATGACGGCGATCAGGAAGGCACAGCTGATATCCAGCAGGAACAGGCCCCGGTGGGGGCGGAAATAGGACAGGAAAATGCGCAGGGGACTGCGGGTCTGGTAATCTTTGGTGGTCATGGTCTCTCTCTTTCTGAAAAAATGGGCACAATTACCCAGTGTGTTGTTATACATAGTATAACACACCGCCCCCCCTGGCGCAAGGCGGTGTTTTGTGTTAATATGTGTTCTAAAGTGAGAAAAAACGCCGTGGGTTTTGGCCCTGCGGTGTGTACTATAGAGTAGAGAGAAACAGGGAGGCGACGGACATGGACGACAAGCAGCTGATGGCGCAGATCGCCGCCGGGGACCAGGCGGCCCTGCAGACCCTGCTGCGGCGGCACGGACCGCTGCTGCAATATATCCTGAAACCCATTCTGACAGGCCCCCGGGAGCGGGAGGAGTGCCTGGCGGATATCTCCCTGCGCCTGTGGCAGCGGGCCGGGGACTATGCGCCGGAGCGGGGGCAGTTCGTGCCGTGGCTGACGGTGCTGGCCCGGAACATGGCCCTGAACCGGGCCAGGCGGCTGCGGAGGGAGGAGCCCCTGGACGAGACCATGCCCCACGGGGACGGCAGCGCCGAGGAGGCCCTGCTGCAAAAGGACCGGCGGGAGCAGATCCGGATGGCCATCCAATCCCTGAGCCGGGAGGAGGAGCAGCTGTTCTTCCGGAAGTATTACTACTGCCAATCCACCGCCCAGATCGCCGCAGAGCTGGGCATCACGGAGCGGGCCGCCGAGGGGCGGCTGTACCGCCTGCGGCAGAGACTGCGGAATCTGTTGGGAGGTGACCTGCTGTGACGGACGACATCCGCTTTGACCGGGATATGCAGACCCTGCTGGAGCAGCTGCCGGAGGAGCAGCTGCCGGCGGCCCGGGTGACCCCCTGGCGGCAGGCCATGCGCTGCGTTCTGTGGGGCATCGGACTGACCGGCATCACCCTGAACTTCTGGAATCTGCAGCATCTTCTGCCTATGGTGGGTAGCATCCTGCTGGTGCTGGGGTTCCGGACCCTGCGGCAGGAGAACGGCTGCCTGCGCAGCTGCTGGCGGCTGTCCATAGCCCTGGCGGTGCTGCGGGGAGGCTATGCCGTCGTTATGGGCACCGTCCTGTCCCGGCTGGTCCCCTGGCTGGAGGCGGCCATAGCCTGGACTCTGAGCATCCTGTTCTGGCTGGTGTGCCTGGGCCTGTGGTGGGGCATGAGGGAGATCGGCCGCAAGGCCGGGCAGGAAAAGCCCTCCGCCAAGGCGGCGGGGGCCCTGGTGCTGTGGTATGGGGTGCTGATCCTCACCGGCCTGCTGGGCCAGACCTTGCAGGGACTGGCGGTGTGGCTGCTGCTGGCGCTGTATATCATCATCCTGCGGCAGCTGACCCGGCTGACCCGGGCCCTGGACAACTGCGGCTATGCGGTGGAGGCCGCGCCGGTGCGGCTGGATGGCCGGTGGCTGGCGGGTGGATATCTGGTGCTGGTGCTGGCGGCGGTGCTGCTGGGCCAGGCCCTGGGTCAAAGGCTTCCCATGGACTATAGGCCGCGGCAGGAGCCGTCTCAGACGGCCCAGGCCGTCCGGGACCGGCTGGAGGGGCTGAACCTGCCCCGGGAGCTGCTGGACGACCTGTCGGACGAGGACGTGCTGTCCCTGTCCGGTGTGACCCAGACGGTTTGGATGCAGGAGCCGGTGAAGAAGCCCCTCAGCGGCCAGACCATCCAGTTCTGGCGGGCGGCCCTGCTGACGCCCGGCGATGACGGCCCGGACCGCTGGGCCATCCTGACCTATTTCCAATACGAGGACGGGGAGGACTGGCCCGGGGACACCGACGGACTGTGGCTGGTGCCCCACTACCCTTATGATGCCTATGTGGAGGAAGCCCTCAGCGGGTATATCCTGTATGACGGGCCGGAGGGCGCGATGGCCGCGCCCATGCAGAGCCTGGTCCGGCAGGAACAGGCCCAGTATACCGACCGGCTGTGGCCGGATATTCCGTCCAGCGCCAGCTTGTACCTTTTTGCCGAGTGGTCCCTGCCCCGGAAGGGGGAAAATATCCGGGGCTATCTGCTGTACTGGCGGGAGACCGTGCCGCCCATGGAGGAGAATCCGGTGCAGATGATGGATCAGCCGTATCTGCACCGGCAGATGAAATGGCGGTATCCCTATGCCACGGCCCTGGACCAGCGGAGCATTCCGTATGCCACCCAGAACTTTGAGACGGGACTATTCAGCGTGTATCAGCAGGCGGACGGCACCGTCAGCGCGTATCTTGACTCCGCTGAGCGGGGCTCCATCTCCAAGCGCGGCACTCCCCCGGCGACGTAAAAAAATCCCCGGCTGCATAGCAGCCGGGGATTTTTTATCCTGTGATGGGGGTTACTTGGCTTCTCTTGCCCGGCGGGCGGCTTCCTCCCGCTGGCGGCAGATGTCGGCCCAGCTGGGGATCTTCTTCAGTTCCTCGTTCAGGTCCGCCAGGGCAGCGGGAATGTCGATGTTCTGGGGACAGACCCGGGCGCACTGGCCGCAGCCCACGCAGGCGGCGGGGCGCTTGTCCTCCGGCAAAGCCTCCACCCGCATGCCGATGTTGAAGTTGGGGGAGAACTTGGCCTCGTTATACAGCTTCAGCAGCATGGGAATGTCCAGGCCCATGGGGCAGCCGTCGCAGCAGTAGCGGCAGGCGGTGCAGGGCACGGCGCCGTACATGCCCTTGGCGATGTCCAGCAGGACCTTCTCCTCCTGGTCCGTCAGGGGGCGGCGCTCGGCGAAGGTGCGGACGTTGTCCTCCATCTGGGCGGGGGTGGTCATGCCGCTGAGGATCATCTGGACCCCCTCCACCCCCTGGAGGAAGCGGAAGGCCCAGGCGGCGGTGGACTCCTCCGGCCGCAGGGCGTGGAGCTCGGACTCCGCCTCCGGCGTCAGGGAGGCCAGGCGGCCGCCCCGGACAGGCTCCATGACCCAGATAGGGATGTTGTACCGGCGCAGCAGTTCGCACTTGGCCTTGGCGTCCTGCATGGTCCAGTCCAGATAGTTCAGTTGAATCTGACAGAACTCCATGTCCTTGCCGCAGCGGGACAGGAAGTTCTCCAGCATTTCCACGCCGCCGTGGGAGGAGAAGCCCAGGTGACGGATGCGGCCGTTCTTCTTCTGCTCCAGAAAATAGTCGATGATGCCCCAGCGGGGATCGGTATAGGTCTCCACGGACTTCTCATACACGTTGTGCAGCAGGTAGAAGTCGAAATACTCCACGCCGCAATTCCGGAGCTGCTCTTCAAAAATGGCGGCGGGATCGTAGCTGTCGCTGATCTGGTGGCCGGGGTATTTGGTGGCCAGATAGAAGCTCTGGCGGTCATAGCCCTTCAGCACCCGGCCGATGACCCGCTCGGACATGCCGCCGTGGTAGGGATAGGCGGTGTCGAAATAGTTGACGCCGTGGTCCATGGCATAGCGGACCATGTCCGCCGTGGTTTTCTCGTCGATGTCCGCCGGGCCGCCGCCGGGAACCAGCGGCAGACGCATGGTGCCGAAGCCCAGCAGGGACAGCTTCTCTCCGTGAAAATCGGTGTAGATCATGTAAGGTTCCTCCCTATCGGATATATATGCGGTATTATAGCATGGGGCGGTCTGGCTGCGCAAGAGGTCACTTCCCGGCGGACTCCATCCGCTGGCCGATGGTGCTGCCGCCGGACTGGTGCATGGTTTTCAGGATTTCCGCGATCTGGCCGGCGGCCTCGGACACCTGGCGGCCAAACTCCGCCGAGGACATGCGCATGGCCCCGGTGCGCACCGCCGACAGCTGGATCAGCCCGTCGGAGGTCACCACCCGGACGCGGTCGTTTTTCCCTACCTGCTGCAAAAACCGCTCAATGTACATATCGCCGGTTTCCCGCTCCCGGGTGTATACCACATGGATGCCCCGGTAGTCGAACTTCTCCCCGGTATTGCCGGGGACCTTGTACCCGTCGAACACCAGCACCACCCGGGTGTGGGTGAAGGCGGCCCAGCCGCACAGGGTGTCCATCAGCCGCTCCCGGGCGGCAGACAGGTCCCGGTCCGCCAGGGCGTGGAGCTCGTCCCAGTCGAAGATCACGTTGTAGCCGTCCACCACATAGCAGCGCTGGCCGATCTCCCGCAGGCCGGTATCGGCAGGGGCCTCCCGCTTCTCCGGCACCCGGTACAGGGGACGGCGCACGGGGCCGAACTCCCGGGTCATGATGGCCTCCAGCTCCGCGTCGTCCAGGCGGATGCACCGGCGGCGCACCGGCGCGTCCTCCCGGGGCTTTTCCAGGCAGCCGGGCAGGTGCATATACTCCGGCACCTTGTCCCACTTCACAGTGAAGCCGCCGCCGTGGGCGCAGAATACGGAGTCCGGCGTGTTGTCCGGGTCGGCCTCCGGGTCATAGTCCGCCGCCGCGATCACGGCGTCGGGATCATGACAGGGTCCGTAGCCCGCCGGCTCCAGGGACAGGCGGCCCCGGCCGCCGGTATAGGACGCCACCTCCTGGGCATAGTCGTCAAACTCCGTCACCGGCACCCGGCCCCGCAGCAATGTCAGGTCCCCGGCCTCCTCCGGGGTGTCGAAGCTGCCGCTGCGCAGGCGCACATCGTTGATGGCCCGGCCCAGCTGCTCCGGCGGCACCTCCAGCCGGAAGGCGTAATACGGCTCCAGCAGGCGGCTTTTAGCCTGCATCAGCCCCTGGCGCACCGCCCGATAGGTGGCCTGGCGGAAGTCGCCCCCCTCGGTGTGCTTCACATGGGCCCGGCCGGACATCAGGGTGATTTTCATATCCGTAATGGGGGAGCCGGTGAGGACTCCCAGGTGGGTCTTTTCCTGCAAATGAGTCATAATCAGCCGCTGCCAGTTCCGGTCCAGCTGGTCCTCGCTGCACCGGGTGGCCGTCACCACGCCGCTGCCCTGGGGCAGGGGCTCCAGCAGCAGATGCACCTCCGCATAGTGCCGCAGGGGCTCAAAGTGGCCCACGCCCTCCACGGGGCCGTCGATGGTCTCCTTATACAAAACCCGGCCCCGGTCCAGCTCGATCTCCACGCCGAAGCGCTCCGACACCAGGCTTTTGAGAATTTCCGCCTGGATGCGGCCCATCAGGGACACATGAATTTCCCCTCCGTGGGAGGTGAAGCGCAGCTGGGGGTCCTCCTCCTCCAGCTGGCGCAGCTGGGGCAGCAGGGTGCGGCTGTCGCAGTCCGGCGGCAGGGCCACCCGATAGCGCATCACCGGCTCCAGCACCGGCCGGACGCCGGATTCCTCCGCCCCCAGGCCCTGGCCGCCGCAGGTGGCCGTCAGTCCCTGGACGGCGCACACGCCTCCGGCGGGGACCTGGTCCACCGCCCGGAACCGGCCGCCGCTGTAAATGCGCAGCTGGGCGGCCTTCTCCTGGTGCCCGGCATAGGACACGGCGTCCCGGACCCGCAGGGTCCCGCCGG
>OMFK01000367.1_pt1 | contig 22142 bp, 19 predicted proteins | sample 1645651 | NCBI WGS metagenome assembly OMFK01 (sample SAMEA103958124, study PRJEB25191) | human gut metagenome | biome: human-associated habitat [ENVO:00009003]; feature: intestine environment [ENVO:2100002]; material: feces | place: Germany | collected 2013/2015
CTGATGAGGGGGCGCATGCCCTGCACAATGCCGCCCGCGGGCAGGTACAGGAAGGTTTGCAGCTTATAATAAATACCCAGAATGACCACATACCCCTGCGAGTAAGCGGCCAGCAGAGAGTTGAGGAAAGAAACCAACACCGAGGGCAGCGCCAGGTTGAGGATGGCGGGAACGCCGATGGAGTAAAGCTTGGCATCCAGCCGCCAGTCCGGCTTGATGCAGCTCAGCCGCAGCTGCACGGGGAAGCGGTGGGTACAGTAAATAATAAGGTAGACGCTTAAGGTGACGCACTGTCCGATGCCGGTTGCCAGCGCCGCGCCGGAGATACCCAGCATGGGAAAAGGCCCAAGGCCGAAGATGAGCACGGGGTCCAGAATGATGTTGGTGATGGAACCGCACAGCAGGGCGGCCATCGTTTCGTTCATGCGGCCAACGGCCTGGAACAGCTTTTCAAAGCAAAGTCCCGCCATGATGACCGGGGCAAAGAAGAACGCAATGCTGGAATACCGCACGCCGAGGGCAATGACGGCTTCATCGCCAGTGAAAAGCCGCAGAAAGCCGGGCATCATGGCGATGCAAACAACGGCAGCAATCAGGCCGTGCAGGATGGAAAAGACCAGGCCGTGGGTGGCGGCGGTATCGGCACGGCAGCGGTCCCCCGCGCCGGAATACAGCGCGATCAGGGCGTTGATGCCAACGCCGAAGCCAATGGCAATGGCGTTGATCATGTTCTGCACCGGGTACACCAGCGAAAGCGCCGTCATGGCCTGCTCACTGATCTGGGCAACAAAAAAACTGTCCACAATGTTGTACAGCGCGTTCACTGTCATGGAAAGCACCATGGGCAGCGCCATGGAAACCAGCAGCGGGAAAATAGGCCGCTCTTTCATAAAAGTATCGTTCACGGGTAAAGCATAGCTCCTTTTTAGTTGGAATGCAGTGGAAATGGCGGGCAAAAACGGCACAAAAAAACCACACAACCACGCGTTAGCGCGGTTGTGTGGCGAAAAGTAGCAGTGCTGTAAAAATCCACACCGGGTTTTAGTAGGTATAGAATAGCATACACGGTGCGGGGTGTCAAGGGGCGAGACGGAATGTTTTTGCGCCAGGGGCTTTGCAGGCGGGCGGGGGCGTGGTATAATCAAAATGTTCCAACATTATTATATAATAGGAGTGAAAAGCGATGAGCAACACCGCACTGCATACCGATAAAGCCCCCGCCGCCATTGGCCCGTATTCCCAGGGCATCCAGGCAGGCAACACCATTTACGTTTCCGGCCAGATCCCCATTGACCCGGCTACCGGCGAATTTGCCGGGCAGGACATCAAGACCCAGACGCGCCAGAGCCTGACCAATATTTCCAACATTCTGGCCGCTGCAGGCGCAAGCATGGCTGATGTGGTAAAAACCACGGTGCTGCTGAACGATATTGCAGACTTTGCCGCCATGAACGAGGTGTACGCTGAGTTCTTTACCGAGCCGTACCCCGCCCGCGCCGCTTTCCAGGCAGCAGGCATCCCCAAAGGCGCACTGGTAGAGATCGAGTGCGTGGCCGTGAAGGGCTGATAACGAACCCGAAGCGACAAAATGCGCCCCTGCGAAAAAAACTGTGGGGAAATTTACGCTTTTGTATTGACAACAGCGTTTGTGCTGTGGTATAGTATTTGAGGTAAAAAAAGCAGCGTCCGGCAGTGTGCCGTCGTTCACCTTGCGGGCCAAAGGGCTCCGGGTCATACAAAGATCACGCAATGATTGCGTGCCAACTTCGTATTCAGGCGGCTGCTTTTAGGGGCAGCCGCTTTTTCATTTCAATCTTTCAAGACTTGTAACGGAGGTGTATTCCAATCGCGAGCAACAGCAATTCCAAGGAACTGGAAATCAATGAGCAGATCCGTGATAAGGAAGTCCGCCTGATTGGCGCGGACGGCCAGCAGAAGGGCGTTATGAGCCCCCGCGATGCGCTGAAAATGGCGCAGGCGCTGGATCTGGACCTGGTCAAGGTGGCTCCCCAGGCCAAGCCCCCTGTCTGCAAAATTCTCGATTACGGCAAGTACCGTTTTGAGATGCAGAAAAAGGAAAAGGAAGCCAAGAAAAACCAGAAAGTGATCGAGCTGAAGGAGATCCGCCTTTCGCTCAACATTGATACCAACGACTTTAACACCAAGGTCAACCAGGCCGCAAAGTTCTTGCAGCAGGGCCACAAGGTAAAGGTTTCCATCCGGTTCCGCGGCCGCGAAATGGCGCACACCAGTCTGGGTATTGATGTGGAGCAGCGCTTTGCACAGGCGCTGGAAGGCAAGGCTGTGGTTGATAAGCAGCCTAAGCTGGAAGGCCGCAGCATGATGATGTTCCTGTCCCCCAGCCCGACCAAGTAAATACTCTATCTTACGGAGGAAAAGAAAATGGCTAAAATGAAACTTAAGACCTGCTCCGGTGCCAAAAAGCGCTTTAAGATGACTGCTTCCGGCAAGATCAAGCGCAACGCTTCCAAGCGCCGTCACATCCTGACCAAGAAGACCACCAAGCTCACCCGCGGCCTGCGTATGCCCAAGTACGTTGACAAGACCAACGAGGCTACTGTCCGCAAGATGATGCCCTACGGCGGCTGATTCGGCTGAATCATTTTCTGACTTGACTTAATGTGACTGTGTAAAAGGAGATATTACCATGGCTCGTATTAAAGGCGCAACCATGACGCATAAGCGTCGCACCAAAACTTTGAAGCTGGCTAAGGGCTACTACGGCTCCAAGAGCAAGCATTTCCGTATGGCCAAACAGGCTGTGATGAAGTCTGGCAACTATGCTTTCGTTGGTCGTAAGCAGAAGAAGCGCCAGTTCCGCAACCTGTGGATCACCCGCATCAACAACGCTGTTCGTGCCCAGGGCATGAACTACTCCACCTTCATGAACGGCCTGAAGAAGTCCGGCATCGAGCTGAACCGCAAGATGCTGAGCGAGATGGCCATCCACGATCCCGCCAGCTTCAACGCTCTGGTCGAGACCGCCAAGAAGGCGCTGTAAGAATCAGCTTTTTCAAAGACGCATGCGCCGCGCGCGCGTGCGTCATTTTGTTTATATGGAGATCATACGGGGGTGCCAGATGGAAACCATCACCAGCCGCGAAAACGCCAAAATCAAATATGCCTGCCGCCTGCGGGAAGAAGAAAAGCTCCGCACGGCGGATGGCCTGTTTTTTGCTGAGGGCCCCAAGCTCTGTCTGGAGCTGGCCCGCGGCTGTACCCTGCAAACCCTGTATGCCACCGAGAAGGCTCTGGCCCATACCCCAGAACTGGAAGCCTTTGCGGGCAAAACTGTGCTGGTAACAGAGCCGGTGGCACAAAAGCTTTCCGGAACCAAAACCAGCCAGGATGTGTTCGGCGTGTTTGAACACCCCGGCTGGCAGGCGGCAGATATTTTAGCAAAGGGACGCCGTATTCTGGCACTGGAAGCGGTGCAGGACCCCGGCAATGTGGGCACCCTGCTGCGCAGCGCGGCGGCCTTTGGCTTTGACGGTGTGCTGCTCTCCAAGGGGTGCGCGGCACCCTTTGCCCCCAAAACACTGCGGGCATCCATGGGGGCAGCCGGGCGGCTGCCGGTGGCCCCGGTGCAGGATCTGCCGCAGGCATTGCAGCAGCTGCGCGCACGCGGCGTGGTCTGCCTGGCTGCGGCACTCTACCATTCCCGCCCGCTGGACGAAGCCCCGCAGAGCTACCCGGACGGCCTGTGCGCCGTGATCGGCAGTGAGGGACAGGGCCTGACGGACGCTGCCGTGCAGGCCTGCGATATGGCGGTGCGCATCCCGATGACGGACCTGGTGGAAAGCCTGAACGCCGGGGTTGCAGGCAGCGTCTTGCTTTGGCACTTCAGAGGTGTATAATAAGGTATGGACAGCACACTGTATTGGCTGTGGCTGGCCGAAGCGCTTGGGTCCGGCTGCCGCCTGGCGAGCAGACTTCTGGAAGAATACCCGGACCCGGCCGAACTGTATGGCCAGGTAAAAGCAGGCTGGAACCCGCCGGAATACCTGAGCGCAAAAGCCCGCGAATTTATGCAGGCGGTGGCCCCGGCCCAGATGGCGGGGCTGAAAAAGCGCTGCGATGATTTGAATATTTTTATCCTGACACCGGACAGCGCCGATTACCCCCAGCGGCTGCGGGACCTGCCCGACCTGCCGTTGGTGCTGTACGGCACCGGAAACCCTGCCTGCCTGAACGGGCGGCGGTATGTGGGCATGGTGGGCACCCGCCGCCCCACAAAATATGGGCTTTCCGCCTGCCGGGATCTTTCGCTGACAATGGCGGAGCGGGGTGTGGTGATCGTAAGCGGGCTGGCCGAAGGGCTGGACGGCGCAGGCCACCGCGCGGCGGTGGAAGCCGGGCAGCAGACCGTTGCTTTTTTGGGCACGGCCATCAACAAGACCTTCCCAGCGGTGAACGTGACCCTGCGCACAGAGCTGGAAGCTCTGGGAGGTGCCGTGCTGAGCGAATACCCGCCGGATTATACGGGCAAAATGACAGGGACCTTTTTGGCCCGCAACCGGCTGATTGCCGGTTTGAGCGAGGCCCTCTGCGTGGCGGAAGCCCGCACCCGCAGCGGAACGCTGAACACGGTGAGCCATGCCGAAGAGTACGGCAGGCCGGTGTTTGCGGTACCCGGCAGCATTTACAGCCCTACCAGCGAGGGCACCAATGAGCTGCTGCGCACCGGCCGCGCCCGCGCCCTGTGCACGGCGGATGATGTGCTGGATACCCTGCACATTGCACCCGGCGGCACCGAGCTGGTGCAGGAGGGGGTTATGCTGGATGAGCTGACCCCCAACGCCCGCACCGTGCTGGCAGAACTGGGCCCTAAAGCGCAGACGGCAGATGACTTGGCCGCCGCAACGGGGCTTGCCGTGCAGGCTGTTCTGGCGGCGCTCATGGAGCTGGAATTTGCCGGCGCCGCCGTGGATAACGGCGGGGGCCGGTATACCGCGGCATAAGGGCAAGCGGCCCCAGCCGCAGCGGGCGGATATGGCCCGCATATATGGTGACATTACGGAAAGTATCCGATTAAGATAGAACTTATACGCCAATTTGGGAGAAACAGATATGGCAAAGCAAACTGAACTGGAGCTGACTGCCCAGCAGGCAGCGCAGCCGGAAGAAACCCCGGCAAAAAAAACTGCCGCAAAAAAGACTGCAGCGAAAAAACCGGCAACAAAAAAAGCAACCACAAAAAAGACAACGACCAAAACCAAGGCAGCTAAGGCAGAGGACGGCGAAACCGCAGCCGAAAAACCTGCCGCAAAGCGCACCACCAAAAAGACCGAAGCAAAGCCCGGCACCAAGCTGGTGATCGTGGAATCCCCGGCCAAGGCAAAGACCATTGGCAAATACCTGGGCCGCGGCTATACCGTAACGGCCAGCATGGGCCATATCCGGGACCTGCCCGCCAGCACGCTGGGCATTGATGTGGAACATGGCTATACCCCCAAGTATATTACCATCAAAGGCAAGACCGCGCTGGTCAAGGACCTGAAAGCCGAAGCGAAAAAAGCACAGACCGTCTATCTGGCAACCGACCCGGACCGTGAAGGCGAGGCGATCAGCTGGCATCTGGCCAATGTGCTGGGGCTGGACCCCACCGCCCCCAACCGCGTGACCTTTGACGAGATCACCAAAAAGGGCGTGCAGGAGGGGATGGCCCACCCGCGCACCATTGATATGGATCTGTTCAACGCCCAGCAGGCCCGGCGCGCGCTGGATCGCCTGGTGGGTTATAAGCTCAGCCCGTTTTTGTGGCATAAGGTGCGCCGCGGGCTTTCGGCTGGCCGCGTGCAGAGCGTGGCGGTGCGCATTATCCGCGACCGCGAGATCGAAATTGAAAACTTTAAGCCCGAAGAATACTGGAACATTGACGCCAACCTGAAGCCCCGCCAGAGCGGCTGTGCGTTCAACGCACGGCTGACAGCCCAGGCGGACGGCACCAAGCTGGTGGTGAAAAATAAAAAACAGGCGGATGCCATTCTGGCCGCGTTGGACGGCAAACCCTACACCGTGACCCGTGTGGATAAGGGCCAGCGCCGCCGCCAGCCGCAGCCACCGTTCATCACCTCCACCCTGCAGCAGGATGCCAGCCGCGCACTGGGATTTTCGGCCACCCGCACCATGCGTGCCGCCCAGCGCCTGTATGAAGGTATGGAGGTGCACGGCTATGGCCAGATCGGTCTGATCACCTATATGCGTACCGACAGTTTGCGCATTGCGGACGAAGCCGCCGCCGCCGCTAAGACCTTTATCGGCAAGACCTGGGGCGAAAATTACGTCTGCAACAAAAAGCGCGTCTGGAAATCCCGCTCCGCCACAGCGGCGCAGGATGCCCACGAAGCCATCCGCCCCTCAATGCCGGAACTGACGCCGGACCAGGTGGAGGGCAGCATCTCCGGCGATGAAGCCAAGCTGTACCGCCTGATCTGGAGCCGCTTTATGGCATCCCAGATGGCAGACTGCCTGATGGATACCGTTTCGGCCAACATCACGGCGGGGGATTATATCTTCCGCGCATCGGGTTTCCATGTAACGTTTGACGGCTTTACCGCTTTGTATGAGGAAGCCACCGACGATAAGCAGAAGAAAGAAACCGCCCTGCCCCCGCTGGAAGTGAGCCAGGACCTGAAACTGAACAAGCTTTCGGCGGAGCAGAAATTCACCCAGCCGCCGCCGTACTATACTGAAGCAACGCTGATCCATGCGCTGGAAGAAAACGGTATTGGCCGCCCTTCCACCTATGCGCCGATCATTACCACCATTGTGGACCGCGGCTATGTGGAAAAGGAGCAGAAAAAGCTCAAAACCACCCCGCTGGGCCGCGCGGTGAACCAGGTCATGCTGGAACAGTTCCCCGATATCGTGGACCCGACATTCAGTGCCGATATGGAGAAAAAGCTGGACGTTGTGGAAGCCGGTAAAGCGGACTGGGTCAAAACAGTGGACGATTTCTACCAGGGCTTTGAAAAGAGCCTGGAAGCCGCCGAAAAGAACATGGAGGGCAAAAAGATCAAAGTGGAGGATATCCCCACCGACGAGATCTGCGAAAAATGCGGCCGCCCCATGGTGATCAAAAGCGGGCGGTACGGCAAGTTTGTGGCGTGTTCCGGCTTTCCGGAGTGCCGCAACGCCCACCCCATTGTAAAGGATACCGGCGGCCTGTGCCCGCTGTGCGGCGGCCATATGCTGTTGCGCAAAAGCGCCAAGGGCCGCGTGTATTACGGCTGCAGCAACTACCCCACCTGCAACTTTATGACATGGGATGAACCCGTGCCGGAAACCTGCCCCCACTGCGGCAAAACGCTGTTCAAGCGCCGCGGCCAGCTGTACTGCGCCAAAGAGGGCTGCGGGTTTGTGAAGAATATCGAAAAGACAAACGCGGAGAAATAACGCATGCAAATCAAAATCATCGGTGCCGGGCTGGCCGGGTGTGAAGCCGCCCTTTGGCTGGCGGACCACGGCGTGCAGGTGGACCTGTACGAGCAAAAGCCGGTCAAGTTTTCGCCAGCACACAAAAGTGCAGGCTTTGCGGAGCTGATCTGCTCCAACTCCCTCAAGGCGGAACGGCCGGATTCGGCTTCCGGCCTGCTGAAAATTGAAATGCGCATGATGGGGTCCCACCTGCTGGATGCTGCCGAGACCGCCCGCGTGGCGGCTGGCGGTGCACTGGCGGTGGACCGTGATGTGTTTTCCACCGCCGTGACGGAAATGGTGGAAAAGAACTCGGGCATTACCGTTCACCGCGAGGAAGTGACCGCGCTGGACGAAAGCGTTCCGGTGCTGGTGGCTTCCGGCCCGCTGACCGAGGGTGCGCTGGCGGAGCAGATTGCCGCGCTGACCGGCAGCCACCGGCTGAGCTTTTTTGACGCCGTGGCTCCCATTGTGAGCGCCGAAAGCCTGGATATGGAAAAGATCTTTGCGGCGTCCCGCTACGGGCGCGGTGAAGCCGATTACCTGAACTGCCCATTCAACAAATTGGAATATGAAACGTTTTATAACGAATTGTTGAACGCGGAGCGTGCCCCTCTGCATGACTTTGATGGGGAGCTGACGGTGTACGAAGGCTGTATGCCTATTGAGGTGATGGCGGGCCGCGGGGCGGATACCATGCGCTATGGCCCGCTGCGCCCGGTGGGCCTGCGGGACCCGCGCACCGGCCACCGCCCCTGGGCCAACGTACAGCTGCGCGCCGAAAACACCGCCCGCACGCTGTACAATATCGTTGGTTTCCAGACCAATTTGAAATGGGGCGAGCAGAAGCGCGTTTTTTCGATGATTCCCGGCCTGGAACATGCAGAGTTCATCCGCTATGGCGTGATGCACCGCAATACCTTTTTGGAAAGCCCGGCGGTGCTGACCAAGGGGCTCTACCTGAAAGAGCACCCCAACGTGTTTTTTGCCGGGCAGATCACCGGGTTTGAGGGCTATATGGAAAGCGCGGCTTCCGGCCTGCTGGCAGCGCGCAATTTGTACGCCCGTTTGCAGGGCAGAGAGCTGCCGCCCCCGCCGACCACAACGATGTGTGGCGCACTGATCGATTATATCACCACCCCCAACAAGGACTTCCAGCCCATGGGTGCCAACATGGGCATTCTGCCGCGCACCGAGGAGATTGACACCATCCGGGATAAGCGCGAACGGTATATGGCACTTTCTGATGCTGCACAGGCCGCCATGCGGGCATGGGCAGCCGAAGCGGAACACTGAGGTGGATTATGAAAATTTTACTGGACGCAATGGGTGGCGATAACGCCCCGAAATCGACCGTACAGGGCGCAGCCGATGCGGTAAAAGAGTTTGGTGATGGCATGACCCTGGCCCTGCTGGGTGATGAAGCCAAGATCAAGGCCGCTGCCCAGGAGCTTGGCGTGGATCTGACCCCCTTTGAGCTGATTCACTGCACCGAGGATGTGGATATGCACGATGACCCGGTCAAGGCCGTGCGCCACAAAACGGATTCCAGCCTGGTCAAAGGCCTGACGATGCTGAAAAGCGGCGAGGCGGATGCCTTTGTTTCCGCCGGTTCCACCGGCGCGCTGCATGTGGGCACCAGTTTGATCGTGCGCACCGTCAAGGGGGTCAAGCGCCCGGCGCTGGCTACCTGCATGCCGGGCAAAAAGCAGCCGTTTTTGCTGCTGGACTGCGGCGCAAACGCCGAATGCCGTGCCGAGATGCTGAATGCTTTTGGCACCATGGGCAGCGTGTACATGAATAAGGTCATGGGCCGCAAGGACCCCGCCGTCGCGCTGGTGAACAACGGCGCCGAGGACACCAAGGGCACCCCGATGTACCGCGAAGCCCACGGCCTGCTGAAAGCAAACCCGGCCATCCGCTTTGTGGGCAACATTGAGCCGCGTGATATTATGGCTGGTGAGGTGGACGTTATCGTCTGCGACGGCTTTGTGGGCAATGTGGTGCTGAAGCTGACCGAGGGTGTGGCGGGTACTTTGCTGGGCATGCTGAAAGACATCTTTATGCAGAGCATTGTGACCAAGCTGTGCTACCTTGGCGTAAAAGGCGGGCTGCGCAATCTGAAGCACATGATGGACTCTGAGGAGATCGGCGGCGCACCGCTGCTGGGCGCGGCAAAGCCGGTCATCAAGGCACACGGTTCCAGCAAGGCCAAGGGCATCAAGAACGCCATCCGCCAGGCAAAGCTGTGCGTTGCCAATGACCTGTGCGGCACCATGCAGAGCGCCCTGGCCGAAGTAGCCGCCAAGGCCGCAGCAGAAAAGACAGACGCGAAATAAAACGGCATATCGTGCGAAAATTGAAATGTTATGCCCGCCCATTGGAAATGGCCGGTACCAAAATATAGGCAGCGGGCGCACAATGTGCGCCCCTACGGGATAGCCGCAAAACCAAAGCCCATTGCAGGGGCGGGCATTGCCCGCCCGGCCTGCAAAATATCCCGATATACAATCGCAAAACAGAGAGAACGAAAGGTAAGGCAATCTTATGACCACGCGTACCCCTGAGGAATTGGAAGAAAAGCTGCATTACCATTTTAAGAATAAAGAACTGCTCATCACGGCGCTGACCCACAGCTCTTACGCCAACGAGAGCAAAACCCCTACGCTGTATAACGAGCGGCTGGAATTTTTGGGCGACAGTGTGCTGTCCGTTGTGGTGGCAAACTATCTGTTCCACCATTCCACCCGCCCGGAGGGCGAACTGTCCCGCATGCGCGCTTCGCTGGTCAGCGAGGACGCGCTGTTCCAGTTTGCGCAGGAGATCGACCTGGGCTCTTACCTGCGGCTGGGCCGCGGCGAGGAGCTTGGCGGCGGGCGCTGCCGCCCCAGCGTGGTTTCGGATGCGTTTGAAGCCACCATTGCCGCTTTGTTCCTGGACGGCGGCATTGAGACCGCCCGCAACTTTATCCTGCCGTTCATCACGGAGGGCAAAACCGCCGAAGATGACCACAAGACCGCCCTGCAGGAAGTGGTGCAGAAACACCCGGACGACCGCCTGACCTACACCGTGACAGGGGAATCCGGCCCGGCGCATGATAAGCGGTTCCAGGTTACTGTGGCGCTGAACGGCAAGGCGCTGGCTGTGGGCGAAGGCCGCAGCAAAAAGGCTGCGGAACAGCAGGCTGCCAAAGCGGCGCTGACCAAGCTGGAACAGCAGGCATAAAAAGGGGCATCTATGCGCTTAAAAGAACTTGAGATACAGGGCTTCAAGTCCTTCCCGGATAAAACGCGGATCACCATTGGCGAAGGCATTACCGGTGTTGTGGGGCCGAACGGCTCCGGCAAAAGCAACATTTCGGATTCCATCCGGTGGGTTCTGGGCGAAACCAGCTCCAAACAGCTGCGCGGTGCGGGCAAGATGGAGGACGTTATTTTTGGCGGCACCCAGACCCGCGGCGCAATGGGCTATGCGGCGGTATCGCTGACCATTGATAACTCCGATCATGGGCTGGAAATGGACGCGGACGAAGTAACCATTGGCCGCCGCTATTACCGCAGCGGGGAGAGCGAGTATACCATCAACGGCCAGAGCGTGCGCTTAAAAGATGTGTACGAGCTGCTGCTGGATACCGGCCTTGGGCGCGATGGCTACGCCATTGTGGGTCAGGGGCGCATTGCGGAGATCGTTGGTGCAAAATCCACCGAGCGGCGCGAGATTTTTGAGGAAGCATCTGGCATTGCCAAATACCGCTACCGCAAAAATGAAGCCGAACGCCGCCTGGCTGCGGCGGAGGGCAATCTGGAACGCCTGCGGGATATTCTGGGGGAGCTGGAAAAGCGGGTTGGACCCCTGAAACGCGACAGCGAAAAGGCGGAGCAGTTCCTGGCATATTCCGAGACCCGCAAGGGGCTGGAAATTACCCTGTGGGTGGATTCAATCCGCCGCGCACAGGATACGGTGCGGGACCAGCAGCGCAAGTATGAGGCGGCGGAAAGCGACTATGCACGCATTTCCCGCCAGCTGGATGAATTTGACACCCGCACCGAAGCCCTGCGCGCCGAAGCCCAGCAGCTGATGCTGCAGGTGGAGGAAGCGAACGCTGAGATCCGCACCATTACCGAGCAGAACGCCGGGAGCGAAAGCCAGCTGGCAGTTTTGCAGAACGAAACCGAACACGCGAACGAGCAGATCCGCAGCGCCAGCGATGAGCTGACCCGCGCCGGGGAAGGCGCAAAGGGGATTGCGCAGGAAGCGGACGAGCACAAAGCGGAAATCACCCAGCTGCAAACCGTGCTGCAAAATCTGGATGCCGAGGCGGACAAGCTGCGCCAGCAGCTGAACACGCTGGAACAGCAGGCGCTGCAAAGCGGTGAGCGGCGGGAGATTGTGAGCGCCGCCATGGCCCGCATGCAGCAGAATGCCACTGCCCTGCAGGTGCGGGGTGCGGGGCTGCAATCCGCCGTGGAAGCGGCCCGCGCCCAGCTGAACGGCCTGAAAAACCAGGAAGCCGCCGCGGGTGATGTGGCACAAAAACTGACCGAGGAACGGGACGCTGCTGCCGAGCACCTGAAAGAGTGCGAGGAAGCCGTGACCCGCAACGATAACATCCGCTCCGGCTTAAAGCTCAAGCTGGAAAGCCGTCGCCGCCAGCAGGCGGAAGCCGCTGAAGCTTTGCAGAAGGCCGCAGCGGATAAAAACAACACCGCCCAGCGCATCCGCATTCTGGAGGATCTGGAGCGCAACATGGACGGCTATCAGCAGAGCGTAAAAGCCGTCATGCGCGCCGCGGGCGGTGGGCGGCTGCGGGGCATCATCGGCCCGGTGGCCGGTATCCTGAGCGTGCGCAAGGGGTACGAAATCGCGATTGAAACGGCACTTGGCTTTGCGCTGCAGAACATTGTGGTGCAGGACCAAGGCTGCGCCCGCGCGGCCATCACCTTTTTGAAGGAAGAACGCGCCGGACGCGCAACCTTCCTGCCGCTGGATACCGTGCAGGGCAGCCGATTCAATGGCCGCCTGACCGGCACGGCGGAGGTGGCCGCCGACCTGGTGGAGACCGCCCCCCAGTACCAGCATATTATTGATAACCTGCTGGGCCGCATTATTGTGGTGGAGGATCTGGGCGAAGCGTCGGTGGTGGCCAAAAATCTTGGCTACCGCAACCGCATTGTCACAATGGACGGCCAGGTCATCAACGCAGGCGGTTCCTTTACCGGCGGTTCCACCGCGCGCAGCGTGGGTGTGTTCAGCCGCAAGCAGGAACTGGACGAACTGCGTGCCAAGGTGCTGAAACTGGACGAGCGCCGCGCAGCAGCCGAAAAGGAAGCCGCCGCCCGCAAAGCGGAGGTGGATAACCTGACCGCCCAGCTGGCCGGTGCCGAGAGCGAGGGCATGACCGCCGCTGCGGCCCGCCTGAAAGCCGAGATGGAGCTGGATCAGCTGAACACCGCGCTGGAAGAGGGCAAGAATGCTGCCGCCCACCGCGGGCAGGAGATCGCCGCGCTGGAACAGCAGCTGCGGGAGAACACTGCGGCCGCCGCCCAGGCAGAAAACGCCCGCAAACAGGCGGAAGCCGAGATTGAAACGCACCGCAAAGAGCTGGAAAGCCTGGGCGCTTCCACCAGCGATGTGACCCGCCAGCGGGAAGAAGCATCGCAGAAACTTTCGGATAACCGAATGCAGAAGCTGCGCACCGAGAAGGACCTGAGCCTGCACGAAGCAGCGCTGGAAACCCTGAAAGGCCGCAGCGGCGAAGCCGAAGCCCGCGTGCGGGAATTGCAGGCCAATGTGGCCGCCGCCAATGAGCGCATTGCCGCCAATGAGCTGCGCGCCAATGAAATCAAGCGAGCCAGCGAAGAAAACAAACAGAAGATCACCGCGGCGGAGGAAACCATCCGCAAGGCGAATGCCGAGCGCATGGAAAAGGAAGCCGCTGTGACCCGCCTGACCCAGGAAAACCGCATCCTGACCGATGAGCGCGAGCGGATGAGCGGCGAGATGGCCCGCCTGGCCGAGCGCAAGACCGCGGCGGAAACTGAGCTGAACACCACGGCATCCAAGCTGTGGGAGGAATACCAGCTGACCGAAGCCGAGGCGGAAAAGCTCTGTGTACCTTTTGCCAATGTGGCAGACCTGCGCCGCCAGGTGGCCGAAGTGCGCGGCAAGATCCGCGCGCTGGGCAACGTGAATGTGGGTGCGATCGAAGAGTACAAGGAAGTTAAAGAACGGTACGACTTCATGAAAGCACAGGTCACCGATGTGGAGAAATCCCGCGCGGAGCTGAACCGAATGATTGCCGAGCTGTGCAGCGAAATGCAGGAGATGTTCACCGCCAGCTTTAAGGAGATCAACCGCAACTTCGGTGCGATCTTCCGCGAGCTGTTCGGCGGCGGTTCGGCGAGGCTCTATCTTTCGGATGAGAACGATGTGCTGAACTCCGGCATTGAAATTCAGGTTTCGCCCCCCGGCAAGGTCATCAAAAACCTGTCGGCTCTGTCCGGCGGCGAACAGGCGCTGGTGGCCATCAGCATTTATTTTGCCATTCTGGCCGTCAACCCGTCGCCGTTCTGCATCCTGGACGAAATTGAAGCTGCACTGGACGATGTGAACGTTACGCGCTATGCGCAGTATCTGCGCCGCATGACCGAACGCACCCAGTTCATCGTTATCACCCACCGCCGCGGCACCATGGAAGCAGCTGATGTGCTGTACGGCGTGACCATGCAGGAGGATGGTGTTTCCAAGATCCTGCGCCTTGACCTTGAAAACGTTTCCGCTGATCTGATCAGTTAATTCAAAGGAGGAACCGCCATGGGATTCTTCGATATTTTTAAGAAAAAGAAGAAAATGAGCGATGGCCTGGAAAAAACCAGAACGGACTTTTTCCAGAACATCGTCAACACCTTGACCAGCTCTGTTATTGATGATGACCTGTATAATGATTTGGAAGAGCAGCTGATTCTGGCCGATGTCGGCCCCAGCTGCGCGGTGCGTTTGGTGGACGAGCTGCGCGACGAGGTGGAAATCAACGGCCTGCATACCGGCCAGGAAGCGCTGGATGCCCTGCGCGATATCATCCGCCGCGAGGTAAGCCCCAAAACTGACCTGGACCTGAGCGGCAAACCGGCGGTTATTCTGGTTGTGGGCGTGAACGGCGTGGGCAAAACCACCACCATTGCCAAGCTGGCTTATCTGTACAAGGATCTGGGCAAGCGGGTCATGCTGGCGGCAGGCGATACCTTCCGCGCAGCGGCCAGCGAACAGCTGGAAACCTGGGCCGACCGTGCCGGGGTGCCGCTGGTCAAGGCGGGCGAGGGCGCTGACCCCGCAGCCGTGATTTTTGATGCGGTCAAATCCGCCACGGCCCGCGGCTATGATATGGTCATTGCCGATACCGCAGGCCGCCTGCACAACAAAAAAGGCCTGATGGACGAACTGGCAAAGATCAGCCGCAGCGTGAAAAAGGCCAGCCCGGATGCCAGCCTGGAAGTGCTGCTGGTGCTGGATGCCATTACCGGCCAGAACGCCATCAGCCAGGCGCAGGAGTTCTGCCGCGCCGCCGGTGCCACCGGCGTTGTGCTGACCAAGCTGGACGGCACCCCCAAGGGTGGCTGCATCATCGGTGTGCACGAAAAGCTGGGCCTGCCCATCCGTTTTGTGGGCGTGGGGGAAAAGATCGACGACCTGATCTTCTTCTCCGCCACCGATTTTGCCGAAGCCCTGCTGCCGGAGGTTCCGCAGCATAAAAAAGAGGAAACGGAGCAGGCAGGGGAGGAACAGGCATGATCGTTTGTGCAGCTACCAACAATGCGGGCAAGCTGAAAGAGCTGCGCCGCATCCTGACCCGCTGCGGCCACGAGGTAAAAAGCCTGCGGGAACTGGGTGTAACCCTGGACCCGGAGGAGACCGGAACCACCTTTGCGGAAAATGCAAAGATTAAGGCCGAAGCCTTTTGCAAGGCAACCGGCCTGCCCACCGTGGCGGATGATTCCGGCCTGTGCGTGGATGCCCTGAACGGGGCACCCGGCGTGTACAGCGCACGCTATGCGGGTGAGCACGGCAACGATGCCGCCAACAACGAAAAGCTGATGGCAGAGATGCAGAATGTGCCGGTGGAACAGCGCGCCGCCAAGTTCGTTTCGGCGGTCTGCCTGATCCTGCCGGATGGGCGGGAGCTGGTTGTGACCGGCGAATGCCCCGGCAGTGTGGCCCTGACCCCGGCGGGCGATAACGGTTTTGGGTATGACCCGCTGTTTGTCCCCGATGCCGTCGGCCTGCCCGGCGGCGGCACGGTACCCAACACCGCACACCGCACCTATGCCGAGCTGGCCGATGCCGAAAAAGACGCCATCAGCCACCGCGGCCGCGCCATGGAAAAGCTGGAAGCCGAGCTCGCCGCATTTTTGGGCGAATGAGCCGCAGAGAAAAACTGAATAGAACGATTTGATTTTGACTGAACAATAAGGAGCGAACAATGTCTTTGACAAGCAAACAGCGCGCCGCACTGCGCGGCATGGCCAACACCATGGAGCCGGTTTTCCAGATCGGCAAGGGCGAAATTGATGAAACGCTGATCAAGGGCGTGGATGACTGCATCAAAGCCCGCGAGCTGATCAAGCTGAAGGTGCTGGAAAACAGCGAGTATGATGCCCGCGAGGCTGCCGACATCCTGTGCGAAGCCATCCATGCAGAGTGCGTGCAGGTGATTGGCCGCAAGTTTGTGCTGTTCCGCAAAAAGCCGAAGGAATCTGCTTATGCGGAACTGCTGAAAAAGTAAGATGAAAGCACTGCTATTTGGCGGCACATTTGACCCGCCCCACGCCGGGCACATGAACAACCTGCGGGCCGCCATGCAGGCGGTGCAGCCGGATGTGGTGCTGGTTATGCCGGCGGGCATCCCACCCCACAAGCACGCCAGCGCAACGCCGGGCGAACTGCGCCTTGCCATGTGCGAATGCTTTAAGGCGCTTGGCCCCCAGGTGCAGGTGAGCCAGTGGGAAGTGGACCGCGCGGGCCGCAGCTATACCTATAATACCGTCAGCATGCTGCAGGAAAAGTATCCCGGCGCTCAGCTGTATATGACAATTGGCAGCGATATGCTGGAAACATTTGATGAATGGTACCGCTGGCGGGAAATTTTGGCTATGGTCACCCTGGTGGTGCAAAGCCGGGAACCCGGCGATGGCGACGCTCTGCGTGCAGCAGCCCAAAAGCTGGAAGAAGCAGGCGGGAAGATCATGTTTGCGGATGCCCCGGTGCTGGAGTGTGCCTCCAGCGATATCCGCGCAGGAAAGTATCCCCCTGCCCGGCTGAAGGAGCTGCTGCCCCCGCCGGTGGCGGATGTGATACACCGGAACGGGCTGTACGGCAAGCTGATTTGAAGCCATAAATAGGGTACAATAAAATAGGGAAAGGATGCGGATCTTGATGACAGTGGACGAAGCAAAAGCGCTGGTAAAAAGCCGTTTGAGCGAAAAGCGTTACAAGCACACCATAAATGTAAAAAAAATGGCAGTCAAGCTGGCAAAACGCTATGGCGCGGATGAGGAAAAGGCCGCATTAGCGGCACTTTTGCACGACAGCGCGAAAGAACTGCCCAAGGCAGAGATGTTGCAGATTTTTGCTGACAATGCTATAATAGCTAAAAATGCCGCCAAGCGCCCTGCGCCGGTGTGGCATGGGTACGCGGCCTCGGTTTTGTGCCAGACACAGTGGGGTGTGACGGACCCGGAAATTTTATCTGCCATTGAGTGCCATACCACCGGCAAACAGAACATGAGCCTGTTGGACAAGATTATTTACATGGCGGATATGACTAGTGCCGAACGGGATTACCCCGGTGTGGAGGCGCTGCGTGCCGAGGAAATGCAGAACCTGGACCTGGCGCTGTGCCATGCACTGGAACAAAGCATTGCCTTTGTGCGCGAAAAAGGCAACCCACTGGACCCCGATACCGTTGCCGCACTGGATGATGCCCGCGCGGCCTGCACCCGATAAAGGGGCAGGCACTGCCTTTTGCGGGTGTGCCGTAACCGAATAAGATGAAAGACCAGTTCCCATCGTTTGAATAAAAGGGAGGAACGTTATGAGCGAGATCCGCAGGGTAAACACCGGCGATGCGCCGCGCAATGTCTACCATGCTGGTGACGCGCCGCGCACGGTGAACACCGGGCGTACTGTGAAAACAGGCAGTGCGCTGAATCAGGATGAGTACGAAGCTGCCCGCCGTCGTGCACAGCAGCTTGCCGCCAATAACACCCGCCGCACCCGCAGCTTTAACCGTGTGCAGCAAACCGATGTTGACCGCTACCGCGCCGCCCAGCAGAAAGAGCAGGAAGCCCGCGCCGCTGCTGCCCAGCAGCAGGCCCAGGAAGCCCACGCTGCCCGCGAAGCTGCCGCGCGCCAGCAGGCCCAGGCCGCTGCCCAGAGCGAGCAGCCCCTGACCCGCGCCCAGCGCCAGGCGTTGGAGCTGCAGCGCCGCGCCCGCAGCCAGAGCGCACAGGGGGCCACCCGCACCCAGGTGCGCCGGCTGGACCTGAACGAAACCAAAGGCAGCCGCGCACATTATGATATGAACGCGGATGCAGAGTATCAGGCGCGTGTGGCCCGCCGCGCTGCCCAAACGGCAGCCCAGCCCGCTGCACCCCAGGCCGCGCCGCAGCAGGAGGACACTGTTATGCAGGCTTCACGCAGCGCCGGAAAACCGGCAGCCGGAAGCGGAAAATCCGCCGCAGGCAAGAGCGGCAGCAAATCTGCCGCAGGCGGCGGTGGCAAACCGCCCAAGGGCGGCAGCCGCAAAGGCAAAGGCGGCGCAGGCCCCTATGGCCCGAACGGCAAGAAAAAGAAAAAAGGCGGCTGGTGGAAGGTGTTACTGGGCACCCTGCTGGCCATCGCTGTGATCTTTTTTGGCACGGTCGTCTTTATCATGCACGCCATTGCACCGTCGGCGGGGTCCATCAGCCTGAACCAGCTGATCAACACCCCCAAAGAGTATGCGGGCAAAGAGTTCAACCTGCTGGTGGTGGGCATTGACCGCTCCACCGAGACCGGGCAGGAAACCGATTCGCAGGTAGATGACGGCATGACCGACATGATTTTGTACCTGCACTTCAACAATGAGACCGGCCAGGTCAAGATGCTGCAGATCCCGCGCAACATCTTTGTTACCACGGATGCCAGCTTCTCCGGCAATTATCAGATCAACGCCATTGCCAAAACGCAGGGCTCCAACGGCGGCAACAACATCAGCGCACTGGCCGATGAGATCTATAACATTTTTGGCCTGCATGTGGACGGCTACCTGTCCGTCCGGCTGGAAGCGCTGACCCAGATCATTGATACCTTCGGCGGCATTCAGGTGTATGTGCCGCAGGATATGGATTACGGCGGCAGCCACCTGAGCCAGGGCTACCAGACCATGGACGGCGCGGCGGCAGAGTTCTTCCTGCGCACCCGCCACATTTATGCGGACTCTGACCTGGGCCGCCTGCGGATGCAGCGGTACTTCTATGCGGCGCTGTTCGCCCGTATGCGCAGCATGACGGTATGGGATATCGCCAAGCTGCTGCCGGTCATCACCAGCCAGATGGAAACCGACCTGAGCGCAACCGAGCTTGTCAGCGTGGCGGTCAGTATGCTGAAAATTTCCAGCTCCAACATTATGTTCGGCCAGGTTCCCGTGTATATGGGCCAGGCCATCAGCTATAACGGCAACAGTACCGTTGTGGTGGCAAGGCAGGAAACGGCAAACCTGCTGAACGAGTATTTCCGCGAGAATACCGGCCCGGTGGATGCCAGCCAGCTGAACATTGCAGGGGATGACGGCCTGTTTGATTTGAGCGGCCTGACGGCATCTGACCCCAGCGTGCAGTTTATGGGAACCCTGAACGAGGAAATTTCCGACGCACAGCAGACAAACAACATTGACGGTTCGGCCACAACGGATGTTTATGATACCGCAACCCCGGCGCCGGATGACAGCACGGACGGGGACAGCACCGATGGTGACAGCACCCCGTCAGAATGATAGATCCTGCAACAAAGGAGAATTGAATGGAAAGCAAAGAACTTGCCATCCGTCTGGCCCGCGCGCTGGACGCGAAAAAAGGCTATAATATCCGCATCCTGCATGTGGAAAACCTGACCACGGTAACGGATTATTTCGTGATCGCAACCGGCAATTCCACCACCCATGTGGGCGCGCTGGCAGACGAGGCGGACTTCCAGTTGGGCCGCGCAGGCGTGAACGTGCTGCGCACCGAAGGCCATGACGGCAACCGCTGGGTGCTGTTGGATTACGGCAGCGTGATTGTGCATGTATTTACGCCGGAAGCCCATGACTTCTATGACCTGGAGCACCTGTGGGCTGACGCCAAGGAGCTGCCTGCCGAAGAATGGGAAGAAAAGCCGGAAGAGCAGGCGTAAACATGGATGCTGGATGGCTCCCCTTGAGGGGAGCTGGCACCCCGAAAGAACATAAAATACAGGGGTACGTGACGCCGAACCACCACTCACCGGCTGCGCCGGAACTCCCCTCCAGGGGAGCCGATGCGGAGCACAAAAGCACAGTACGCACAAATTTCTGTGGGGAGAGAAGCTTTATGAAATATGATTTCAAGGCCGTTGAGGCCAAATGGCAAAAGGTATGGCAGGATGAACACACCTTCCATGCTGAGATCGACCATTCCAAACCCAAGTTCTATGCACTGGTAGAATTCCCGTACCCGTCTGCGGCCGGCCTGCATGTTGGCCACCCCCGCAGCTATACCGCGCTGGATATTGTGGCACGCAAAAAGCGTCAGTGCGGCTATAATGTCCTGTACCCTATGGGCTGGGATGCTTTTGGTCTGCCGACCGAGAACTATGCCCTGAAAAACCACATCAACCCGGAAATCGTGACCGCCAAGAACGTGGCCCGCTTCAAGAGCCAGCTGCAGGCACTGGGCCTGAGCTTTGACTGGGACCGCGAGATCAACACCACTGACCCCGAATACTACAAGTGGACCCAGTGGATCTTCCTGCAGCTGTACAAGCACGGTCTGGCTTATAAAAAGGCTACCACCGTCAACTACTGCACCGGCTGCAAGGTCGTTCTGGCCAACGAGGAAGTTGTAAACGGCGTGTGCGAGCGCTGCGGCAGCCCCGTTGTGCAGCGCGTGAAGAGCCAGTGGATGCTGAAGATCACCGCTTACGCAGACCGCCTGATCGATGACCTGGACCAGGTGGATTACATCGACCGTGTCAAGACCCAGCAGCGCAACTGGATCGGCCGCAGCCATGGCGCTGAGGTCAACTTTGAAACCTCTGCCGGTGATACCCTGACCGTTTATACCACCCGCGCGGATACCTTGTTCGGCGTTACCTACATGGTCATCTCCCCGGAGCATGCCTACATCAAAAAGTGGATCGATGCCGGGCTGATCAAGAACGTGGATGCCGTAAAGGCATACCAGGATGAAGCCGCCCGCAAGAGCGACTTTGAGCGTACCGAGCTGAACAAGGAAAAGACCGGTGTTAAGATCGAGGGCGTGACCGCCATCGACCCCGTCAACGGCGCAGAGGTGCCCATCTTTATCTCTGACTATGTTCTGGCAACTTACGGCACCGGTGCTATCATGGCTGTGCCTGCCCACGACAGCCGCGACTGGGAGTTCGCCAAGAAGTTCGGCCTGCCCATCATCGAGGTCGTCAAGGGCAATACCCCGGCCAACCTGGATGAGGCTGCCTTTACCGATGTTGCCACCGGCACGCTGGTCAACTCCGGCTTCCTGACCGGTTTGTCCGTTGAAGATGCCAAGGAAAAGATGTATGCCTGGCTGGAAGAAAACCACAAGGGCTGCAAGAAGGTCAACTTCAAGCTGCGTGACTGGGTGTTCAGCCGCCAGCGTTACTGGGGCGAGCCCATCCCCATGGTGCACTGCGAAAAGTGCGGCTGGCAGCCCATCCCCGAAAGCGAGCTGCCGCTGCGCCTGCCGGAACAGGTCGCCGGTCACGCCCTCCATCGGCGCGCAGAGATACTGCATGGTCATCACCTCATTATCCGGCCCATGATAGCGGAAAATCCACCCCGCGTCAAGCTTTACAAACCCGCCGCCGTCAGGTATGATAAAAGGTACACGCATCCGAAGGAGGGGTTTCATGGAATATCGAAGCGATCTGGAGATCGCCCAGAGCTGCACGATGCAGCCGATCTGTGACATTGCACGCACCGTCGGCATCGACGATGCTGATATAGAGCTGTATGGCCGCTATAAGGCGAAGGTGGCGCTGTCCGTGCTCGGGCAGCCGCCGCGCGGAAAGGGAAAGTTGGTTCTCGTCACGGCCATCACGCCCACGCCCGCCGGCGAGGGCAAGACGACCACGACCATCGGCCTGGCCGACGCGCTGCGCCGCATCGGGAAGGACGCGGCCGTCGCGCTGCGCGAGCCGTCGCTCGGCCCGGTATTCGGACGCAAGGGCGGCGCGACCGGCGGCGGCTACGCGCAGGTCGTGCCGATGGAGGACATCGACCTGCACTTCACCGGCGACTTTCACGCCATCGGCGCGGCCAACAACCTGCTGGCCGCCATGCTGGATAACCACATTCAGCAGGGCAACGCTCTGGGCATTGACGTAAAGCAGATCACCTGGAAGCGCTGCGTGGATATGAATGACCGCCAGCTCCGCCACATCATTGACGGCATCGGCGGCAAAATGCAGGG
>OMFK01000371.1_pt1 | contig 21995 bp, 20 predicted proteins | sample 1645651 | NCBI WGS metagenome assembly OMFK01 (sample SAMEA103958124, study PRJEB25191) | human gut metagenome | biome: human-associated habitat [ENVO:00009003]; feature: intestine environment [ENVO:2100002]; material: feces | place: Germany | collected 2013/2015
CCCCTGATGGGTTTCTTTCGTAACTATCTTCCTTTCCGATGGCGGAAGATTTCCGGATTTTTCGACAGTCTCAAACGGCCCCGGGGGAACCCGGGGCCGTTTGTCATTACGATTGTCATTATTTGTTACATTTTGTTTCCTCTTTTTAACTGGACATTTCCGCCGGGGCCGCCTTATAATATGCCTTGCGAGATCATCCGGGGCCCGGCCCCGTTCCGATAAAGAGAGGGTATCAATATGGGTTTTAATACGCTTCCGTTTGTATTTATATTCCTGCCGCTGTTTCTGGCGGCATTTTATCTGACCCCCGCCCGCTGGCGCACGGCCCTGCTGTGCCTGGGGAGCCTGGTGTTCTACGTCATCGGCGTGTGGCAGCGGCCCTGGTGCCTGGCTCCGCTGCTGGGTCTGGCGGTTCTGGTGTATCTGCTGGGGCTGCGGATGCGGCCCCGGGAGAGCCGGGGGCTGCTGGTCCTAGGGCTGGCGGCCCTGTTCGGCTGCCTGTTCTTCTTCAAATACGCGGGACTCCTGGGCCTGGGGGTGACGCTGCCCCTGGCCATCAGCTTCTATTCCTTCCAGCTGGCGGCGTACCTCATCGACGTGTACCGGGGCCGGGTCCCGGCGGAAAGAAAGCCCCTGCTGTTTTTCACCGGCGTGCTGCTGTTTCCCAAGCTGCTGTCCGGCCCGCTGATGGACCCCCTGTCCCTGCATGAGCAGCTGTCCGCCCCGCCCCGGCCGGGCCTGGAGGACTTCGACAGCGGCCTGCGGGACTTTATCCTGGGCCTGTCCATGAAGGTGCTGCTGGCCAACCAGATCGGCGGCCTGTGGCGTCAGGTGGGGAACATCGGCTATGAAAGCGTGTCCACGCCTCTGGCGTGGATGGGCATCGCGGCCTACTCCCTGCAGCTGTATCTGGACTTCTGCGGCTATTCCTGGATGGCCCTGGGCCTGGGGCGGATGCTGGGCTTCCGGCTGCCCCGGAACTTTGAACACCCCTACGCCGCCCGCTCCATGCAGGACTTCTGGCGGCGGTGGCACATCAGCCTCAGCTCCTGGTTCCGGGATTACGTCTATATCCCCCTGGGCGGCAGCCGGGAGGGGACGGCCCGGACCTACCTGAACCTGCTGGCGGTGTGGGTCCTGACGGGCCTGTGGCACGGCAGCACCCTGAATTTCCTGCTGTGGGGCCTGCTGCTGTTCGCCCTCATCGCCCTGGAGCGGGCCGGATGGGGCCGGGTGCTGGCGCGCAGCCGGGTAATCTCCCGGGTGTACATGGTGCTGATGATCCCCCTGAGCTGGATGCTGTTCGCCATCCCCTCGGTGAGCCGCATCGGCGTTTACCTGGGCCGTCTGTTCCCCATCGTGTCCCAAGGGATCGCCGTCAACGCCGGGGACTGGCTGCAGTACGGCCGCCAGTACGGCTGGTTGCTGGTGCTGGGCATCGTGTTCTCCACCCCCGGGCCGGAGAAGCTGTGGAACCGCATCCGCGGCACCTGGCTGGGCACGGTGATCCTGGCGGTGCTGTTCTGGGCCTGCGTTTACTGTATGTCCGTGGCCACCAACGATCCGTTTATGTACTTCTCGTTCTAAAGGGGGCGTTATCATGAAGCATATCAAGAATTTCCGCCCCCTGGTCCTGGCCGCCATCCTGGTGGTCACCTCCGCAGCAGCCGCCGTGTGCGGCCTGGTGATGAAGGGACAGCTGCAGAAATATGTGGGCGGCTATGACGACAAGTGGGCCATCGCCGTGCCCTTTCTGATGCTGCGGGACGACACCGACTGGCAGCGGATGCTGGCGGCGAAAAACGCCCCGCCCGCGCCGGAACCCGAACCGGAACCCGAGCCGGAACCCGAACCGGAACCCGAGCCGGAGCCGCCGGTGGTGGTCACCAACGCCGTATACGGCCAGGACGAGAGCTTTTTCGACGACGCCCTGTTCATCGGCGATTCCCGGATGGTGAACGTGGCCAACTATGCCCGGCTGGGCAATGCCGACTACTTCGCCGACGTGGGCATGACGGTGTTCAAGATGTTCTCCACCACCGCCTCCGACAAGAATTTCGGCGCAACGGACCTGGGGTCCCTGCTGCGCAGCAAGCAATACAGCCACATTTTCGTGATGCTGGGCCTCAACGAGGCCGGTTATCCCCTGGGGAACCTGTTCGACACCTACCAGAGCGACCTGGAGCAGCTGCGCCAGCTCCAGCCGGACGCCACCATCTATATCCTGAAGGTCTACGGCGTCACCGCCGACGTGGCCGCCGGGAACCCCAGCTTTGCCCACAGCCGCCTGACCGCCGTGAACCAGGGCTTCGCGGAGCTGGCCGACGGCGACCGCATCCGCTGCCTGGACTCGGACACCCTGTTCTGCGGCCAGGACGGCTTCATGCTGCCGGAATACACCGGCGACGGCGTCCACCCCTACGGAAAGTTCGCCTATCTGTTCTCCCAGTGGCTGTGCGAGCAGATCACCCGGGGAAGGTGAAAAAAAGGCTTTCCGGCAAGCCGCTTTTTGTTTTGCCGCCTATATTCCCTGCCATAAAAACTCAAGGTTGACTTTTGCGGAAAATACGCTAAGATGGAGGGTAGAAAGGGCACCCAATTCTGTTAAAAGTGTGTAGGAGGTCACCTGATATGAAATTCTCCAGCAAGGTCCAGAAATGCGGCCTGTCCCCCATGCGGAAGTTCCATCCCTACGCCGTGGCGGCGGAGGCCAAGGGCAGAAAGATCTATCACCTGAACATCGGCCAGCCGGACATCGAGACCCCCAAGGCGTATTTCGAGGCCGTGCGGCATTTTGACCTGCCGGTGCTGGAGTATGCCCCCTCCCCCGGCATGCCGGTGCTCATCGACGCCATCCGGCATTACTATGACAAGCTGGACATGCACTTCGACACCGGTGACATTCTCATCACCAACGGCGGCTCCGAGGCCCTGCAGATCGCCTTCAACTGCATTCTCGATGACGGCGACGAGGTCCTCATTCCCGAGCCCTTCTATCCCAACTACAACACCATGGTGCGCACCTGCGGCGCGTCCATCCACCCCATTCCCACCAGCCCCCACGAAGGCTATCGCTACGCCGACCGGGCCCGCATCGAGGCCGAGATCAATGAGCACACCCGGGCCATCGTCTGCACCAACCCCGGCAACCCCACCGGCGTGGTGCTGACGCCGGAGGAAATGCGCATGCTGGTGGACGTGGCCAAGGAGCGCGGCCTGTTCATCATCGGCGACGAGGCGTACCGGGAGTTTGTCTACGCCGGGGAGCCTCTGCAGTCCATGGGCCAGTTTGCGGACGCGGCGGAAAACGTCATCGTCATCGACACCGTGTCCAAGCGGTTCTCCGCCTGCGGCGCCCGCATCGGCTGCCTGATCACCCGGAACCGGGAGCTGATGGCCCACGCCATGAAATATGCCCAGTGCCGCCTGTCCGTTCCCACCCTGGACCAGGTGGCCGCCGCCGCCCTGTACGACGTGGGGCCGGAGTATTTCGCCGCCGTCCGGGAGGAGTATAAGCGCCGCCGGGACACCGTGATGCAGAAGCTCCAGGCCATCCCCGGAGTGGTCTGCGAGTGTCCCAAGGGGGCCTTCTATGTGATGGCCGCCCTGCCGGTGGACGATGCCGACGCCTTCCAGCGCTGGCTGCTGGAGGAGTTCCAGGACAACGGCGACACGGTGATGTTCGCCCCCGGCGAGCCCTTCTATGCCACCCCCGGCCGGGGCCGCAGCGAGATCCGCATCGCCTATGTGCTCAAGCAGGAGGACCTGGAGCGGGCCATGGACCTGCTGGCCCTGGGCATCCGGGCCTATAACGCAAGATAAAGCATCCGCCATATGAAAAGGCCGCCCCGGCGCCGGGGCGGCCTTTTTTCAGCCTGTCAAAAGGTCACTGCCCTTTTTTGACATCAAAACAGCTCAGGATACAAAGCCGACACCTGCCGGTACCAGCTCTGATAATCGGACAGGGTGTCGCCGTCCAGGGAGTATACCTGCCATTGGGCGGCGGAGTCGGCGGTGGTCAGGACCTGCCCCAGGGGATACTTGCCCCGCTCCAGCTCCGTGGGATAGTACATCCCCGCATAGTCGGAGCCGTCGTCATAGGCGGTGAGGAACAACAGATAGGGCTTGCCGGTCTCCATGGGCAGATAGCCCCCCTGGGTCCACAGGGCGTCGTCTGCGGTGTAGCACTCCTCGGTGATCACCAGCTGCTCCGGGGCCTGGCCCTTCAGCACCTGGGTCACCTGGCCGGTGGTTCTGGTATAGCCGGAGGCGACATTGCCGTCGCTGTAGCGGGAAAGGACATTTTCCTGAGTCTCCGGGGCGAACACCACGATCAGGTCGCTGACCTCCTGCAATTGGGACACCGTTGCCGCCTGGGTCACCCGATCCGCGGACAGCCGATGGACGGTCTGCTGTCTGGCGCCGCAGGCGGTCAGCATCACCAGGGCCAGCGCCAGCAGACAGGAAAGCAGAGCTTTTGTGCGTCTCATGGAAAAGCCTCCTTTATTTAGGTTATCATCATTATACCACACCCGGGGGAGAGTACAATTGGCAAATTGCAGAATTTTCCGAGTGGAATCTATGGCTTTCCCACAAGAATAAACGGATATTTTGAACAAAATGTGAATTTACAGCGTGGTCACAAAGCGCCGCAGGCCGTCGTCCAGCAGCTGGGCGGCCCGGTCCCCCTGTCCGGCGGCGATGAGCTCCGTAAAGCGGGCCAGGGTACGCAGGCTCTCCTCCCGGCCCACGGACCGGATATAGCCGGACCAGAACTCCAGGTTCACCTGCATGAAGGCGTTGAACAGCAGGGGCGTGATGGTGTTGCCGCTTAAAAACGTCACCCCCCGGTGATAGCGGAACAGGGCCTGGGCCAAGGCGGCGGTGTCCGGGGCCTCCTCCGCCTGGCGCTGGAGGGCGCGCAGGGTGTCCAGATCGGCGGCGGTGTGGGACGCGGCCAGGTCCCGCAGAGCCGGGGCCTCCAGATAGTACCGCAGGCGCAGGATGCTGCGGGCGGTTTTCTCGTCGGGAAGGCCCCCGTGATAGTCCATGATGGCCATCAGCGTCTCCAGGCTGCCGGTCTGGGCATAGTCCGCCACGGTGACGCCCCGGCGGGAGGCGATATCCAGAAAGCCCAGGCGGTGCAGCTCCCGCAGGCCCTCATGGACCACGGTTTTGCTGATGTGCATGGTGTCGGCCAGCTCCCGCTCCGTGGGCAGCCGGTCCCCGGGCTTCAGCTGCCCGGACAGGATGGCCCCCTCCACCTGCTGGATAAACAGCTCCCGAATGGACGGGGCCACAATGGGACGGAAATCCATGGCATATCCTCCTTCTGGTCCGACCAGGACCATAAAAATAGGATACCATAACTTTATAAGAACAGTCAATAGCTTTTTGCCCCGGAAATTGGTATCATTAGGGTGAGTTCATGCAGAAAAATCGCCCTTGAGGCGGAGATAAAGGAGATTTCACATGGGAAAGAACATCAACGGCGACCGGCCCACCGCGTTCCCCCTGGAGCAGGAGAAGCTGCCCTTCACCATCCCCGTGGTGGAGGAGCCCCGGCCCAAGATCGCCAAGCTGGTGGCCATGATCACCGACCGGGTGCCTGCCAAGCTCAAGGGCGTCAAGGGCAACGACCCGGAATACTGGGGCCTGGCGGACCTGGTCAGCGACGAAATGGCGGACGTGGCCCTGAAGATGGGCGTCCGCAAGCCCAAGACCATCCAGCAGCTGATGAAGCTGACCAAGCTGGAGCGGGAGCCCCTGCAGAAGCTGCTGGACCAGATGGCCTGGGTGGGTCTGATCGAGTATAACTGGGAGAATCTGGACGGGAAGAACCCCAACCACGAAAAGCGCTACGTTCTGCCCCAGTTCGTCCCCGGCAGCGCCGAGTTCTTCAATATGCGCCGCAGCCAGATGGACGAGCATCCCCAGGTGGCGGCCTTCTTCGAGCGGATGACCTTCCTGCCCCTGGAAAAGATCACCCCCATGGTGCCTCCCGGAGGCGCCGGCATCGGCATGCACGTGATCCCCGTGGAAAAGGCCATCGAAACGGAGAACGAGGCCGTGGGCCTGGAGAAGATCTCCTATTGGCTGCACAAGTACGAGGGCAAGTACGCCAAGAGCATGTGCTCCTGCCGGGCCAGCCGCCAGTATCTGAACGAGGGCTGCGGCGACGACCCGGAGAGCTGGTGCATCGCCGTGGGCGACATGGCCACCTATATCGTGGAAACCGGCCGGGGCGAGTACATCACCTATGACGAGGCCATGGCCATCTTCAAGAAGGCCGAGGACAACGGCTTCGTCCATCAGATCACCAACATCGACGGCGAGGACAAGATCTTTGCCGTGTGCAACTGCAACGTCAACGTCTGCAACGCCCTGCGCACCAGCCAGCTGTTCAACACTCCCAATATGTCCCGCAGCGCCTATGTGGCCCGGGTGGAGACGGACCAGTGCGTGGCCTGCGGCCGGTGCGTGGAATACTGTCCCGCCGGTGCGGTGAAGCTGGGCCAGAAGCTGTGCACCAAGTCCGGCCCCGTGGAGTATCCCCGCCAGGAGCTGCCGGATGCAGCCAAGTGGGGCCCCGAAAAGTGGGCCATCGACTACCGGGACAAGAACCGCGTCAACTGCTACGACACCGGTACCGCCCCCTGCAAAACCGCCTGCCCCGCCCACATCGCGGTGCAGGGCTATCTGAAGCTGGCGGCCCAGGGCAAGTACCGGGAGGCCCTGCAGCTGATCAAGCGGGAGAATCCCTTCCCCGCCGTGTGCGGCCGCATCTGCAACCGCCGCTGCGAGGACGCCTGCACCCGGGGCACCGTGGACCAGGCGGTGGCCATTGACGAGGTGAAGCGCTTCATCGCCCAGCAGGACCTGGACGCCGCCACCCGGTTCGTGCCGGAGAAGGTGATCCCCAAGGTAGACGGCGCGTTCGACCAGCAGATCGCCATCATCGGCGGCGGCCCGGCGGGCCTGTCCTGCGCCTATTACCTGGCGGAGAAGGGCTATCGCCCCACCGTGTTTGAAAAGGAGCGCCGCCTGGGCGGTATGCTGGAAAACGGCCTGCCCAGCTTCCGGCTGGAGAAGGACGTGGTCCAGGCGGAGATCGACGTGCTGCGGGAGATGGGCGTCCAGTTCCGTTGCGGCGTGGAGGTGGGCAAGGACGTGACCATTGCCCAGCTGCGGGAGCAGGGCTATCAGGGCTTCTATGTGGCCGTGGGCCTGCAGTCCGGCGGCAGGCTGAACATCCCCGGCGACGACGCCCAGGGCGTCACGGCGGGCATCGACTTCATGCGCCGGGTCAACGGCGGCCAGGAGACGAAGCTGGAAGGCCGGGTGGTGGTCATCGGCGGCGGCAACATCGCCGCCGACGTGGCCCGGACGGCGGTGCGCTGCGGCGCGGAGTCCGTGGACCTGTACTGCCTGGAGGGCTATGACGATATGCCCATGGGCCCGGAGGACCGGGGCGAGTGTGAGCGGGACGGCATCACCATCCACGCCGGATGGGGCCAGACGGAGATCGTCACCGAAAACGGCCATGCCGCCGGGATCCGCTTCCGCAAGTGCCTGCGGGTGAAAAACGACCAGGGCCGCTTCGCCCCGGAGTTTGACGACAACGACACCTGCCAGGCCCAGTGCGCCGCGGTGCTGTACTGCATCGGCCAGAAGGTGGATTGGCGGCAGCTGCTGACCGGCACCGCCGTGACCTTCAACCCCAACGGCACCGCCCAGGTGGACCCCGTGACCTATCAGACGGCGGAGCCCGGCATCTTCGCCGGCGGCGACGCCGTCACCGGCCAGAAGTTCGCCATTGACGCCATTGCCGCCGGTAAGGAGGGCGCCATCTCCCTGCACCGGTTCGTCCAGAAGGCCACCCTGACCATCGGCCGCAACCGCCGGCAGTTCGTGGAGCTGGACAAGGAGAACGCCCTGATTCCCGTGGGCTTTGACAACACCCCCCGCCAGCAGATCGGGTATAACGAGGCCCTGCGCCGGACCTTCCGGGACGAGCGCATCGCCTTCACCGCCGAGCAGGTGCAGAAGGAGACGGCCCGCTGCCTCAGCTGCGGTGCCTCCGTGGTGGACCCCAACAAGTGCATCGGCTGCGGCGTGTGCACCACCAAGTGTGCCTTTGACGCTATCCACCTGCACCGGGAGCGTCCGGAGTGCACCCACATGATCCCCGCCGAGGACAAGATGAAGGCCATCCTGCCCTACATGGTCAAGCGGGAGATCAAGATCCGCAAGGCCGGGAAGAAGTAATGCACGAGCTGGGAATCGTCTTTCATGTGATCCGGGCCGTGGAGAACATCGGCCGGGAGCAGGGCCTCACCGACGTGGCGTCGGTGACCCTGGAGCTGGGCCAGGTGTCCGGCGTGGTGCCCCATGAGCTGGAGAGCTGCTGGAAATGGGCGGCGGCCCGGACGGAGCTGATGCCCCGGGCGGCGCTGCGCATCGAAACGGTCCCAGCCGTCACCCACTGCGGCGGCTGCGGCCGGGACTACGACACCGTGCCCCAGGGCCGGACCTGCCCCTATTGCGGCAGCGAGGACACCTGGCTGGTGCAGGGGAATGAAGTGAATATCAAGGAGATCGAGGCGCAGTAACGCGCCGGAGCCGGGGGCCTGCGTTGGCAGACCCCCGGCTCATATTATGCAAATGTCCTGTTGAAATCAGCCCCCGCCCCGTGGTAACATATAGGGAAGAAAACAAAGGAGTTGCTATTATGGAAACGTTTCTCTTAATCTGTGTTGGAATCCCCGCATTGGTCCTGATTTTTTGTGTTTTGGTAGAAATATTTTTTTCGAGCCCGGTCCAGTCCAAAATATTCAGCTGGGACCTCGATCGAACCATACAGAGAAATACAGCAAGAGCCCGCCGTGAGGATTCCGAAGCAAGGATCAGAGTCGAAGGCAACACCGATCTGCTCGCAAAGGTTCAAATTACCTCATCACAGTTAATTTACAGATTCTCCAAACAATTTCCCAGCTACCCGGCTGTGGTCACCAAGCGGAATAGAAAAATCAAGTCGGAACTTGAGAAAATGGAGATCAACCTGTACCTTCGCATTACCCCCGATGGCCTGGCGCTTTACTTTCCGGATGATTCTTATGATGGCTATGGGCCGGATACTTCTCGTCCCTTGATCGTTCTGAAATTTGCAGAAATCGGCTTTAAGGAGCTCAGGGATAAATCCATAAGGAATGGTGTATTGGTTTGCTGCGCCCAGTCTCTCGCCGCACATTGCAGCAAGTGGTCAGACTGCTCATGCTCCTGTGAACCTGGGTTTTCTACCTATGAGCAGGCCAGTTACACTGATAAATGCCTGGTGTTAACCTGTCCCAATCCGGATTACAACAAGAGTTTGATAGATTGGTGAAAGGAGGGTCCGCCCTATGTCCCATCCCATGCTGCCGCTGCTGGAGCGGACGCCGGTGATCCCGGCGGTGAAGGAGCCGGAGACCCTGGAGCGTGCCTTGTGCCATGACGGTGCGGCGGTGTTCCTGCTGTGCGGCGACATTCTGAATATCGCGGGTCTTGTGGACCGGGTCCACCGGGCCGGGAAGCAGGCGGTGGTCCATGGGGACCTGGTGGCGGGGCTGGCCCCCAGGGAGATCGCCGTGGACTATCTGCGCTCCTGCGGAGCCGACGGAATCATCTCCACCCGGCCCCACATCATCCGCCGGGGCCGGGAGCTGGGCATGCTGACGGTGCTGCGGGTGTTCGCCATCGACTCCAAGGCCGTCAGCAACCTGGGGAAGGAGACGGGCATGGGGATGCCGGACCTGATCGAGGTGCTGCCTGGAACCATCTATAAGGTCATCGCCCGGCTGTCCCGGGAGCTGCCGGTGCCCCTGATCGCCGGGGGCCTGCTGGCGGACAAGGCCGATGTCACGGCGGCGCTGAGCGCCGGGGCCCTGTGCGTCTCCGCCAGCGACCCGCAGCTGTGGGACCTGTGACGGCGGCCTTTCTGGGGCTGGAGGCAGCCCTGTACGCGGCGTTTATGACCCTGGACCTTACCGGCGGCAGCGGCGGCCCGGTGAAATACGCCTCCATCGCCGTGTGCCTGGTGTTTTCCGTGCTGTTTGCCCGGCGGGGCGGCAGCCGCCTGATGGCCGCCGCCATGGCCCTGACCCTGGGGGCCGACACCTTCCTTCTGCTGCTGAACGACTGGTACGGCGCGGGGGTGGCCCTGTTCTGCGGGGTCCAGGCCCTGTATCTGGTCCGGATCTGCCGGCAGAACGGCGGCCGGTCCCTGTGGGGGCTGCGGCTGTTCCTGGTAACAGCGGCCTGGGCGGGGCTTTGGGCCCTGGGCCTGCTGTCGCCGCTGAACCTGCTGGCCGCGGTGTATTTCGCCAATTTCCTGGTCAATGCCTGTCAGGCGCTTTCCCTTTCCATGCCGCTGTTTGCCTGGGGACTGTGTCTGTTCCTGCTGTGCGACGTGTGCGTGGGCGTTCATAATCAGCCGGAGCTGTTTCCCGGCTGGCTGGCGGCCTTTGCCCAGGTGGGTATGTGGCTGTTTTACCTGCCGGGCCAGGTGCTGCTGGTGCTGTCCGGCCGGAAGAAGGAGGATATTTCATGAGGAAGCTGCTGTCCGTTTTCGCGGCCTTTGCCATGGCCCTGACCATCCTGACCGGGTCCATCGCCCTGCCGCTGGTGATCCGGCCCTTCTACCGGGCGCAGATCGAACCTCTGGGCATCCCCGCCCGCAGCGGCCTGACGGCGGAGCAGATCGGGGCGGCCTTTGACGACGTGATGGACTACTGCCTGGGCAAGCGCCCGGACTTTGCCGCCGGTGTGCTGTCCTTCTCCCCGGAGGGGGCCAGCCACTTCGCCGATGTGCGGCGGCTGTTTCTGCTGGACCTTCGGGTGCTGGCGGTGTGCATGGCGGTGCTGCTGGTGCTGTACGCTCTGCGGCGGAAAAAGAGCCTGACCCTGTGCCCCCTGGCGGGCCACAGTCCCGGCTTCTGGGCCGGCTGCGGCCTGGGCGGGGCGCTGGCCATAGCCGGTGCCCTGGCGGCCCTGGACTTTGACCGGGCCTTCACGGTGTTCCACAGCATCTTCTTTCCCGGCAAGGACAACTGGCTCTTTGACCCGGCCACGGACCCGGTGATCCTGATCCTGCCGGAGGCGTTCTTCCGCAGTTGCGCCATTCTCATTCTGGCGGCGGTGCTGCTGTGCTGCGCCGCGCTCATCATCGCGGACCTGTGCCGCCGCAGACGGGCCCCATAAACGGGCACAAAAAAAGCGCCTTGCGGCGCATAATATCCGTATTCGTAAAACGCTTTTTCTGTAAAAAAAATCACCACGCACAGGCGTGGCTTCTTCCTTGGTATAGCCGGATCACTTACCGTTCGCTGGGCTGCCAGTCGGAACCCTCGAAGATCATGTCATCCAGGTCACCCTTCATGAAGATGTTGGTCATTGTATCACGCTCCTTTCTTCTCTTTTCACGGTTATAGTATACCCCGCCCGGCCCGGTTTTGCAAGGGTGAGAATCTACATTTTTCATAAAAACCGCTCATCATTTTTTGCTATTATGCACAACAAAGGACTTGCAAACCCCGGGGAACCTATTATATAATAAGTGACAGCGGGAAAGGAGGCGCCGCCGTGGCCCACAAGAAAAAAACCAGGAAGAAAGCCCTGCCGCTGCTGCTGGCGGCCCTGACCCTGGCCGGAGCCGGGCTCTGGTGGGGGAACTACACCCTCTCCACCGAGGAATATACCTTTAGCTCCCGGCGGCTGCCGGAGGGCTGGGACGGCGGACGGCTGGTGGTGCTGTCGGACCTCCATGGCCGTCAGTTCGGCCGGGACAACAGCCGCCTGGCGGCGGCGGTGGAGGCCGCCCATCCGGACGTCATCGCTCTGGTGGGGGATTTCGTGGACGAGTGGACAGACCCGGCGTACCTGCGCCCTCTGCTGGAAAGGCTCACGGCCCTGGCCCCCTGCTATTTCGTCTCCGGCAACCACGAGTGGGCCGCCGGAAAGATGCAGGAGACGGCGGCCCTGCTGGCGGACTGCGGCGTCACCTGGCTCCACAACGGCTTCGTGACGCTTCAGCGGGGCGGCGACAGCCTGCTCCTGGCGGGCATCGACGACCCCAACGGCTACGCCGACCAGAAAACGCCCCAGCAGGTGGCCCGGGAGGTCCGGGACGCCGCCCCGGAAGGCTTCTGGCTGCTGCTGGCCCACCGGAACAACCTGTTTGAATCGGAATATGCCGCCCTGGGGGCGGATCTGACCCTGTCGGGCCACGGTCACGGCGGTCTGTGGCGTCTGCCCTTTACCGACGGGCTGCTGGGAAGCGGCGGCACGCTGCTGCCCTCCTATACCAACGGATTTTACACCTGCCGGGGCGCGGAGGTATTTGTCTCCCGGGGCCTGGGCGGCATGGTGCGCCTGTTCAACCGCCCGGAGGTGGCGGTGGTGACCCTGCGGCGCGCATAAGGAGCCTGTATGAGAGAATTTGACGCGGGACAATTTGATATCGCCGTCATCGGCGCGGGACACGCCGGCATCGAGGCGGCTCTGGCCGCCGCCCGCCTGGGGCTGGAAACGGTGTGCCTGACCATCAACCTGGACGCCGTGGGCAACATGCCCTGCAACCCCGCCATCGGCGGCACCGCCAAGGGCCACCTGGTCCGGGAGCTGGACGCCCTGGGCGGCGAAATGGCCCGGGCGGCGGACCGGGCCTGCATCCAGTATCGGATGCTCAACCGCCGGAAGGGCCCCGCCGTGTGGTCCCTGCGGGCCCAGGCGGACCGCCGGGCCTATCAGCAGGTGATGAAGCACACCCTGGAGATGCAGGAGCACCTGACCCTGCGCCAGGCGGAGGCGGTGGCCCTGCGGACGGAAAACGGCCGCGTCACCGGCGTGGTGCTGCGCACCGGGGCGGTATACCGGGTCCGGGCGGTGGTGCTCTGCACCGGCACTTATCTCCGGGGCCGCACCATCGTGGGGGACTGCGTGGAGGAATCCGGCCCCGACGGGCTTCACGCCGCCGGCCCTCTGACGGAGAGCCTGCTGGCCCTGGGCCTGCCTCTGCGGCGGTTCAAAACCGGCACCCCTCCCCGGGTGAACCGCCGGAGCATCGACTTTTCCCAAATGCAGCTCCAGGAGGGGGACCCCTCTCCCCTGCCCTTCAGCTTCGAGACCCCGGCCCCGCCGGAAAACCGGGCGGTGTGCTGGCTGACCTACACCACCCCGGAGACCCACCGCATCATCCGGGAGAACCTGGACAAAAGCCCCCTGTATTCCGGGGTCATCCAGGGGGTGGGGCCCCGATACTGCCCCTCCATCGAAACCAAGATCGTCCGTTTCCCGGACAAGGAGCGCCACCAGCTGTTCATCGAGCCCATGGGCCTGGACACGGAGGAAATGTACATCCAGGGCTTCTCCTCCTCCCTGCCGGAGGATGTGCAGCTGGCCATGCTGCACTCCGTCCCCGGCCTGGAGCGGGCGGAGATAATGCGCCCGGCCTACGCCATCGAATACGACTGCATCGACCCCACGGCCCTGCGCCCCACCTTAGAGACCCGGGCGATCCGGGGCCTGTACGGGGCGGGCCAGTTCAACGGCTCCTCCGGATATGAGGAGGCGGCGGTCCAGGGCTTTGTGGCGGGCGTCAACGCGGCGCTGGCCCTGCTGGGCCGGGAGCCGCTGATCCTGAAGCGCAGCGAAAGCTACATCGGCACCCTCATCGACGACCTGGTGACCAAGGGCACCCAGGAGCCGTACCGCATGATGACCAGCCGCTCGGAATACCGCCTGCTGCTGCGCCAGGACAACGCCGACCGCCGCCTGTGCCCCATCGGCTGCCGCATCGGTCTGGTATCGGCTGAGCGGCTGCGGCGGGTGGAGGAGAAATACGCCGCCGTGGAGCGGGAGATCCGCCGCCTGGAGAAAACCGGCATCCCCGGCTCGGCAGCCCTGAACAATCTGCTGACGGCCCGGGGCACCGCCCCGGTGCCGGACGGCTGCCGCCTCATCGACCTGCTGCGGCGGCCCCAGGTGGGCTATGACGACCTGATCCCCTTCGACCCGGCCCCGCCGGACCTGCCCCCGGCCGTCCGGGAGCAGGTGGAGATCACCGTGAAATACGAGGGCTACATCCGCCGCCAGGAAAAGCAGGTGGAGGAGTTTGAAAAGCTGGAGCGCCGCCGTCTGCCGCCGGACATGGATTACAGCCATATCCAGGGCCTGCGGCTGGAGGCCCGGGAGAAGCTGGCCGCCCTGCGGCCGGAGAACCTGGGCCAGGCGGGCCGCATCTCCGGCGTATCCCCCGCCGACATAGCGGCCCTGATGGTATACCTGCACACCCGCGAAACACCGCCCGAAGGAGGGACCTCAACATGACCGTTATCGACCTGACCCACACCATCCGGGAGGACATGCCCGTCTATCCCGGCACGGAGCCGCCCCGGCTCACCACCGCCTGCACCGTTTCCCAGTGCGGCTACCGGGAGACCCTGCTGCATATGTATTCCCACACCGGCACCCACATGGACGCCCCCGCCCACATGATGGACGGGGCCCCCACCCTGGACAGCTTCGATCCGGACCGCTTCGTGGGCCGGGGCTATGTGCTGGACTGCCGGGGCCTGGCCCGGATTCCCCTGGACCTGCTGCTGCAGCACGAGGCCGCCCTGCGGGACGCGGACTTTCTCCTGTTCTGCACCGGGTGGGACCAATACTGGGGCACCGATGCCTATTATGAGGGGTTTCCGTGTCTGACCGAGGAGGCCGCCCGGTTCGTGGCGGGCCTGCCCCTGAAGGGGGTGGGGGAGGATTCCATCTCTCTGGACCCCTGCGACACGGTGGATTACCCCAACCACCTGACCCTGTTTTCCGCAGGGCTGGTGAATACCGAGAACCTCAAGGGGCTGGCGCAGCTCATCGGCCGGGAATTCACGTTCCTGACCATGCCCCTGAAATTTGAAAATGCCGACGGCTGCAGCTGCCGGGCGGCGGCGATTGTTACCAAGGAGGCTTGAACACAATGGGTAAACTGCGATTCCTGTTTGCGCTGTGGATGGCGAAGCTGTCCGTCCCGGCGCTGAAGATCACCCGCCACAACGGAACGGACTTCCCCGGCACCCTGGCCCTGAAGCTGTGCCCGGATTTCCTGAAGTATGTGGGCCGGCCCAAAACCATCATCGCCGTCACCGGCACCAACGGCAAAACCACCGTCAGCAATCTCCTGGCGGACACCCTGGAAAAGGCGGGTCACCGGGTCCTCATCAACCGGGCCGGCTCCAACGTGGCCAGCGGCATTGCCACGGCCCTTCTGAAGGGCTGCGACCTGGCGGGCCGGGTGAAGGATTACGACATGGCGGTGCTGGAGGTGGACGAGCGCTCCAGCGTCCGGGTGTACCCCTACATCACCCCGGACTATATCGCCGTCACCAACCTGTTCCGGGACAGCATCATGCGCAACGCCCACGCCGACTTCATCGCCGATATCATCAGCCGCAGCGTCCCCGCCGCCTCTAAGCTGGTGCTCAACGCCGATGACCTGATCTCCTGCGGCCTGGCCCCGGAGAATCCCCGGGTCTATTTCGGCATCGACCGCCTGCCCTCGGACACCGTGGAGTGCGTCAACCACATCAACGACGTGCGCATCTGCCCCAAGTGCGCCGGGAAGCTGCGCTATGAATACCGCCGCTATCACCACATCGGCCGGGCCGTGTGTCAGGACTGCGGCTTCCACTCCCCGGACAGCGACTATCTGGCCACCAACGTGGATATCCCCGGCGGCGCCATGACCATCCGGGAGGACGGAAAAGAATACCCCTATACCCTGATCTGCGACAGCGTGTTCAATGTCTACAACATGGTCACGGTGATCGCCGTGCTGCGTCAGCTGGGCTACGCCCATGACGAGATCGCCCGGGTGCTGTCCCAGTCCGCCATCACCGAAAGCCGCCACAACGTGGAACAGGCCGGAAACGTCACCCTGGTCCGGGAAATGGCCAAGGACAAGAACGCCCTGGCCTGCTCCCGGGTGTTCCAGTATATCGCCTCCCGCCCCGGCAAGAAAGAAGTCATGCTGCTGATGAACTCCCTGACGGACGTGCCCCACTGGTCGGAAAACGTCTGCTGGTTCTATGACACGGACTTTGAGTATCTGGCGGACGAGAGCATCGTCCGGGTGGTGTGCACCGGTCTGCGGTGCGAGGACTACAAGCTCCGCTGCCTGATGGCCGGCGTGCCGGAGGACCGCCTGGCCTGCGCCAAGGACGAGCACGACGCGGCGGCCATGATGGCCTATGAGCCCGGCGACGAGCTGTATGTGCTCTACGGCACGGACACCCTGGAGCTTGCCTATCAGGTGTATGACCAGATGAAGAATATCGCCCGTTCCCGGGCGGCGGAGCAGGAGGTGCAGGCATGAAAACCGAGATTTTGTTCCCCGAGGTGGCCAACCTCTGCGGCGACCTGATGAACGTCACCTATCTGCGCCAGTCCTGCCCGGAGATGGAGGTGGTGGAAACCGGTCTGAAGGACCGCCCCGCCTTTCTGGACGGCGGCGTGGACCTGGTGTACGTGGGCTCTGCCACCGAGCGGGGCCTGCAGCTGATGGTCCAGGCCCTGACCCCCTATAAGGCGGAGCTGGAGCGCTATGTGGACGGCGGCGGCCTGATGCTGGCCACCGGCAACGCCCTGGACGCCCTGGGCGAATATGTGATGATCGACGGCAAGCGCGCCTTCGACGGCCTGGGCATCCTCCCCACCCACGCCGAGTATCACATGATGAAGCGGCACAACAGCTTCCTGCTGGGGAGCTTCCAGGATATGGAAATTGTTGGCTTCAAGAGCCTGTTCGGCCACACCTATCCCGATGAAGAGCTGACGGATGCCCTGTTCCGGGTGGAGCGGGGCGTGGGCCGTCACCCCGGCACCTATGCCGAGGGTTTCCGCCGGGGCGGCCTGATGGCCACCTATCTCATCGGCCCCCTGCTGCCGCTGAACCCGCCCTTCACCCGGTATCTGCTGGAGCAGATGGGAGCCAGGGACGTGCACCTGGCCTTTGAGGACACCGCCATGAAGGCCTACCGGGCCCGGGTGGAGGAGTTCCGGGACGAAAAGCGGGGCTATCAGTACTGATCCCCCCCTACAGAACCGCAGTCTTGACAAAAACTTTACAGAAATTTTCAAATTGTTCATATACTTTTCTGCCGCCGTGCTACAATGGGTTACAGTTTGTAACCGAATCTTAAACTTTGCCGGGAGGGTGCTGCAATGAAGCACATCTTTATCATCAACCCCACCGCGGGGAAATATGACAGCCGCCAGCGGATCTATGAAATGGCCGATCACCTGCGCTCGGCCCACGGGCTGGACGTGCAGTGCATCCTCACCAAAAAACAGGGCCACGCCACCGAGATCGCCCGGAAGCTCTGTCAGACCGGGGAGCCCCTGCGGTTTTATGCCTGCGGCGGAGACGGCACCGTCAACGAGGTGGCCAACGGCATTATCGGCTATGACAACGCCGCCATGAGCGTGATCCCTGTGGGCACCGGCAACGACTTTCTGAAGAACTTCGGCGGCGATATGGACAAGTTCCGGGACGCCGAGAACCTGTGGGACGGCCCCCAGTTCCCCATGGACGCCATTGACGTCAATGGCCGGGTGGCCCTGACCATCGCCTGCTCCGGCATTGACGCCCGGGTGGCCCGGGACGTACATAAATACAGCGAAAGCCCCATTCTGGACGGCAAAAGCAGCTATATCGCCTCCCTGCTGGTGAACTTCCTGTTCAAGGGCATCGGCTCCCATTGGACCGTGGAGCTGGACGGCGAAACCATTGAGGACGACTTCTCCCTGGTGTCCGTGTGCAACGGGCGGTATTACGGCGGCGGGTTCATGCCGGTGGCCGAGGCCCGGATGGACGATGGGGTGCTGAACACCCTGGTGGTGAAAAAGGTCAGCCGGGGCGCCTTCATCAAATTTGTGGGTCCCTATTCCAAGGGGCAGTACTACAAGTTCCCCCATGTGGCCCGGTGCGCCACTCCCAGGGTGGTCCGCATCCGGTCCGAGAAGCCGGACATCGTCACCTGTCTCGACGGCGAGTGCATCACCTCCGATGATGTGACCATCCGCCTCAGCGACAAGCGGCTGAACTTCTTCGGCCCCACCGGCTGCGACTGCAACCGCACGGCCCGGGACATCTGAATGAAAAAAGCGGCTGTGCAGCGCGTTGGCGCTGCACAGCCGTTTTTTTGTGCCGTTTTCGTCCCGCTTCCGCCGGGACAGGGGCCGGACAGGGCCGGGATATGGCGGGACATTTTACCCGATCAGCCGCACCAGGCCCCAGATGCCGAAAAGACCGTACACCAGGGCGAACACCAGCAGAACGGCGTTGATCACGCCGTCCATTTTCGACGGCTTGGGAGAGGGGTAATCCTTGCGGATCAGATACAGCATACCGCAGGAAAGGGCCAGCAGCAGGGTGGTGACGCCGTTGAGAATTTCGTTGTTCTGCAGGGAGGGGACCGCCAGCCGCACCACCAGGCACGCCACCAGCACGCCGAACATAACGCCCATGGCGACCTTCACCTTGGTGGGCCAGGGGGCCTTCCGGGCAGTCTGGCTCTGCTCCTGGGCCTTCCGGGCGGCGGTGGCCGCAGTCTGGTAGTCGCTGTTTTTCCGGGTGCGCTTGCCGCGGTTGTTTTTGGCCAGCTCCTTGCTGTGGGTCCGGCTCAGGTTCTTGTTGTTCATCGGGTTTACTGCCATGTTATCTTTTCTCCTATTCCTGTTCTATGGGCAGATCACAAAGGTGTCTGCGAATCATATCCAATGCGGTGCTGGCGGCCAGAAGCCGGATGCGGGGCCGGTCGCCGCACCAGGGTCTCCCCCGGCAGGCTCAGGCCCAGATACACCGTGCCCACGGGGTTTCCCCGGTCGTCGCCGTCAGGTCCGGCCAGGCCGGTGACGGACACGGCCAGGTCGCTGCCGGTAAGCCGCCGGACGCCCTCCGCCATGGCCCGGGCCGCCGGCTCCGACACCGCGCCGTATTGCTCCAGCAGGTCCCGGGGCACGCCCAGCACCCCGGCCTTGACGGCGTTGGTATAGGACACCACGCCTCCCAGAAACGCCGCCGAGGCTCCGGGCACGTCCGTCAGCCGCTTGGCGATGAGGCCGCCGGTGCAGCTCTCCGCCGCCGAAAGGGTCAGCCCCTTCTGCCGCAGCCGGGTGATGACCACCTCCTCCAGGGAGGACACGTCCACACCGTATAAACAGTCCCCCAGCCGGGAGCGGACGTCCCGGAACAGAGGGGCCATGCGCTCCTGGCAGTCCTGGGGGCTTTCGCCCTTGGCCGTCAGCCGCAGCATCACCTCGCCGGGCTTGGCATAGGGGGCCAGGGAGGGGTTTTCCGCCCGGTCCATCAGGTCCCCCAGCAGCTCCTGGACCCGGGGCTCCGTCAGGCCGAACACATGCAGGTCGTGGCTGCAGATAACGCCGCCGCTGCACCCCTGAAGCCAGGGAAGCAGGGCGTGCTCCGCCAGATACCGGCACTCGTGGGGGACCCCCGGCAGCAGCACCGCCGTGACCCCATCCACCGTGAAGATGCAGCCCGGGGCGGTGCCCACGGGGTTGTGCAGCACCGTGCAGCCCTGGGGCAGCATGGCCTGCCGGCGGTTGCAGGCGGGCATGGGCCGGTGGAATACGTTGTCGAAATAGCGCTGAATCTCCTCCATGACCTCGGGGTGATACTCCAGGGCCAGGCCGAAGGCCTCGGCCACCGTCTCCTTGGTCATGTCGTCATAGGTGGGGCCTAAGCCGCCGGTGAACACCAGCAGGTCACAGCGGCCCCGGGCGATCTCCACCGCCTGGCGCAGACGCCGGGGATTGTCCCCCACGGCGGTGTGGTACAGCACGTCGATTCCTGCCGAGGCCAGCAGTTCCGACAAAAATTGTGCGTTTGTATTGGCAATGCTGCCTAATAGCAGTTCCGTGCCCACGGCAAGGATCTCCGCCTGGTGGGGCATGGTATCACTTCCTTTTCGTTGGGGTGTCGGGGGGTATTGCTGGAGGGGAAAACGCCGAAGCGCCGCCCCTTGGCTCCCCCCCTTGGGGGAGCTGTCGGCGCAGCCGACTGAGAGGGGAAATCGCCGAAACTCCTACAGGCCCTCTCAGTCACCTTCGGTGACAGCTCTCCCGGAGGGAGAGCCAAGTAGGGGCCGACGTCCTCGGCGGCCCGGGGCAGGGGAACGGATTGCCGCAACCAGTCTGCGGACTGGCTGCGCAATGACACGGCAAGAAGATTTTCAAGGACAGGCGGATCAGCGGAGCTTTACCACTTCACGGCCGTCCATGGCCCGGCGGACCAGACCCTCCACGTCCAGGGCCTGTTCCATCTCACGGACCTCCTCCACATGGGGGCGGGTTTTGGGATGGCGGGGGGTGAACACGGTGCAGCAGTCCTCATAGGGCAGGATGGAGGTCTCAAACGTGCCGATGTGACGGGCAATGCGGACGATCTCCTCCTTGTCCATGCCGATCACCGGCCGCAGAATGGGCAGGTCCGTCACGTCGCCGCTGACGGCCAGGGCGTCCATGGTCTGGCTGGCCACCTGGCCCAGGCTCTCGCCGGTGACCAGGGCGCGGCAGTTCAGGTCCTTGGCCAGGGCGTCCGCCAGGCGCATCATGAACCGGCGCATAATCAGGGTGAAATGATCCTCCGGGCAATTGCGGCGGATCTCCTCCTGAATCCCGGCAAAGGGGATGATGGTGACGTTCAGCCGCCCGCACCAGGGCACCAGCTCCCGGGCCAGCTGGAGGACCTTTTCCCGGGCCTGCTCGCTGGTGTAGGGAGGCGAGGCAAAGTGGATCATCTCCAGCTCCACGCCCCGCTTGGCGATCATATAGCTGGCCACCGGGGAGTCGATGCCGCCGGACAGCAGACTCACGGCCCGGCCGCCCATGCCGATGGGCAGGCCGCCGGCGGCAGGCTCGGCCGGGGCGTGGACATAGGCGGCCTCCTCCCGGACCTCCACATACACCGTCAGCTCCGGGTGGTGGACATCCACCGCCAGGTGGGGGAAGGCCTCATGCAGGTGTCCGCCCACCCACTGGCTCAGCTGGATGGAGCTCATGGGGAAGGCCTTATCCGCCCGCTTGCTCTCTACCTTGAAGCTGCGGGCCGCCGTCAGGGCATCGCCCAGATAGGCCTTGGCGGTGTCCAGAATGGCCTCCTTCTCCTTGGCGCAGGGCAGGGCCCGGGCCACGGCGATGATGCCGAACACCTGCTTGCAGGCGGCATAGGCCCCGGCCAGGTCGCAGGTCTCCTCCGCAGGCTCCACATAGATGGTGCTCTGCTTGGAATACACCCGGAACTTGCCGAACCGGCCGGTGCGGCGGCGGATATTGCCCATTAGCTTCATTTCAAAGCTGCGGCGGTTCAGGCCCTTCAGGACCACCTCGCCCAGCTTGCACAGGATCATCTCGTGCATGGGATCGTTTCTCCTTGTATATGGTTTCCAGTTATTATAACCCACCGGGGGGACTATTTCAACAGGGTGCTGCTGCGATACTGGATGGCCTCGGCCAGATGGGCGGCCTGGATATCCGGGCTGGCGTCCAGGTCGGCGATGGTGCGGGCCATGCGGAGAATGCGGTCGTGGCTGCGGCCGGTGAGGCCCAGCCGGTCGAAGGCCCCCTTCATCAGCCGCTCCCCGGCGGCGTCCAGCAGGCAGTACTGCCCGATCATGGCCGGGGTCATATAGGCGTTGCAGCTGACGCCGGTGCCGGAAAACCGCTGTTTCTGAAGCTCCCGGGCGGCGTTGACCCGGGCGCGGACCTGGGCCGAGGTCTCCGGCTTTTCCTTGCGGCGCATGGCCTCGTACTCCACCGACGGCACCTCGATGTGCATATCAATGCGGTCCAGCAGGGGGCCGGAAATGCGGCGCATATAGCTTTCCACCTGGCTTTCCGAACAGGTGCAGCGGCCGGAGGGATGCCCGTACCACCCGCAGCGGCAGGGG
>OMFK01000375.1_pt1 | contig 21897 bp, 21 predicted proteins | sample 1645651 | NCBI WGS metagenome assembly OMFK01 (sample SAMEA103958124, study PRJEB25191) | human gut metagenome | biome: human-associated habitat [ENVO:00009003]; feature: intestine environment [ENVO:2100002]; material: feces | place: Germany | collected 2013/2015
TTCTTCGTCCGCCCGCCGTTGGCTTTCCGGAAGGGGTCAAAAAGAGAGTCCAGCCCGTTCCCTTTCAGCAGCAGGCACTGTTCCATCAGACGGCCCAGTTTCCCTTTCGGGAACCCTTTGGCCTGGAACCAGGCCAGATATTCCTGGGGGACGTCCATCAGCGGACATCCCTTGGGCGGGTATTTGGCAGGACCGTACATGCCGAAAGGGATATGGGTCTGCGCGATTTCCTCCACCAGTTTTCTCAAATCTTCCGCATCTGGTATTTCAGGATCGTTCATAGGTTTTGCAGAATAAATGGTTGCAGGCATTCCGCCAGCCTTTCCGGCGTTTCCAGGGGAAGCCGGTGGCCGGCATGAGGGATGATGACGGCTTGCCCTCCTGCCATGCGCCGCGCCAGGGCGCTGAATCTGGCATCGCGCTGTCCGGCAATCCACAGCTGGGGAACAGGGGATTGCTTCAAAAGCGGGGCCAGGTTTTCCTGTGCGCCCACGGACCAGTCAATAAAGGCGCGGGAGATGGATTTGCGCCACGGTTTCAGGGAAGAACGGTCCGGAGGCGGCGGACTGCCTTCAAATACGCCCTGGGCATCCCATTCCTTCAAAAAATTTTCCCAGGATGCGGAAAGGCATTGGACGGCCCATTCCGCATCCTTCGCCCGCCGCGCCGCCCGTTCCTCTTCATGTTCCAGGCCGGGATTGGCGCTGACGAATATGGCTCCTTTCCAGAGAGGGGGATGGGCCAAAACGGCCTGCATGGCCAACCTGCCCCCCAGGGAATAGCCGCAGATGAGGGGATGACGATCCTGGGAGGCTATTTCGGAACAAAGCACGCGCCCCATATCCTTCAGGCTTTTGGGGCAGCATTCCAGATACCTCCAGAGGTTCAGGGCGCGAGCCTCCACTCCTCCGGCACGAAGAAAATCCATGACGGGTTTCCAATCCGCCGGAGAACCCAGATTGCCGTGCAGAAGCCAAAGCATGGTCGGAACCGTCTTTCTATTTGACGCCGTAGCCGGCGAGGCCGTTCATAAACATCTGGACGGAAATCATGATGAGCACCATGCCCATCATCCGTTCCAAGGCGATTGTCCCTTTTTCTCCCAGCAGACGCAGGAACTTCTGGGCGATGAAAAGCACCATTCCGGAGAGGAGCCAGGCGGTCACGATGGCCCCGGCATAGGTCATCTGGGAAATGCTGTCCGGAGTCTGGGAGGCGTGCAGCATAATGATGGACAGGGAAGAGGGGCCGGCCATCAGGGGCATGGCGATGGGAACAATGAAGGGTTCGTCTTTTCCGTTCGCCCGTCCGGAGGAAGAAAGCATATCCTTGGCGGGGAAGACCATGCCCAGCGCTACGAGAAACAGCAGGATGCCTCCGGAAATGCTCAGGGTGGAAGGTTCCAGCCCCAGCAGGTTCAGCAGGAATTTTCCGGAAAAGAAGAAAAGGAGCAACAGGCTCAACGCAAATACAAGCTCCCGCGTCAGAATAGCCTTCTGCTGGGCGGGCGAGTATTTTTTCAGCATTCCCTGGATCATGGGCGCCAGACCCACCGGGTCGATGACGATGAACAGAAGAATAACAGTGGAAAGGAAGTCCTGCATGGGATATGCCCCGTTGTAAACGATACGGGCGTGTACGTCAAAGGGAACCGTCAGCAGCGTCAATTTTCCCTGTTTGGATGACTTCTTTTCTCCCCTTCTTAGGGCTGATTTTTATATCCGAAAAGCAGCATGTTGTTTTTAGAGAGCATTACCGAAATGCGTGTACGCAAATTATTAGATGGAAACTCGCATTTCAACTGGTAGGTGATGTCCGGAGCCGATGTTTTTTAAGAACGGCAAGATGCAAATACGGACAGAGGCTTGTTCAAAAGGCCCCGTTTGACTTTGTTATTTTGTTCATGAGGATGAAAGGATGGGGCGGACGGTAGCGTAATTAACAAAAAATTTTACTTATGAAAACAGGATGGGCGCATGTCAGACGGTTCATTAGAATGGTATTTATATTGATATTTTTTTCATCTTCCAATGCGCCAGCAGAGATGAATGGCACGGTTAATACTTTGGAAAATGAGAGATGCTTCGCTTATGAGCCGGATTTGCAACGTAATCTCAGGAATCCAGCTATGGGCTGGCAAATTTATGAAGAAGGATGGTCTTTTAAAAATCCACCTCAAAATGGCTATACTCCATCAAGATTTTGGAAGGAAATAGAGGAATGCAAAGCTTATAATTATGCTAATATTCTTTATATAAGGATACTTTGGAGAGATATCGAACCTCAGGAAGGAAGATATGCATGGCTCTATGATGAAGGGTTCAAGATGTACATCAAAAAAGCTAAGAAATACGGCCTGAAACTGGCATTTAGGGTATTTTTTGATGGAGGATGTCCGGATTGGGTTATTAGGAAAAGTGCTTGGGGAGCGGCACATGAAAGAACTCTTTATAGTGATGATCCTGTTTTTTTAGAAAATCTGGATAAATTTATAAAGTCTTTTGCGGAAAAATTTGATGATCCTGATTTGGTTGATTTTGTTGATGGATATGGACTTGGAAAATGGGGAGAAGGCCATACCCTGTTACTGAAGAACAGGGGAAATTATGAGAAAGTGGTTCGTTCAGTAGCAGGAATGTATGCCAAACATTTCAAAAAGGTTCTTACGGTTATTAATTTATCCTTTCACGATTACAAATATGTCAAACCTTATGTTTTTGATGAGCTGGGTTTTTTGCCTAGGCGTGATGGCATCGGAAGCAAATGGTTTAACGACACGGAACGCCGTTATGTAAATCAGGATCTGTTCCCTGACAAGGCTTTAATAGGAGAAAGTTGCTATTGGTTCAATAACGGGACGGGAGAAGGATATGAAAAGCATTTTAAGGCGGAAACGCGATTTCCGATGCGCAACTTTGAAGAGGCGCTGACTATCTCGGTAAAAGACGCTTTGGACAATCATTGTAATACGTTGGATCTGCGCGTGCCCTTACAGTGTAAATTCTGGATAGAAAAACTTCCGGATCAGGTACAAAAATTCATTACTTTTGGAGGTTACAGATTATATCCGTCCCAAATCAAAGTATCTAAAAATGATCATGAAATAAAAATCAGACATAGATGGAAGAATTTGGGAGTAGGTGTTTTGCCGAATAATCATCCTAATTGGAACAATAAATACCAGCTTAGTTTTGTCTTAATTGATAGAAAAGGGAAGGTCAGATATCTTTTTACTGAGGAGAAAGCAAATCCTGGAACATGGTTGAAGGGCCAAAAATATGATTATGTGACATCATTTCACGTGCCGGCAAACTTATCTGGAGCATATTTTCTGTGTGTTGGAATTACAGACAAGACGAAAAAAAACGCTCCCGGCATAGAACTTGCTCTTCCTTCAAAGAACAGGTTTGGTAAATGGGGGAAGATATGTCCTATTTTTATACAGGAATAGAAAAAGACCGCAGAGATTTTTCTTCATTTGTGCCCGGGCCAAATGGAAAAATTAGATTTGCTTGGTAAGCCTAGCGGCCGGACATATGAAAGTTGTAAAGGGGCGGACGCCGTTTTGAAGTCAGGCATTTCCGTTTCCTGATTATAGAAGAAGATCCTGAATATTATCTGAGGAAATGACTCCCGTTTCCGTGGAAGACAGTACGCAGAGGGCGTCTACCAGGTTTTCCTGCCCCAGAGCCAGCCCGGCTTCCTCCACCAGCACATCGTCAATATTCAGGGTAGCGATGGAAAGGGGCACCGTTTCCGGGGCAGAGGGTTCCATCAGGGCTGCAATGCCGATGACGGCAGCCACCAGGGCCGCCGCAGCAGCTCCCCAAATGCGGAAGGAATGCCGCTTGAAGTGATGAATGGATTCCACCGGAACGGCGGGAGCGCATTCTTCCCTTTCAATACGCATCATGACCTTGCGGGCAAAATCGTCCCCCGGCGCAGGTTGGGAGGCATGTCCCAGAATCTGCCAGAGTTTTGTATCGTCCTGTTCGTTCATGGTTGTGGTTCCGCTGAGGGTTCTATGAAGAAAAACACCGGAAGATGGGTCCGGTTTCTTGCCGGTGTCATTTTTCCCGTTCTGCCGCCTGTCTGATGACGGGGGCCAGTACGGCGGCGATGCGTGCGTAACCGGCCGCAGAAGGGTGCAGTCCGTCGCTGGAAAGCTCTTCCGGGACGTATCCGTCGCTATTAGCCATGACGCGTCCCGGTTCCGTATAAATGAAATTTTCTTCCGCGGCCAGGCGATTCAGGAGGAGATTGATGCCGGCAATGCGTTCCGCCGTACCTTCCCGGGCGCTGTTGCGCGGGTAAAATCCCTGGAGGATGATGACGGCTTTTGCCAGTTTGCCGGTGATTTCCCGGCAGACGGCACGAATGCCTTCCAGGATTTCCCCGTCCGTGTTTTCCGCAAGGTTGTTCGTGCCCAGGAGCACCACGCAAACGGCATTGTCTTCCGCACCGTCCAGTTCTCCGTGGCGGAGCCGCCACAGGGCGTTTTCCACCCGGTCGTAGCCAAACCCCAGATTGACCGCCCGCATTCCCGCCGTGCACAGGTTCCATGTTTCCGGGGATTTTTGCAAAATGTCCCGGTGCGGTTCATCCACGGGCGCACCTCCCCAGAAATGCGTGATGGAGTCTCCGATGAAGAGGAGGTCCGGGTGTGTTTCGCGCACGATGCGGCATGCGGCTTCATGCCGGGACGCCCAGTCGTAAATCATGAAGTCCCGGTCCTGGGTGCAGGGAATCAGCGTGGAGGGTACGGCCCGGGCGGGAGGAGGTCCGGGCATGATGAAGGTTTCCGGGGCTGTAATGCCGCGCTTTCCCCGGAATAGGCGGAAGCGGATGCGCGCGCCGGGCGGGGCCTGCACCGGAGCCAGATAGCGGCCCTGCGTGCAGAGCATGCGGGGAGAGTCCGCATTCACGTCTATTCGGATGACGGCTTCCGGGGGAGCGTTCACCGCGGTAAGTACCAGTTCTCCCGCCTCATTCAGGGAGGCGCGGATTCCGGGGGGTGGGGATGATTCTGTCATGAGACGTCGCGCATGTGCTGGCGCATTTGCCTGCGTCCGATGGAGTTCGGCCCGCGGCTGTCCTGCATGCAGTAGTTCACGGGGCGGCTCTGGGAGGCGCCGTGGGGAGCGCCCAGGCGCTTGTCCGGCTCTGACGGCAGCAGATGCACCACTCTCTTGTTTTTCCAGACCAGCCAGAGCACCACTATGGCCGCCAGTGCGGAGATGTGCAGGATGATGCCGGCTACATTGGCCAGGGCGAAGGTCATCCAGGCTTTCATCATGGCATGGAGGGAGGATTCTTGCGTTTCCTCCGGTTCCTGGATGGTGATGTTGGCTTCCGGGATGCTGGCAGGGTTGTCAGGCTCCAGTGCGGGAAGGGTGGGCCTGGGGGCGGATGCCATGTCCGCCTCCGTTCTTCTGGCCAGGGAAATCATGGCCTCAATGAGTTCGTCCTGCGGATTGGTGAATCGGGAGGCGTCCTGCTTCACCTGGTACAGGAGATCCCTCCGTCCCGCATCCCCAAGCTGGGAGCTCAGCTCCGGATCCAGTGCGATCTGGGCGCTTTTAATATCCCCCATGTGGAAATGGAGCAGCAGGTTGCGCTCCTTGTTCCTGAATATCTGGCGGGCGATGGTGGGAGCATTGACGGAAGGGGGGACTTTCTGCCCGGCCGCGAAGATGCTGACGAACAGGTTGACGTTGTAGCGGGATTTGATGAGCTTGATAAGTTCGATGACGTCATTGCTTTCCACTTCCGCAAGAAGCTTCTGGGGGTCAATCAGGCCTGTGGAGGTGCGGATGTAGTCCGGCAGGAAATATTCATTGACGTCCGTAAAGTCCTCCGGAATGGGATCCACTGCGGGGGAGTTTGCATTGGCGGCGGGTTCCGGCATGGGGTCGGAGGGAGCCGCTGCCGCATCCACAGGGGGCAGCAAGGGAGGGTTGGCATTCCACCACGCGCCTCTCATCAGGGATTGCTGGTCGCGGCTGGTCCATTTCAGGGCGGGTAATTCCTGGGCGGGAGCCGGAAAAATGGACGCCGCCAGCAGGCATGGGAACAAAAAGGGGTTCATGCGCCTCCTCCTTTCCGGTCCTCGGGGGTGGGAAGCGTTAATCCGTAGCGCATGGGATGTCTGACTTTGGAGCGCGCTTTCCTGGCTACGAGCTGGACGGCGTTTTTCATGATGGACCCCGCAGCCTGGAGCAGCATGCTTTCCCGCAGGGGAATGCGGGCTTTCATGATGGATTTGTTGATCAGGTCCGGCTCTACATAAGGGTCCAGTTCATAGCCCCACATGAAGCAGGCCGTGTCCGTGCGCACGTCCAGCACCAGAACCAGGAGCCACTGGGGATCCAGCGGTCCCTGATGGTTGGGGAAGCCGGCCTCATCCACCGTCAGGTGGTTCATCGTCCAGAAACTGTGCGGAATAAGGGAAAAGGGCTCCAGGATGTTGGGGAAATAGACGGACAGGAGAACGGGGGGGATGCGGCGTTCCAGTTTCTCCAGCAGGGCATTCAGCTTTATGCGGTCCTGTTGTCGGAGAGCGCCGGCGTTGTCGCATACGCGGCGGTAGGGTATGGCGTCTTTGCCGTATTTTTTGTCCAGGTTTTCTAGGGAAAAACCGCAGTGAGGGCACAATGATTCCGCCCCGCGGTGGAAATTATGTAAACACTTCGGACAAGTCGGCACAAGGAAAGTTTAAGCACGAAGTTCGTTGCCGAAAAGACTAATTGTCAGAAAGAAATCATGTATGTCTCAATCTTCCAGATTTTCTTTCGTGACACGGTAAATGGCGGCGCATCTGGGGCACGTGACTTCCAGCTCCTCTTCTCCCTGGAACAGGTCTTCCTTGTTTTCCTGAAGGGTCTTGAGCGTGGGCAGGATGCGGTCCAGCGTGCAGCCGCAGTAAAAGCGGAACCGGCGTGTTTCCAGCACTCGGGTATTTTCATCTTCTTCCAGATGGGCCATTTTCTCCCGGGTGAGGGAAGCAAGCCATTCTTCATCCGCGTCAGGCTGGGCCGTCACCATGGTGTAGCATTCATCCGGGAGCTCAATGCAGCGGGCGTTTCTCTGTTCGCTTTGCCTGTAGAATTCCTCCACCCACCGGGCCGGAGACGTTCCCGGAATGGGTACGACGGAGTATTGCGGTTCAAACCCCTTGCGGAGCAGGGTGGAATACAGCGTGTTTTCTTCAGGTTCCTTAATGTCCTGTGTGAAGACGCGCCCCACGACGGATTCCGTCAGGGAAGAACCGGTGACAAACAGGTTGGCGACGGCAGGCGTCCGGAGATTGACTGTCCAGGCATGTTGTTCCGCCCAGGGCCGTGCGACCATGTAAAGGGTGAAATAGGCCATGAGTTCTTTCAGCAGGCTGTCGTAGAGTTCTTCGTTGCGCAGGCCGTACTGCATGAGGTGAAGGTAGTAATCCGTAAACAGTGGAGAAAATTTTGACCTGAGCGCCAGACAATTGCGTTCGCGGACAAAGATGGATTCAACTGTAATGAATTCTTCTACCAGTTCTTCGCTCATGCCATTCAAGTTCGGTCTTCCTTTGTGGAAAATCAACCGTTCCTCCTGTCATTAGAGTCTATCATGACAGGTAGGCGCGGCGGCGGTCTTTTTCCCGGCATGGAAAGAGGCGGAAGAGTGGCTGGAGGGAAATGACGGAGGGGCCCGGGGACTGCACGCAATAAGCCTTTACCATGCCTTTCCGCGCGTTTAACATATACCCATGGCAACTGACAAAAATATCACCATCCATACTTCCAAGGGCGACATCAAGCTGACGGTGTTTGCTTCCAAGACGCCCGTGACGGCGGCTTCCTTTCTGAATCTGGCGTCCAGGGGATTTTATGACGGGCTCAAATTTCACCGTGTGATCCCGGATTTCATGATTCAGGGCGGCGATCCCACCGGCACGGGCATGGGGGGGCCCGGCTACAGGTTTGAAGACGAGTGCCGCCCGGACCTCAGGCATGACGGCCCCGGCGTGCTTTCCATGGCAAACGCGGGCCCCGGCACCAACGGTTCCCAATTCTTCATCACCCATGTGCCCACCGACTGGCTGAATGGCAAGCACACCGTCTTCGGCAAGGTGACGGAAGGTCAGAGCGTGGTGGATTCCATTAAGCAGGGAGATACCATCTCCGGCATTACGATTGAAGATAATGCGGACGATCTGTTTACGGAACAGGCCGACCGCATTGCCGCGTGGAACAAGGCGCTTGGTAAGTAACCTCATTCCGGCATTCACTCGGCGGAGCGCGGCGCGGGGGCGCCCGTTCCGCTGTTTTCCTCTCTCTGCTTTTTCAGTACATGGTTCTGTCTGTTCAAAACCTGCGTGTGCAGTATGGCGCGCGCGTCCTGTTCAATGACCTTTCCTTTACAGTGGAGGATGGGGAAAGAATTGCCCTCGCGGGCCATAACGGCGCAGGGAAATCCACGCTGATGAAGTGCATCGCCGGTTTGAATGAACCGGATTCCGGCTCCATTATCAAATCCAGGCATTCCCAGGTGGGTTATCTGCCCCAGGAAGGAATTCATATCCGAGGGCGCAGGCTGATTGATGAAGCCATGTCCGCCTTTGCGGACCTGATGGATCTTCAGGAGCGCATTGATGTCCTGACGCGGGAAATGGCGGGGCTGGATCCCCGTTCCGCCGCCTACTCTGAAGTTCTCAATGAAATCGGGGAATTGGAACTGGTGCTGCATGCCCATAATTCCGCCCGGCTGCGTCCCCGGACGGAATCCATCCTGCGCGGCCTGGGATTCAAAGACAGGGATTTTGACCGGGATTGCGGAGAATTTTCCGGCGGCTGGCAAATGCGCATCGCATTAGCCAAACTGCTGCTCCGGGAGCCTGAAGTGCTGCTTCTGGACGAACCTACCAACCATTTGGACATCCAGTCCCAACGGTGGATGGAACAATATCTGCGCTCCTACCGGGGCGCTATCATCCTTATTTCCCATGATGTGGCGCTTCTGGATGCTCTGGTTTCCCGTACGATTGCTTTTTACCACGGCCGGGCGGAGGAGTACGCGGGCAATTTTTCCTATTTTCTGAAAGAAAGCGTGCTGCGGAAGGAAATTCTGCTGCGCCAGAAAAAGGCTCAGGACCGGGAGATCGCCAAAACGAAGGAATTTATCGACCGTTTCCGTTATAAAGCCACCAAGGCTTCTCTGGTTCAGTCCCGCATCAAGCAGTTGGAAAAAGTGGAACTGATTGAGGTGGAAGAGGATGATGCCGTCATGAACTTTCACTTTCCTGCTCCTCCCGCTGGCGCCCATTCTGTGGTCAGGCTGGAAAAGGTTTCCAAACATTATGGTTCCGTTTCCGTTTTTGAGAATGTGGATTTTGAAATCGTCAAGGGGGACCGCATTGCCATTGTAGGAGTAAACGGGGCGGGGAAATCCACATTTTCCCGCCTTATTTCCGGCGGAGAGGCCCCCAGTTCCGGCAGCGTGACCATGGGACGCCATACGCAGGTAGCTTTTTTCTCCCAGACGCATGCTGATGATCTGGATCCGGATAAAACGATTTTGGAATGCGTGGAAGCTGCCGCCACGCGGGAATCTGCGCCCATGGTCCGGAATCTGCTTGGCTGTTTCCTGTTCCGGGGGGATGACGTACACAAGCGCGTTGGCGTGCTTTCCGGAGGCGAGCGCTCCCGCGTGGCGCTGGTGTGCATGCTTTTGCATCCGGCCAATTTCCTGATTCTGGATGAACCGACCAATCATCTGGACATCCAGTCCCAGCAGGTGCTTCAAAAGGCTCTGTCCGAATATCCGGGTTCCTACTGCATCGTTTCCCACAACCGCAGTTTTTTGGATCCCATCGTGACGAAAGTGCTGGAATTTGTACCGGGAGAGAAACCGCGCGTTTACCTGGGCAATGTTTCTGATTATTTGGAAAAGGTGGAGAGGGAGCAGGCCCTGGCTGCCGCAGCCGCCTCACCCCCCTCCGGAGCGGCGGAACCGGGCGCCGGATTGGATCGCAAGGCACGCAGGCGCATGGAGGCGGAAATCCGTCAGAAGAAGACGCGCCTGCTGCGTCCGCTTCAGGAGAAACTGGAGCTGCTGGAAGAAGAAATAGCGCGGCTGGAAACGGAAAAGACGGAAATTACTTCTCAATTGGAGCGTCCGGAAGTGGCGGCTGATACGGAAGCCGTCATGGAGCTTACCTCCCGTTTTCAGCAGACGGACCGGCAGCTGGAAACCTGTTTTACACAATGGGCTGATCTTTCGGAAAAGATTGAAGAGACGGAAGCCCGCATTCAAGAAGAGGCGGAAAGAAACGTTTCCGGAAGCTGAGAGGATTTCTCAACAAAAAACAGGGCTGTTTCCGGGAACGGCCCTGTTCGGACAGAGGAAAAAATCAGAACTTCAACGCTTTTCCGGTTATACCCGGCGACGCAGAAGCAGGGCGGCCATGCCAAGCAGGCTGAGGGAGGCCGTCGCCGGCTCCGGTACCGTGTCCCCCTGAAGATTCAACTGGGAAAGCCCCAGGAAGGTTCCTCCGGTGTTGGGAGCCTTGGCATTCACGGTGAGGGTAAAGGTTTCCCCCGCACTAACTGTGACCGGGGTATTGAAGCTGGCTTCCTGGATATCGGCCGTCGGCGTGCCGTCTTTATCAGCCTGGACTCGCTCAAAGCTCAGGTCAGCCGTGGCGGAGGAATCTCCGGCAGTCAGCGTAACGGTAGCGGTTCCCGCTTTAGTATCCGTATTGCTATGACGCTCCCCGCTTGCATTGACGAATTGAAAACCCAGGCTGAGGGAAGAAAGGACGATGTCCTGCGTAGCTGTGAAGGAAAAAGTGACAGTCCAACCGGTTTCATTTCCATTCATTTGGAGGTTGGGAACAAGAAGATCCGCTGCCAGATTGTTGGAGAGGGCGGTGGAAGGAGTGGTGAGAGTGACGGAAGCATCTTCCAGAAAATCGCTCCCAGTAGTAATGCTGGTTTGATGAAACTGGGTTTCATACAGAGTGGACGCCGCCTGTACTCCGGAAATACACAATAAAAATGTTGAAATGAAAAGAAGATTCTTCATAGCTCCATGTTAGCGGATTAGATATCCGGTGACAGAGGATAGGAAAATGGGAATGGATAAATACACACATTACTAATGATTTATGAAAATAAAATTTTATTCTGTATTAAACACTTTCCAAATTTTTCCTCTTTTCCCGTGGTGAAACTCGTTTTTCTTCAAAAAATTTTGTTGTCACCGGATATCTAATCCGGAGGCAATCTTTCCTGCGGAGTAATAAATGAATATTTGTCCGCTGCGGAAAATCATCAGCCTGACATGGCCTGGAAGGGTTTCCGCCCATTTCCATGCAAGGGGAAAAATAGAGGGAACCGGCCCGGGAGAAACCGGCTTTCTTTCAGGATAGCCTTTTCTTCCCGCTTTTCCGTGTTTTTTTTCTGTACTCTGAAATCGTGACGCCGCACAGGGTAAGTAGAATCCCCGCCAGGGATATCCAGGTCAGGCGTTCCCCCAGAATGATGGCTGAGGCCACCACGGTTACGACCGGTATCATGTAAATGTAAACGCTGGATTTGACGGCTCCCAGAATTTCCACCACGCGGTTCCAGGTCAGAAAGCACAGTGCGGAGGCGAACAGACCCAGATACAGCAGATTGATGGCATTGACGGGTTTTGCCATCAGGCGCCAGTCCATGTTTGCAGGAAGGACCCACAGGGCGGGAATCATCAGTGCAATGCCATAGAAGAAAATGCGGCGCGTGCAGATGATCATGTTGGATGTGTTGACGCCGATTTTTTTCATCAGGATGGAATACGCCGCCCAGACGAAGGCCGCGCCCAGTGCCAGGATATCCCCCGCCGGATTCAGTTCCAGAACGAAGGCTCCGTTTGCCATGATAAGGAAGATACCTGTAAAGGCAGCGGAAAAACCCAGGAAGAAACGGCGTGAAAAGCCTTCCCCCTTCAGCAGGAAATGGGCCAGAAGGGCTGTGAAGAAAGGAACCACGGCTACGATAATGCCCACATTGGAGGCGAAGGTATAGGTCAGGGCGATGTTTTCCAGCAGGAAGTACAGGGTAACCCCGGTCAATCCCGCTCCGGCGAACAGAAGCTCCTTTTTCCAGCCGGAGAATGGAAGAACCCGCGGTTTCAGGCACCAGAGGAAGGCATATCCTATCACAAAGCGGGTAAAGAGAACCGTGACGGGGGTGAAATCCCGCAAGAGCACCTTGGTGGAGACGAAAGTGGTTCCCCAGATGATAATGGTCATGAGGGCGGCGGCATGGCCCAGGGTGCGCTGTCGGGAACTCATTAAATTGACGATGTGGGGGAGGAAGGCGTTTCCAGCGTCAGTCCCAGGATTTCCGCCGGTTCCGTATTCCTGTTCCAGACGGCATGGAGAACGCCGCCGGGAACGAGCTGGGATTCGTACTCGTGAACCGTTCTTTCTTCTCCGTCAAGCATGACAGAAATCGTTCCACGGGTGACAATGAATAAATGAGCGTGGGCATGGCGGTGCGGGGAAAGGGGGCCGCCGCCGGGGGCTATTTTGGCGAAGGCTCCGCCTCTCAGGATTCCCTGCCTGTCCATGAACAGGTTCCTGGCCGTGAAGCCCGTATGATTGGGAATAGAGGAAAAGGCGTCCATTTGTTTATTTGCGTGCCAGGTCGTATCCGTCCTTGCGGTCTTTAATGACCCAGCCCAGCGCTGCCACTTCCGCCCTCAGGCGGTCGGCTTCCGTCCAGTCCCGGTTCTGCTTGGCCTGCCAGCGCTGATCCGCCAGGGTGCGGATTTCTTCCGGGGCTTCCTCCTGTCCCTCCTCCGGCAGAATAATGCCGAAGGCGGCCAGAATAAAGTGGAAGGCATTCCGCAGGCGGGCCGCCTCCTCCGGTGAAAGGGAGGGGATATCCGCCTTCCTGATGGCGCTGAAAACATGGCCCAGGGCTTCCGGAGTGTTCAGGTCATCGTTCAGGCTGTCCCATGCCGGCTGGAAAATTCCCAATTCCGGGAATGCCGCGCAGAATTCCTCATAGGAGGGAACGGAATCCGTTCCGGAGGCGTTCCTGAGCTGCATATCGAATTTGGACAGGCGGTTCAGCGCGGCTTTAGCGTCTTCCAGAGAGGAAAGGGTGAAATTCAACGGACGGCGGTAATAGCCCCCCGCCAGCACGTACCGGACCGCGGACGGCCTGTGGCCCAGTTTGTCCAAATCCGCCAGCGTGTACATGTTGCCCAGGGATTTGGACATCTTGCCTCCGTCCACCAGCAGGTGCGTGATGTGGAACCACAGGCGCGCGAAGCCGCCGCCGCAGGCGCAGCGGGACTGGGCCACTTCGTTTTCATGGTGGGGGAATACCAGATCCACGCCGCCGGAGTGGAGATCAAAGTCATTGCCGAAGTATTTATGGATCATGGCGGAGCATTCCAGGTGCCAGCCGGGGCGGCCTTCTCCCCAGGGAGAGGGCCAGAAGTTGTTTCCGTCTTCCGGCCTGCGGCTCTTCCACAGCACGAAGTCTGCCACGGAGTCTTTTTCATATTCGTCTGCGTTGGACCGGGTATTGGCGGTTTTTCCTAAATCCAGTTCACGTTCGTCCAGGTGGGAAAGCCTTCCGTATTCCGGGAAGGAAGAAATTCTGAAATACACGGAACCGTCTTCCGATACATAGGCATGGCCCTTTTCCACCAGTGTTTGAACCATCCGTATTTGTTCGGGAATATGGCCCACGGCGGAGGGTTCCGCATGGGGAGGCAGGCAATTAAGGGCGGCACAGTCCCGGTGGAACAGATCCGCCCAGCCTGCGGTGAATTCCGCCAGAGAAACGCCAGCCTTTTGAGAATCCCGGATAGTTTTGTCATCCACATCCGTCAGATTGCGGATATGCGTGGTGGGCACCCCCCCCAGTTCCAGGACGCGGCGGAAGACGTCCTGCATCACGAAAGTGCGGAAATTGCCGATGTGGGCCGGGCCGTACACCGTGGGTCCGCAACAGTAAAAGCGCAGTGTTTTTCCATCCATGGGAGAAATGTCCTGGGCCGTTCTGGTGCGGGTATCGTAAAGGTGTAACATGGCGGAACGATTAGAAGGGAAGAGGGCTTCCCGGTCAAGCGGGAAAAGAAAGCCGGGGATCCGCGGTTGTCCGCGTCCCCGGCTTTGAAGAAATCAGAGGATGGCGAGAGAAAGGGAAACGCTATTTGTCCGCGTTTTGCTGGCCCTTTTTATAATTCTCGTTAATACGTTCGATTTCCTCCTGGGTGATGAATTTTTCCCGGTAGGGTTTGTTTTCCACAGTGCGTTCCAGAGTATAGCCGAAACGCTTCTGGAAATGTTTCTTGTGGGTTTCTATTTTCTTTTCAAACTCTTCCAGACTTGGACGGTTCTTGTGGCTGCCCCACGCGGTTTCGGAAACAGCCATGGCGCGGGGGTAGGTCATGTACATCAGCAATTCGCCGGAGGGAATCCATTCCGCCCACATGCAGAGGTTGATTCCCTTGATGTGCTTGACGTCATTCTTGTCCCGTCCGTTGCGGGGATCGAAGTTGTAGCAGTCTTTCAGCAGGATGGGAGCTCCGCCGGGCCGGGCGCGCACGTCGTCCGCCGGGAATTTCATCTGGGTACGCGCCAGATAATACTTGAACTGGGGGGTGACGATGAGGTCGATGCCCTGTTCCTTCGTCTTATCAATGCAACGCGGGAATTCTCCCGGCAGCCAGGACATGACGGTTTCCCCCTTGTGGTAATAGCTCTTGTTGATGTCATACCACAGGATGGGCTTTTTCCGGTGCTTGGCGAGCATGGCCGTCAGGCTTTTCGTGAAATCGCTCATCTGGGCTTCCACATTATCCCCCTGGCCCTTTTTGGCTCGGGCGGCCTGGCAGTCCGGGCACTTTTTCCAGTCCCCCATGGGGCATTCGTCACCGCCGATGTGGATGTACGGGAAAGGGAATATCTGCTGGACGGTATTGAAGGTATCCTTAAGAAACTTTTTAGTGGCCGGTTTCTGCGGGCAAATCAGCTTGGAGGAAACACCGCCGTGCGTCCATACCTGGGCCCGTTTGGTGTTGCAGCAGAATTCGGGATAGGACGCGGCCAGGGCCATGTTATGACCCGGCATTTCCACTTCCGGCAGTACCTGGATACCGCGCGCTTTGCAGTAGGCTACCAGGTCCTGGAGCTCCTTCTTGGTATACATGCCTTCATTGGCCAGCAGGGAGTTGTTCTGGCTTTCCGGAGCGGAGGGGCGGACGGCGCCGATGGTGCGGAGCTTGTCGTAGCCCGGCACGGGGAGACGCCAGCCCTGGTCTTCCGTCAGATGGAGATGCAGGACGTTGTATTTGTAATAATGCATGGCGTCCACAAAATTGTAGATCTCCTTCATGGGATAGTGGTAGCGGCCTACGTCAACCATCATGCCGCGCCAGCCGAAGTCGGGGGAATCCTGGATGCTGCCACAGGGAAGTCCCTCAGGAGTATCCGAAAGCTGGTCCTGGAGCTGGAACAGGGTCGCCATGGCCATGGCCTTCCCGTTGGGCGTGGTATAACGGAGTTCCACGCCGCCGGGCGTCAGTTTCATGGCATACCCTTCATTGCCCAGTCCGGCGACTTTTTGTTCATGGACGATTTTGAGGTTTTTGGTAGTTCCGGAAGTTGTCGTCACGTTGACGGGCTCCGGAATAATGTTGTAGGGATTGGTTCCGGCCCAGCAGAGGGAGCCTAGGAACGCTGCGGCTAGCAAAATTGATTTCATGCGGCGCGTATGGTAATGGTTGTTGTTTGTGTGAGGATTTAAACCCTGTCCCTCCGTCGTCAATGGCGTGTTCCGGACAACCTGTTTCGGGAGGAACGGTGAATGGCGGCGTCAATCTCTGGAGGGAGCGCAGTCCCACTGCGGCTTGACGGCCAGTTTGCCGGTGGCCCCGGGGAAGCCTTCCGGTACCTGGTAGTCTTTGCGGAGCTTGCCGTACAGGGCTTTGAGCTCTTTCACGGTTTCCGCATATTCCGGTTTGTTGATGACGTTGTGCATTTGGGCCGGGTCCTTCTGGTTGTCAAAGAGCATCCATTCGTCGCTGGTCCAGATATAGGACAGCGTGTAGCGGTCCGTGCGCAGGCCATCATGGCGCGGAGCGTTGTGTTCACCCGGATTTTCGTAAAAGGCGTAGTAAAGAGAACGGTTTTTGAAATCCTGATGTTCTCCGGTCTTGAACAGGGGAGTGAGGCTGCGGCCTTGGAAGGTATTCATATTTTCCTTGGTATTTACCCCGGCCACGTCGCAGAAAGTGGGAGCATAATCCAGTTCCTGCACCATGGCGGAGGAGCGCACGCCCGGCCTGATGTGGCCCGGCCATCTCATGATGAGAGGCATGCGGAAGGATTCTTCGAAAATCCAGCGCTTGTCGTACAGGCCGTGTTCGCCCATGTAGAATCCCTGGTCTCCGCAGTAGAGCACCAGCGTATTCCTGTCCAGACCGTTCTGTTTCAGATAGTCCATGATCTGGCCGATGCTTTCGTCCACGGAAAGAACGGTGCCCAGATAGTCTTCCATATAATGGCGCCAGCGGCGCAGCAAAATGTCGCGCTGCGTTTTGATTTTCCCGTTTTTAATATCTTTGACAAGCTGTACGGTACGGGCCTTGTGGTAGTTGTACCAGGCTTCCTTCTGCTGCGGGTCCATGCGTACCCATTCCGGCATTTCCCAGTCATACTGAGTATGCAGGGTCTTGGATTCCGGGCAGGAAAGCATTTTCTGGATGTCTTCGGGGACCACCTCCTTGATCAGGTGTTCGTCAGACCATACGTTGAAATGGTTGAGCAGGGTTTGTTCCGTCATTTTCAGGAATTCCGGGCGGTCTGCAAAATCGTCTTCCAGATTGGCGGGCGGATCAATGGCGTCCGCATACTGTTTGGCGCGGCCCAGATTCTGAATGGAGGGGCACCAGCAACGGTGGGGTGCCTTGTGGCCCACGACGAGCATGAAGGGTTTGTCCTTGTCCCTCTGGTCCAGCCATTTGAGGCTTTTTTGCGTAACCAGTTCCGTGGCATAGCCGGGTTCCGTTTTCACCACGCGTTTGCCGTCCTTGCCGGGAGTGATGAAATCCGGATTGAAATAGTTGCCCTGGCCGGGGAAAATTTCCCAGTAATCGAATCCGGTGGGGTCGGATTCATATTTGGACGTATCTCCCTTGGCGCCCGGCGGAATGGCTTCCAGGTGCCACTTGCCGACAATGGCCGTCTGGTAACCGGCCTTTTGGAGCATTTTCGGGAAAGTGGGCTGGGAACCGTCAAAGGGAGCCGCATGTTCGTTGAAGAGGTACCCGTTCATGTGGGAATGGCGGCCAGTGTAAATACAGGCCCGCGAAGGCCCGCACAGGGAGTTGGCGCAGTAGCTCCGGTCAAAGACCATGCCTTCGTCCGCCAGTTTGCGGAAGTTCGGATAAGGCATGGGAGAATCCTTTTCACAGGTGCCCAGGGTCTGGTAGGAATGGTCGTCGGTGACAATGACCACGATGTTGGGGCGCTGGTCCGGCGTCTGCTTTTGAGGCTGGTCCGCGGAAGCGGACAGGGAACAGGCCGCAAGCATCAGGGCGGTGGCGGCATGACGGTTCATTGTTGAAATCATGAATTAAACAGGCGAATGGTTGGAGGGGGATGCGGCAGAATTTGTCCGCAAGGGCATTCCTGCCGGTACGGAAAAGACCACATCCCCGAAAGAAAAAACGCTGGAAGAGAGTTTTAGGAAAAATAAAACATCAGTTTCATATTTCAATACAAAAATAGGGATGGAGCGGAAGCCCATGAATAAACCGTTCCGCAGCCGGACGGCAGGGGAAAAGCCGTTCAGGCGCCACGTGGGCCGGAGCGCTTGTTCCGGCCGTTGTTTTCATGGGATTCTTTCTGCTCCAGGAGCCATGTTCTGTCTTCAAGGCTGAGCCTTTTCAGGGATGTTCTGCTCTGGTGCCCGTCCAGCTCCTGAAGCCAGAGGGTCTGGGTCTTTTCCGAATAACGGGAAAGTTTGGCGAAGACGGTATTTCCGTTGACTCCTGTCCAGACCCGGTAGCCTTTGGGAATCAGCGTTTTTTTAAACTCTTCATATTGCTGCTTCGCCAGTTTGACGCTGTTCTTGATCTGGTCGAAATAAAGGGCGTTTTGTCCGGTATAATAACCGCGCAACGTATCCACTTTGGAGCCGTCCGGAGACATGACCAGAAGCACGGGCGTTCCTCTCACGCCAAACAGGGAGGGAGCCTTTTTCACATACTCCAGCATCTTCTGGCGCTTCCTGTAAACAGGTTCGCTTTCAAATTTTTCCGCCTGGTCGTAACAGACGCGGACGACATTCCTTTTCGCCCAGTCTTCAAATTCCTTCGTATGGAGGAGTTCTGCCCCCAGCTTTTTGCTGGGAGGGCTGCCCACGGAATGGTGGAACCAGATGAGAATGGGTTTTCCGGTACTCTGGGCTTCCCGGAGGGCGGTGGGATAGCTTTGGATCCAGCGTTCGTTTTCCTTACGCTGGGCGAAAGCTTCTTCCAGCCCGGGGATGGGGGCGTCCGGGTCATGAGCGTCCGTGTAATAGACGGCCCCGCTGTCTGCCCTGGTCATTTCCTCCTGTGTGGTGGCGGTAAGATGGGTGGCCTGTTGCTGATTCGGAGTAGTGCTCAACAGCCCCGTCGGCACATTGGCGATGGAATTGGTCTTGTTATCCTGCATGTATTCCGAAAGGCTTTTTTTTACCTTTGGTTCTTCCTGTTCCGGAGAGGTTCCCACGCAGGAACAGAGAGCCACGGACGCAAACAGGAGCATGGACGGCCTGGGCAGACTCATGACTGACCTGATAGCATAACAGGGAAAAATGCGCAACCGGGAATTGTTCAACGTCCGCGGCGGTTTCAGTATTTCCTGGCTTCCTGTTCCTTCTGCTTCCGGTCCCGTATGGCGATATCCAGGGGATGCATGTAGCGGTCGTTGATGTGGCTCACCCTGCCGGAGCGCAGCTTCTTTTCGTACCGTTTGCCCCGGTTTCCCCTGAACAGGAATTCGGACCCCGGAACGCGGCCCACGGTCCGGTAGATCAGCTCGTCGATTTCCTCCTCTTCCCGGTAGCCGGCCAGCCTGATGTAGCATTCCTCCTCCCGGGGATGGTTGGGGAAGTAGTGCAGGAGGTGTTTCATGGCCCATATTCAAACGGAAAAATGTATAAATCCGGGAAGGGAACGGAAGACCCCGTTTGGATGCCTTGAGGGAAGAAAATGGGTTAATCCCCCGTTTTCAGCACCTTGATGAACGCTTCCTGCGGAATGTTGATTTTTCCGATGGCCTTCATGCGCTTTTTGCCCTCCTTCTGCTTTTCCAGAAGTTTGCGCTTGCGGGTGACGTCCCCGCCGTAGCATTTGGCCGTCACGTCCTTGCGCATGGGGGAGATGCTTTCCCGGGCAATAATCTTTCCGCCAATGCAGGCCTGGATGGCGACGGTGAAGAGCTGGCGGGGAATGACGTTTTTCAGGCGTTCCGCCAGTTCCCTGCCGCGGGAGGCTGCCTTGTCCTGGTGAACGATCATGGAGAAAGCATCCACCGGTTCCCCGGCGATGAGCATGTCCATTTTAATGAGCTTGGCGGCCTGGTAGCCGGCGTATTCATAATCCATGGAGCCGTAGCCGCGCGTCATGGATTTGAGCTTGTCGTTGAAATCCACCAGAATTTCCGCCAGAGGGACGGTGCAGGTGAGCATTACGCGCATGTCGTCAATGGTCTCCGTATTGTCCACGCTGCCGCGTTTTTCCAGGACAAGTTGCATGATATCCCCGATGTATTCCCCAGGAAGCATAATGAACACCTTGACGATAGGTTCCCGGATTTCCTGAATTTCCTGCGGTTCCGGGAGCAGGCTGGGATTATCCACATTGATTTCCTCTCCATTGGTCTTGGTGACCTCATAAATCACGGAGGGGTAGGTGGAGATGATATCCATGTTGAATTCCCGGCGCAGACGCTCCTGGATGATTTCCATATGGAGCAGGCCAAGGAAGCCGCAACGGAACCCGAAGCCCAGAGCTACGGAAGATTCCGCCTGGAAGGAGAAAGCGGCGTCATTAATCTGAAGCTTCGCCATGGCCGCTTTCAGGGCTTCAAAATCGGAGGAATCCACCGGATAAATGCCGGAAAAGACCATGGGGCGGATTTCCTTGAAACCGGGCAGGGGGGATGGGCAGGGGCGCATGTAATCCGTATACGTGTCCCCGATCTTGACATCAGCCGCGGATTTCATGTTGGCGATGATGTAGCCTACGTCACCGGCTTCCAGGGAATCCGTTCGGGTCATTTTGGGAGTGAAGATACCCACTTCCTTCACTTCATACACTTCGTCCGTTGCGAAAAGTTTGACTTTCATGCCGCGGTGCACGCTGCCGGAAATGACGCGCACATAGGAGACTACGCCGCGGTAGGCGTCGTAAACGGAATCGAACACCAGGGCGCGCAGAAGGCCGTCCTGCTCCGTTTTAGGCGGAGGGATGCGCTGAACAACGGCTTCCAGAATATCGTCAATGCCGATGCCCATCTTGGCGGAGGCATGGATGGCTTCCTCATGGGGGATGCAGACGATGTCCTCCAGCTGGCGGTACACTTTGGGCAGGTTGGCGCTGGGAAGGTCAATCTTATTGATGACGGGGATAATGGCCAGGTTCAGATCCATGGCCAGGTGCATGTTGGCAAGTGTCTGGGCTTCCACTCCCTGGGCTGCGTCCACAATAAGGAGGGCTCCCTCGCATGCCGCCAGGGAACGGGACACTTCATAGGAGAAATCCACATGGCCCGGCGTATCCAGCAGATTGAGCTTGTAAGTCTTTCCGTCCCCGGCCTTGTAGAAAATGGTAACGGGATGGGACTTGATGGTGATGCCCTTTTCCCGCTCCAGGTCCATGGCGTCCAGAAGCTGATCCTGCTTCTCCCGTTCGGAAATGGTATTCGTCTTTTCCAGCAGCCGGTCGGAAAGGGTGGTCTTTCCGTGGTCGATGTGAGCGATAATGGAGAAATTGCGAGTCAGTTCAATGGACATGGTGGTCTCTACCCTTCTAACATGAGTGCCCTGTGCGCGGGGAGGGTAACATAGCCCATGCGGCGGTCAAGACTTGAACATGACTGCCTCCCGTTCCCTGCCGCGTCGGCTTCATTCGCTCCGGGAAAACCGTCATTCATGACAGGGGCTGTGCCGGGAGATTGAACGTGAGGGAAGAAGGAAGGCTCTCAACCGGTACAGGCACGCGAACCTTTTCCCGTGCGGTCATTTCTTACCCAGCCAGCATATGAAATCTTTTTTAGCAGCCATTTTAAGCCTATTTATTCCCGGTCTCGGCCAGTTGTACAAGGGCCACTTTGTTCAGGCCATCATCTGGTTCCTGGTGGTGGGTGCGGCTTACGGCCTTCTGTATTGGTTCATCTTTGCACTCGTTCCTATTGTCCTGCATATCATTTGTATTTTGCAGGCCTACTTCATGGACAATGAATGATGACTGCCGTTTCGGGTTCACGGCCAGGATGGCTGAAAGGGCAGCGCATCCTGCGGATTGGCAGCGGCATTCATTCCCTGGGGTTACAGAAGGAATACGTCGTTCATAGCGGCATCATTCTTCCTCATACCGGTATTTTCAATGTTTACGGGGTTCCATTTGTTGACCGCAGAAACGTAAACACAACTTTTTGACTTTGAATTAATCAATATTTTCGGGAAGCGGGCCAGGGGAATCATCCTCCGATAAACAAAAACTCAGAGCCGTTCCGGAGTTGTTCCGGAACGGCTCTGGAGGGTCAGGAGGAAGGCCTTTCGGGGGTGGGGCCCCCTCCTTGTGTTTTCCTTCTTTTAGAAGTCGTAGCGGTAGCCGATGCTTCCGTTCAGCGCGCTGGAC
>OMFK01000376.1_pt1 | contig 21892 bp, 11 predicted proteins | sample 1645651 | NCBI WGS metagenome assembly OMFK01 (sample SAMEA103958124, study PRJEB25191) | human gut metagenome | biome: human-associated habitat [ENVO:00009003]; feature: intestine environment [ENVO:2100002]; material: feces | place: Germany | collected 2013/2015
AGGAAGGATATTTCGAGGGAGGCGGTTATGCCGTGACATGGGCATTCGGACACCTCGTTCAGCTTGCCATGCCCGACGGCTACGGCGTGCGCGGATTTGTCCGTGACAACCTCCCGATTATTCCCGACACATTCACGCTCGTCCCCCGTCAGGTCAGGACGGAGAAAGGTTACAAGCCCGACAGCGGCGTGGTGTCGCAGATAAAAGTCATCAAAAGACTGTTCGACACAAGCGAACATATCATCGTGGCGACCGATGCCGGACGCGAGGGAGAGCTTATCTTCCGCTACCTCTACCACTATACGGGTTGCACCACTCCTTTCGTGCGCCTGTGGATCAGCTCTCTCACCGACAAAGCTATCCGCGAGGGACTGCGGAAACTCGAAGACGGCAGCAAATACGACAACCTCTACCTCGCCGCCAAAGCGCGGAGCGAATCCGACTGGCTCGTGGGCATCAACGGCACACAGGCGTTATCCATCGCCGCCGGACACGGCACGTATTCCGTGGGGCGGGTGCAGACACCAACGTTGGCTATGGTATGTGAACGCTACTGGGAGAACCGCCGCTTTACGTCCGAAGCATTCTGGCAGCTCCATATCGCAACGGACGGTTGCGACGGCGAAGTCGTGAAATTCTCATCCTCCGAGAAATGGAAAGAGAAAGAACCGGCGATGGAACTATATAATAAGGTAAAGGCGGCAGGTTGCGCCACTGTCACGAAAGCCGAGCGCAAGGAGAAGACGGAGGAAACTCCCTTGCTCTACGACCTGACCACGCTCCAGAAAGAAGCCAACGCCAAGCACGGCTTCACGGCGGAACAGACGCTTGAAATCGCGCAGAAACTCTACGAAAAGAAGTTGATAACCTATCCGAGAACGGGAAGCCGCTACATCCCCGAAGACGTGTTTGCCGAAATTCCCAAACTGCTCGCTTTCATCGGCACACAGCCCGAATGGAAAGACAAGGTGCGGGCAAAAGCCGCCCCGACACGCCGCAGCGTGGACGACGGCAAGGTGACAGACCACCATGCCCTGCTCGTCACGGGTGAGAAACCGCTCTTCCTCTCCAAAGAGGACAATACCATCTATCAGATGATTGCCGGGCGCATGGTCGAGGCATTCTCTGAGAAATGCGTCAAGGATGTGACCACTGTCACGGCGGAATGTGCCGGAGTGGAGTTTACCGTAAAAGGCAGCGTCGTGAAGCAAACCGGATGGCGTGCCGTCTATGGCGAGGAAAAAGAGGAAATTACCATCCCCGGCTGGCAGGAAGGCGACACGCTGACACCGAAAGGCTCGTCCATTACCGAAGGAAAGACCAAACCCAAGCCGCTGCATACCGAAGCCACCCTGCTCTCGGCAATGGAAACGGCGGGCAAGGAAATTGAGGACGACGCACTGCGGCAGGCGATGAAGGACTGTGGCATCGGTACTCCCGCCACACGCGCCTCCATCATCGAAACGCTTTTCAAGCGCGGTTACATGGAACGCTGCAAGAAGTCGCTTGTTCCCACCGAAAAAGGACTTGCCCTCAATTCCGTCGTCAAGACGATGCGCATCGCCGATGTTGCCATGACGGGCGAATGGGAAAAGGAGCTGGCGCGTATCGAGCGCGGGGAACTGTCCGACGACACCTTCCGCAAGGAGATAGAGGCGTACACACGTGAGATAACCTCCGAACTGATCTCGTGCGACAAGCTCTTCGGCAGCCGTGACTCCGGCTGCGCGTGTCCCAAGTGTGGCACGGGCAGGATGCGGTTCTACGGCAAGGTGGTACGCTGCGACAACACGGAGTGCGGACTGCCCGTGTTCCGGCTGAAAGCGGGACGCACCCTGTCCGACGATGAAATCAAAGACCTGCTCACCGAAGGGCATACCAAGCTGCTCAAAGGGTTCAAGAGCAAACAGGGCAAGAGTTTCGATGCTGTTGTCGCCTTTGACGGGGAATATAACACGACTTTTGTGTTCCCGGAGGCTAAAAAGGACAAGAAATTTTCAGGACGGAAGAAATAGTATTAACTTTGCCACTTGTTCAGAGTAATGAATTGTTCTTCGATACCGGATTACACTCATACTTTGGATTTAGTGGTGGCACTCGGAGGGATACCGAGTGCCTTTTTCTTCCTTTTTCCAACCGATTATCCCGTTAATTATCAATCCGCTAAATCCAAAGTAATGAACAACAAGAAGAAAAACGAGGGTCAGACCGACTTTTCCTATTACGGTCTGTACCTGCTGGACTATCTCCGCACGAACAAGTTTGAACAGGCTGACGACACCGCTTTCATACGGGAACGGGCCGACCGTGCCGCCGAAACGTATGAGAGGGCACGGCTTGAAGGCTATCCCGCCGATGGTGCGCAGGAACTGGCGATGGACACGCTGCTGCGCGGGCTGCATTATTCCCGTTACGCCATCCTCCGCGAAGTCGTGGAAAACGAGTTTGCCGATGAAGTGCCGGAAGAGAAGCGTGAAGCCTTTGTCCTGAAACTGCTGCCGCTTGTCGGCAACGTGTTCTCCGTCTATGACCTCTCGGATGACAATTTCGCCCTGTCTTCCGATTACGACCTGCTCTACACGGAGCTGACGGGAGCAACCGTCCTTTACTTAGACGAATATGGCGTTTAACCGCAAACAGAAACTGCGGGACAACATCGAGGCGATACGGACGGCATTCATCCTTGACAGGGAAAATAGGACAGCGACAACCGAAGAGCGTGCCATACTTCAAAGGTACTGCGGTTTCGGCGGTCTGAAATGTATCCTCAACCCTGCAAAGGAACTGACGGATGCCGTCCGGTGGGCGAAATCCGACCTCGAACTGTTCGCCCCGACGGTGGAGCTGCACAGGCTTATCCGTGAGAACAGCAAGGACGAAACAGAGTACAAGCGGTTTGTGGATTCGCTGAAAGCGTCCGTGCTGACCGCTTTCTACACCCCCAAAGAGATAACCGACACCATCGCGGACGTGCTGGCAGATTACAGCGTCCGCCCCGCCCGTATGCTCGAACCGTCGGCAGGTGTCGGCGTGTTCGTGGATTCCATGCTGCGGCACAGCCCCAATGCGGATGTGATGGCTTTCGAGAAGGATCTGCTCACGGGTACAATCTTGAGGCATCTCTATCCCGACCAGAAAATGCGCACCTGCGGTTTTGAGAAAATCGAAAGACCGTTCAACAATTATTTCGACTTGGCGGTGTCCAACATTCCGTTCGGTGACATTGCCGTGTTCGACGCGGAGTTTCAGCGGAGCGACTCTTTCGGCAGACGCTCCGCCCAGAAAACCATCCACAACTATTTCTTTCTCAAAGGACTGGATGCCGTGCGTGACGGCGGTATCGTGGCGTTCATCACCTCGCAAGGGGTATTGAATAGCACCAAGACCTCCGTGCGTAACGAGCTGTTCAGTCAGGCCAATCTGGTATCCGCGATACGCCTGCCCAACAACCTGTTCACGGACAACGCGGGCACGGAGGTGGGCAGTGACCTGATTGTCCTGCAAAAGAACCTCAGCAAGAAGGAAATGTCGCAGGACGAGCGGCTGATGACCGTGATACAGACGGACACGAAAACCGCCCTGACCGACAACGCCTATTTCATCCACCACCCGGAACGCATCGTGCATACGATGGCGAAACTTGACACAGACCCCTACGGGAAGCCCGCTATGGTTTATCTGCACGAGGGCAAGGCAGCAGGCATCGCCGGGGATTTGCGCCGTATGCTCGACGAGGATTTCCATTACAGGCTTGCCATGCGCTTGTATTCGGGTTCAATCCGGCAGGCAGGAACGGAAGAAAAAGTTGCCGTTCAAAATAAAGTAGAGCGTCCTGCCATAAAATTGGAAACAGTATCCTCGGCGCAGACGGTGGAAACTCCGACAGAAAAGCCGCAACCCGCAGATGAAAAGCCGGAGATAGAACCGCGCCCGCAATATTCCGCAGGCGTGCAGCTCACCCTGCTTGACCTCTGGGGGATGACGGAAGAGGTCAGCCAACCGAAAACCTCCAAAAAGAAAAAGACGGTGAAAAAGGCAGTTACGGCAAAGTCCACTCCGCCCAAACCGAAAGTCACGGTTACACCGACAGCTCCAACTGCAAAACCCGCAATGGAGAATAAGGAGGTGAAAGCGGAGAACACCGCCAAGCCTGCCGACCCGGACGACATCTATGCCACACTGGACTGGGATACCAATCCTCCCATCAACGGTTTCTATGAAATGATGATGGGTTTGACGCCGGAGCGTAGGAAAGAACTTCGGGAACTGGCAAGGCAGCATAACGAGAAACAAGTGGCGGAAAAGACGGAAGTGAAAGCCGTGCCGGAAACTTCCCGTGAGCAGCCACGACAGGAGGAAACACAGCCGGAGGCAGTCGCCGCACCTGCCGTTACAGATACCCCATCGGAAGCGGTGGGGACTTTCCTTTTCCCCGACATCGAAGCGGAAAAGCCGAAGGAGGAAGTCGTGGACCTTTCTCCGCGTGCCTACCACCGCACGCCGGAGATGCACCTGCGCGAAGGGTCGCTGGTGGCTGACCGGGGGCGTCATAACATCGGCTACCTGAAAGACATCACGCCATACGGGGCGACATTCCAGCCGCTCGACCTGAAAGGATACCAGAAGGAAAAGGCGTTGTTGTATGTGTCGCTGCGTGACGCCTACGAGCGTCTGTACCGTTATGAATCGCTCCGGCGCGAGGCAAATGTTCCGTGGCGAGAGCATCTGAATACCTGTTACGATGAGTTTGTCATGCGCTACGGCAACCTCAACGCCAAGCAGAACGTGAAGTTAGTGATGATGGATGCGGGCGGGCGCGACATCCTTTCGCTGGAACGGATGGAAAACGGAAAGTTCGTCAAGGCGGACATCTTCGAGCATCCTGTTTCCTTCGCGGTGGAGAGCCATGCCAACGTAGGCTCTCCCGAAGAAGCCCTGTCTGCGTCGCTCAACAAATATGGTACGGTCAATCTCGACTATATGCGGGAGATAACCGACAGCACGGCGGAGGATTTGCTCACTGCCCTGCAAGGGCGCATCTACTACAATCCGCTCGTGACCGGTTACGAAATCAAAGACCGTTTCATCGCCGGAAATGTCATAGAGAAAGCGGAACGCATAGAGGCATGGATGGGTGACAATCCCGAAAATGAGCGTATGCCGGAGGTGAAGCAGGCGTTGGAGGCTCTGAAAGATGCCGAGCCGCAGCGCATCGCCTTCGAGGATCTGGACTTCAATTTCGGGGAACGCTGGATTCCGACGGGTGTCTATGCCGCCTACATGAGCCGGCTGTTCGACACGGAGGTGAAAATCGCCTATTCCGCAAGCATGGACGAGTTTTCGGTGGTGTGCGGCTACCGCACCATGAAAATCACGGACGAGTTTCTGGTGAAGGGGTATTACCGGAACTATGACGGTATGCACCTCCTAAAACACGCCCTGCACAACACCTGCCCTGACATGATGAAGTCCATCGGCAAGGACGAGCATGGCAACGACATCAAGATGCGCGACAGCGAGGGAATACAACTCGCCAACGCCAAGATTGACGAGATACGAAACGGCTTCTCCGAATGGCTCGAAGAGCAGTCGCCGCAGTTCAAGGAGCGGCTTGTGACGATGTATAACCGCAAGTTCAACTGTTTCGTGCGCCCGCGCTACGACGGCTCCCATCAGACCTTTCCCGACCTCAACCTGAAAGGGCTGGCAAGCCGGGGTATCAAGAGCGTCTATCCCTCACAGATGGATTGCGTCTGGATGTTGAAACAGAACGGCGGCGGAATTTGCGACCACGAGGTGGGAACCGGTAAGACGCTGATAATGTGCATCGCCGCGCATGAGATGAAGCGTCTGAATTTGGCACACAAGCCGATGATTATCGGGCTGAAAGCCAACGTTGCGGAGATTGCAGCCACCTATCAGGCGGCATATCCCAACGCACGTATTCTGTACGCTTCGGAGAAGGACTTTTCGACCGCCAACCGTGTGCGCTTCTTCAATAATATAAAGAACAACGACTACGATTGCGTCATCATGTCGCACGACCAGTTCGGCAAGATACCGCAGTCGCCGGAATTGCAGCAGCGCATCCTGCAAGCAGAGCTTGACACGGTGGAGGAAAACCTCGAAGTGCTACGGCAGCAGGGAAAGAACGTGTCGCGGGCGATGCTGAAAGGATTGGAGAAGCGCAAGCACAACCTTGAAGCGAAGCTGGAGAAGGTGGAACACGCCATAAAGTCACGCACGGACGACGTGGTGGATTTCAAGCAGATGGGCATCGACCACATCTTCATAGATGAGAGCCACCAGTTCAAGAATCTGACTTTCAACACGCGCCACGACCGTGTGGCGGGATTGGGAAACAGCGAGGGAAGCCAGAAGGCACTTAACATGCTCTTTGCCATACGCACCATACAGGAGCGCACAGGAAAAGACTTGGGTGCGACCTTCCTCTCCGGCACGACTATCAGCAACTCACTGACTGAATTGTACCTGCTGTTCAAGTACCTGCGCCCGAAGGAGCTGGAACGGCAGGACATAAGGTGTTTCGACGCTTGGGCGGCGATATTTGCCAAGAAGACGACGGATTTTGAATTTAACGTGACGAACAATGTGGTCCAGAAGGAGCGTTTCCGCTACTTCATCAAAGTGCCGGAGCTTGCCGCCTTCTATAATGAAATCACGGACTACCGCACGGCGGAGGATGTGGGCGTTGACCGTCCTGCCAAGAACGAGATACTGCACCATATACCGCCCACGCCGGAACAGGAGGACTTCATACAGAAACTGATGCAGTTCGCCAAGACGGGCGATGCCACCTTGTTGGGCAGGCTGCCGCTTTCGGAAACGGAAGAAAAGGCGAAGATGCTCATCGCCACGGACTATGCCCGGAAAATGGCACTCGACATGCGCATGATAGACCCGAATTACGAAGATCATCCCGACAACAAAGCGAGTCACTGTGCCAAGATGATCGCGGAGTATTATCAAAAATACGACGCCCAGAAAGGCACGCAGTTCGTTTTCTCTGATTTGGGGACATACCAGCCGGGCGACGGGTGGAACGTCTATTCGGAAATCAAGCGCAAACTGACGGAGGACTACGGTATACCGCCAAGCGAGGTGCGCTTCATTCAGGAGTGCAAGACCGACAAGGCGCGGAAGGCGGTGATAGACGCCATGAACGCCGGGACGGTGCGTGTGCTGTTCGGCTCTACCTCTATGCTCGGAACGGGTGTGAACGCCCAGAAACGGTGTGTGGCTATCCATCATCTCGATACGCCGTGGCGACCGTCCGACTTGCAACAGCGTGACGGACGCGGAGTTAGGGCAGGTAATGAGATTGCCAAACATTTCGCCGGGAACAACGTGGATGTAATCATCTACGCGGTGGAGAAGTCACTGGACAGCTACAAGTTCAACCTCCTGCACTGCAAGCAGACTTTCATAAGCCAGCTCAAAAGCGGTGCGATGGGTGCGCGTACCATCGACGAGGGGGCAATGGACGAAAAATCGGGCATGAATTTCTCGGAATACATGGCGTTGCTCTCCGGCAATACCGACCTGTTGGACAAGGCGAAACTGGAAAAGCGGATCGCATCGCTCGAAGGGGAACGCAAGTCGTTCAACAAGGGCAAGCGTGATTCGGAGTTCAAGCTGGAGTCAAAGACCGGCGAGTTGCGCAACAACACGGCTTTCATAGATGCCATGACGGAGGACTGGAACCGCTTCCTGTCGGTGGTGCAGACCGACAAGGAGGGCAACCGCCTTAATATAATAAAGGTGGACGGAGTGGATTCCGCCGATGAGAAGGTCATCGGAAAGCGTTTGCAGGAGATAGCCAAGAATGCCACGACCGGAGGGTTGTACACGCAGGTCGGTGAACTTTACGGTTTTCCGATAAAGGTGGTGAGCGAAAGGATACTCAAAGAGGGATTGGAGTTCACCGACAACCGCTTCGTGGTCGAGGGGAACTACAAGTACACCTACAACAACGGGCATCTGGCGATGGCTGACCCGTTGGCCGCCGCCCGCAACTTCCTCAACGCGATGGAGAGGATACCCTCCATCATCGACCAGTACAAGGCGAAGAACGAGGTGCTGGAGATGGAGATACCGCAGTTACAGGAGATAGCGGGTAAGGTGTGGAAGAAGGAGGACGAGCTGAAGCAGTTGAAGTCCGAACTTGCCGCCCTTGACCGAAAAATTCAGCTGGAGCTTGCGCCACCCACGCCCGAAGTCGCAGAAAAGGAGAATGAAGGGCAACAGCTCAAGCCGGAAGCGGAAGATGTGAGGAACAGGCAGGCGCAATATCCCGAAAATGCACCGCCGCAGATACGCAGTCCGGCGGATAGTATCGTTGCCAACCATGTCATAATCGGGCGTCCGGGACTGTATGCCAAGGAGGAAACCCGGTCCAAAGGATTGAAAATATAACCTAAGGAATTTTATCTGAAGTATTAATAAGGGCTATCCCAAAAGGTCTAAAAGTAAATTTTATCCTTTCTGCAAGTATCTATAGGATGGCAACTGCATTTTTTTCTTTTTGGGCAGCCCTTATTAAAATTTATTCTTATTTTAGGTTATATACATTCATGTCCATTTATGTAAAAAATTCCTGCTGACCTTGTTTATGTCTTGTCAGTCACCATTTGCAAAACCATATTTGACCCTCAAAGAGGCTGAATTTGATAAGTAACTTGCTACATACTCATAATAAGGAGCTAAATAGAACACGAATGGGAAATACACAAATGCTAAACTAAAGAAGATATTGGCCAAAATAAACGCTATACCGAGAGAGAAACTTGATTTTTCAACTTCCTAAAACGGTGTTGTTCAAACATTTCTACTTATTTGTACTTGCCAGTTGAACCTACGCTTCCCTAATAAAATGTCTATGGTAAAAAGTTAAAAAATCCTCCCACTTTTGTTAGATATATTTTTTTGTGTAATTTTGTAATCGTTATGCGGCAGTAATAATATACATATTAATACGAGTTAGTAATCCTGTAGTTCTCATATGCTACGAGGAGGTATTAAAAGGTGCGTTTCGACAATGCATCTACTGTAGTATATTATTGCTTAATCCAAATGAATATTATAAATTTAGGAATTCTTGCTCACATTGATGCAGGAAAAACTTCCGTAACCGAGAATCTGCTGTTTGCCAGTGGAGCAACGGAAAAGTGCGGCCGTGTGGATAATGGTGACACCATAACGGACTCTATGGATATAGAGAAACGTAGAGGAATTACTGTCCGGGCTTCTACGACATCTATTATCTGGAATGGAGTGAAATGCAATATCATTGACACTCCGGGACACATGGATTTTATTGCGGAAGTGGAGCGGACATTCAAAATGCTTGATGGAGCAGTCCTCATCTTATCCGCAAAGGAAGGCATACAAGCGCAGACAAAGTTGCTGTTCAGTACTTTACAAAAGCTGCAAATCCCGACAATTATATTTATCAATAAGATTGACCGTGCCGGTGTGAATTTGGAGCGTTTGTATATGGATATAAAAACAAATCTGTCGCAAGATGTCCTGTTTATGCAAACTGTTGTCGATGGATCGGTTTATCCGGTTTGCTCCCAAACATATATAAAGGAAGAATACAAAGAATTTGTATGCAACCATGACGACGATATATTAGAACGATATTTGGCGGATAGCGAAATTTCACCGGCTGATTATTGGAATACGATAATCGCTCTTGTGGCAAAAGCCAAAGTCTATCCGGTGCTACATGGATCAGCAATGTTCAATATCGGTATCAATGAGTTGTTGGACGCCATTTCTTCTTTTATACTTCCTCCGGCATCAGTCTCAAACAGACTTTCAGCTTATCTCTATAAGATAGAGCATGACCCCAAAGGGCATAAAAGAAGTTTTCTTAAAATAATTGACGGAAGTCTGAGACTTCGAGACGTTGTAAGAATCAACGATTCGGAAAAATTCATCAAGATTAAAAATCTAAAGACTATTTATCAGGGCAGAGAGATAAATGTTGATGAAGTGGGTGCCAATGATATCGCGATTGTAGAAGATATAGAAGATTTTCGAATCGGAGATTATTTAGGTGCTAAACCTTGTTTGATTCAAGGATTATCTCATCAGCATCCCGCTCTCAAATCCTCCGTCCGGCCAAATAAGCCCGAAGAGAGAAGCAAGGTGATATCCGCTCTGAATACATTGTGGATTGAAGACCCGTCTTTGTCCTTTTCCATAAACTCATATAGTGATGAATTGGAAATCTCGTTATATGGTTTGACCCAAAAGGAAATCATACAGACATTGCTGGAAGAACGATTTTCCGTAAAGGTCCATTTTGATGAGATCAAGACTATCTACAAAGAACGACCTATAAAAAAGGTCAATAAGATTATTCAGATCGAAGTACCACCCAACCCTTACTGGGCCACAATAGGGCTGACTCTTGAACCCTTACCGTTAGGGGCAGGGTTGCAAATCGAAAGTGACATCTCCTATGGTTATCTGAACCATTCTTTTCAAAATGCCGTTTTTGAAGGGATTCGTATGTCTTGCCAATCTGGTTTACATGGATGGGAAGTGACAGATCTGAAAGTAACTTTTACTCAAGCCGAGTATTATAGCCCGGTAAGTACACCTGCTGATTTCAGACAGCTGACCCCTTATGTCTTCAGGCTGGCTTTGCAACAGTCAGGTGTGGACATTCTCGAACCGATGCTCTGTTTTGAGTTGCAGATACCCCAAGTAGCGAGTTCCAAAGCTATTACAGATTTGCAAAAACTGATGTCTGAGATTGAAGACATCAGTTGTAATAATGAGTGGTGTCATATTAAAGGGAAAGTTCCATTAAATACAAGTAAAGACTATGCCTCAGAAGTAAGTTCGTACACTAAGGGCTTAGGCATTTTTATGGTTAAGCCATGTGGGTATCAAATAACAAAAGACGGTTATTCTGATAATATCCGCATGAACGAAAAAGATAAACTTTTATTCATGTTCCAAAAATCAATGTCATTAAAATAATGGAGCGGTCAGGAAATTTCTATAAGGCAATACGGTTGGGATATATACTTATCTCCATTCTTATCGGATGTATGGCATATAATAGCCTCTATGAATGGCAGGAGATAGAAGCATTAGAACTTGGCAATAAAAAAATAGACGAGCTCCGAAAAGAAATAAACAATATCAATATTCAAATGATAAAATTTTCTCTATTGGGTGAAACAATACTGGAATGGAACGATAAAGATATCGAGCATTACCATGCACGGCGTATGGCAATGGACAGTATGCTCTGCCGTTTCAAGGCCACCTATCCAGCAGAGCGCATCGATAGTGTGCGCAGTCTTTTAGAGGATAAGGAACGACAGATGTTCCAGATAGTCCGGTTAATGGATGAACAACAATCTATTAACAAGAAGATAGCCAATCAAATTCCGGTTATTGTACAGAAAAGTGTGCAGGAACAGTCCAAAAAGCCAAAACGAAAAGGTTTCTTAGGCATATTCGGCAAAAAAAAGGAAGTAACTCCAGCAGTATCAACCACTATCCTTCATTCGGTCAATAGAAACGTAATCAGCGAACAGAAAGTGCAGGATCGCCAATTGTCGGAACAAGCCGACAGCCTTGCAGCTCGTAATGCAGAACTTAACAGACAACTGCAAGAATTGATTTGCCAAATAGAAGAAAAGGTACAAACCGAACTGCAAAGCCGGGAAAACGAAATAGTTGCCATGCGTGAAAAGTCATTTATGCAAGTAGGCGGTTTAATGGGATTCGTTCTTCTATTGTTGTTAATTTCCTACATCATCATACATCGTGATGCAAAAAGCATTAAACAATACAAGCACAAGACAACTGATTTGATAAGGCAACTGGAACAATCCGTACAACGGAACGAGGCACTGATAACGTCAAGGAAGAAGGCGGTACATACTATCACCCATGAACTGCGCACACCGCTGACAGCAATAACAGGCTATGCCGGACTGATACGGAAAGAACAGTGTGAGGATAAGTCCGGGCAGTATATCCAAAACATACTGCAATCCTCCGACCGTATGCGGGATATGCTTAACACTTTGCTTGACTTCTTCCGCCTGGACAACGGCAAGGAACAGCCCCGTCTGTCACCCTGCCGGATTTCAGCAATCACGCACACACTTGAAACGGAGTTCATGCCTGTTGCCGTGAACAAAGGGCTGTCCTTGTCCGTGAAGACTGGACACGATGCCATTGTATTGACCGACAAAGAGCGAATAATACAAATCGGGAATAACCTGCTGTCAAACGCTGTCAAGTTCACAGAAGAAGGCGGTGTTTCTTTGATTACTGAATATGATAATGGAGTTCTGACACTGGTCGTTGAAGATACAGGTACAGGCATGACAGAAGAGGAACAGAAACAAGCGTTCGGTGCGTTTGAACGTCTATCAAATGCCGCCGCAAAGGAGGGTTTCGGGCTTGGGCTTGCCATAATGCGTAATATTGTGTCGATGCTTGGCGGAACAATCCGTTTAGACAGCAAGAAAGGGAAAGGCAGTCGTTTCACAGTTGAAATTTCTATGCAGGAAGCTGAAGAACAGCTTGGATATACAAGCAATACACCTGTTTATCATAACAATAAATTCCATGATGTTGTCGCCATTGACAATGATGAGGTATTACTTCTGATGCTGAAAGAGATGTATTCCCAAGAAGGAATACACTGCGACACTTGCACCGATGCTGCGGCACTGATGGAAATGATACGCCAGAAAGAATACAGCCTGTTGCTGACAGACTTGAATATGCCCGATATAAACGGTTTCGAATTGCTGGAACTGTTGCGTTCGTCCAACGTGGGCAATTCACCAACAATCCCGGTGGTTGTGGCAACCGCTTCGGGCAGTTGTAACAAAGGGGAACTATTGGCAAAAGGCTTTGCCGGATGCCTGTTCAAACCGTTCTCCATATCGGAACTGATGGAGGTTTCCGACAGGTGTGCCATAAAAGCGACACCGGACGGGAAACCGGACTTTTCCGCCTTATTGTCCTATGGCAATGAAGCCGTCATGCTGGAAAAGTTGATAACTGAAACAGAAAAGGAAATGCAGGCGGTACGGGATGCAGCAAAAGAAAAAGACCTGCAAAAGCTGGATTCCCTGATCCACCACCTGCGCAGTTCGTGGGAGGTGCTCCGTGCCGACCAACCGCTGAATGTACTTTACGGATTGCTTCGTGGCGATGCTCTCCCGGATGGTGAAGCGTTAAGCCATGCCGTGACTGCCGTGCTGGATAAGGGAGTGGAAATAATACGGTTGGCAGAAGAGGAAAGGAGAAAATACGAAGATGAATAAGACAAAAATAATTGTGGTGGAAGACAACATCGTGTATTGCGAATATGTCTGCAATATGCTGTCACGGGAGGGCTACCGCAATATGAAGGCTTACCACCTCTCAACCGCGAAGAAACATCTGCAACAGGCAACAGATAATGATATCGTGGTTGCCGACCTGCGTCTGCCTGACGGCAGTGGCATAGACCTTTTGTGCTGGATGCGAAAGGAGGGAAAGATGCAGCCCTTCATCATTATGACCGACTACGCCGAAGTTAATACCGCCGTGGAAAGCATGAAACTCGGCTCGATAGACTATATTCCCAAACAGCTTGTGGAGGATAAACTTGTCCCCCTGATCCGTTCCATACTGAAAGAACGTCAGGCAGGACAACGCCGTATGCCTATATTCGCCAGTGAAGGTTCCGCCTTTCAGAAAATCATGCACCGCATAAGGCTGGTAGCCGCCACCGATATGAGCGTGATGATATTTGGTGAGAACGGCACGGGCAAGGAGCATATTGCCCACCTGTTGCATGACAAGAGCAAACGTGCAGGCAAGCCATTTGTGGCGGTGGACTGCGGTTCACTCTCCAAAGAGCTTGCACCGTCGGCTTTCTTCGGACACGTCAAAGGTGCATTTACAGGTGCGGACAATGCCAAGAAAGGATATTTCCATGAGGCGGAAGGCGGCACGTTGTTTCTGGACGAGGTAGGAAACCTCGCGTTGGAAACCCAACAGATGTTGCTCCGTGCCATACAGGAGAGGCGGTATCGCCCGGTCGGAGACAAGGCAGACCGGAATTTCAATGTCCGCATCATCGCTGCTACCAATGAAGATTTGGAGGTATCGGTGAATGAAAAGCGTTTTCGGCAGGATCTTCTGTACCGCCTGCACGACTTCGGGATAACCGTTCCTCCGTTGCGTGACTGTCAAGAAGACATTATGCCGCTGGCAGAGTTCTTCCGTGATATGGCAAACAGAGAGCTGGAGTGTAGCGTGAGCGGGTTCAGTTCCGAAGCACGTAAAGCGTTGCTGACACACGCATGGCCGGGCAACGTGCGGGAACTTCGGCAGAAAGTTATGGGTGCTGTATTGCAGGCGCAGGAAGGTGTTGTCATGAAAGAGCATCTGGAACTTGCCGTGACGAAACCGACCTCTACTGTCAGCTTCGCCTTGCGCAATGACGCGGAGGATAAGGAGCGGATATTGCGTGCGTTGAAACAGGCAAACGGCAACCGGAGTGTCGCCGCAGAACTGCTCGGCATAGGCAGGACAACACTATACAGCAAACTTGAAGAGTATGGACTTAAATATAAATTCAAGCAATCATAGCCCGTAATTCACTGAATTTGGCTATCTTTGCATAACATTTGAGAAAAACGGCGATTGGCAGGAGCTTTTCGCCGCCAACATATAGGATAAGACCGCAAGGCGTTTCAAGCGAAAATCTGGTAAATTGGAACTACGGAGACGATTGCGTGATGCTTATGCTATGCTTACGCATAGCGTGCATTCACGTACTCTCCGTAAAGGCTTTACCAGAGCCATCGCTTGAAGGTAGTGTGAATTGCACGCTACTTTTTTACCCTTGCCTAACGAAAGGAAACGATTATGGGTAAAGTTCAGATTCTCGCCGTACTGACGATGGACGGATGTCTTTCTTCAGAGTTATATGATAAAGCACATCAGGATTTGTGCCTTGACCGTTGCGGTCTTGATGAAATCAGGAAGAAAGCCTTTTACCGTGTGACACCGGACTATTCCATTTCAATGCTGCACGAATGGAGAAAAGACTGCACAAACATCCGTTACCTCGCGGAAGCCACACCGGACACGGCAGACTATATAAACGGACTACTGCGTATGCACGCTGTGGATGAAATCATACTATACACCGTTCCTTTCATATCCGGAAGCGGACGACATTTTTTTAAGTCGGCTCTGCCAGAGCAACACTGGACGCTTTCCTCCTTGAAAAGCTATTCCAACGGTGTATGTCGCATTATCTATATCCTTGATAAAAAAGCAAGATAGCCAAAATGTGCGGCAAGCATACATTTCTATTTTCAGGAATAGAATAAATGTTCTGATTACAAACAATTTAAGTCGGAGATAATTTGTCCTTGTGAAAAAATATTGAATTTTATACCTCTGAAATCCAGCACTTTGTAAAATTGAGTGTTGGATTTTTTATTTTCTGCCGCGTTTTTTGCCAATTATATTCATGTGCGCATACCGAAAACAGAGTGTAAAATTTCAAAATTGACAGGACATGAATTATTTTTTATTGGCGGAAACCGAGTTCTTCCGCCGGATAAACGAAGCCGGAGACTGCAATATGGAAAAAGCATACACGGCTTTCGCCACCCAAGTAATCGAACTGTGCAACGGCGGCATGGACATGAACCTTACCGTCATCGCGCTTGCCTACATCGAAATCGAGTTACAGCACCATCCCGTGCGTAATCTGTCAGAAGAAAGAAGAGAGATTGCCGCCTACGTCAGCAAGGCTCTGTCTTTCGTAAGAAAGATGCAGAAATTCCTTGCCACGCCCCAAGTGCCACCACTAATATCCGCCAACAACGCAACAGAAACCACCGCCAGCCTTCTTCAATGGACGGGCAATGCCATCGACCTCGTGGAACTTATCTACGGCATAGACGTGATGGGCTGCATCAACAACGGCAATATGCCGCTCAAACAGCTCGCCCCACTTCTCTATAAGATATTCGGGGTTGATTCTAAAGACTGCTACCGCTTCTACACTGATATCAAACGCCGGAAGAACGAAAGCCGCACCTATTTCATTGACAGGATGCAGGAAAAACTGAACGAGAGAATGTTGCGTGATGAGGAGTTGGAGCGGATGAGAAAATAAAAAAATATCCATTACATATGAGAAGACAGGAATACTCGTATCCTGTCTTTTTATTTTCATTTAATTATATATTAATTAGCACAATATATGTGAGTTTTTCATTCCTATAAGGACAAATTTCAGAAACGTATGTCTGGTAAATTATTGAGTCATCATAGTATGAACATATATCATTACTAAAAACAATGAAACAACTTCCATAAGATTGTGGTTGTAAAAATCGCCATTTAATAGCCCGTTTTTTTTGTAAAATTCGCCAATTAAAAAAATATGATTATCTTTGCATTATATTTTATAAGGTATGGAAACAGTAAATAGAATACTTCAAGAGAAGATTACAGCACGAATCGCGCCCAATAAAGCAGTACTGATTTTTGGTGCTCGCCGTGTTGGTAAAACGGTAATGATGCGTAAAATTGTGGACAACTATTCAGGTAGGACGATGATGCTCAACGGCGAAGACTACGACACATTAGCACTATTGGAGAATCGCTCAATAGCCAATTATCGGCATTTATTGGATGGTATTGATTTGCTGGCTATTGATGAGGCACAGAACATACCACAAATCGGTAGTATTCTGAAGTTGATAGTTGATGAAATACCGGGAATAAGTGTCTTGGCAAGTGGTTCTTCGTCATTCGATTTGCTGAATAAGACTGGTGAACCGTTGGTCGGCCGCAGTACGCAATTTCTCCTTACACCATTCTCGCAACGGGAAATCGCACAGACGGAAACGGCACTTGAAACCCGCCAGAACCTCGAAGCGCGCTTGATTTACGGTTCCTATCCCGAAGTAGTAATGATGGAGAACTATGAACGTAAAACAGACTACCTACGTGATATTGTCGGTGCATACCTGCTTAAAGATATCTTAGCAATTGACGGCTTAAAAAATTCGAGCAAGATGCGCGATCTACTGCGATTGATAGCTTTTCAGTTGGGCAGCGAAGTTTCTTACGAAGAGTTAGGTAAACAACTCGGCATGAGCAAGACGACCGTTGAAAAATACCTCGACCTATTGGAAAAGGTCTTCGTTATCTATCGTCTGGGGGCTTATTCGCGTAACCTACGCAAGGAGGTTACAAAAGCTGGCAAGTGGTACTTCTACGACAACGGCATTCGCAATGCCATTATCGGGGCTTTCTCACCGCTGGCCATTCGGCAGGATGTCGGTGCGCTGTGGGAGAACTACATCATCGGAGAGCGGCGCAAAGCGAACTTCAATGAGGGACTGCACAGGGAGTTCTATTTCTGGCGCACCTACGACAAACAGGAAATCGACCTGATTGAGGAGAGTGCCGACAGTCTTACCGCCTTGGAGTTCAAGTGGGGAAATAAAATGCCGGCCGCACCGAAAGCCTTCCAAGAAGCCTATCCCTATGCCGAGTTTCATGTGGTAAATCGGGAGAATTATTTGGAGTTCGTATAATCAATAAATTACGTATATGGAAACAAAACTACAATCCAAACAGCAATATCCGCGGTTTATCCAAAATAAACCGTGTGGTATTGACAAATTCGATGGAGGTTCGCAAGAAAGGTTGGCAAAAACTATTGCTCGCCATTTTTGTCAGAATGATTCATTGGATGAGGAATGTACTTTACCTCGAATTATCGGCATCGAAGGTATTTGGGGATCTGGAAAATCCAACGTGGTTAAAATGTTGGAACGTGAATTATCAGACGACTATTACTTTTTTGAGTATGACGCATGGGGACATCAAGAGGACTTGCAACGCCGCTCTATATTGGAATTGCTTACAAGCAAACTTATTGATGATGGTATCCTATCTGGAAATGCAACAATAAAAGTCAAAGGTGGAGGTACGAAAACCGTATCATGGTCTGAAAAGCTGAAATATTTATTAGCCCGTAAAACGGAGACCGTAACCGAAAAATATCCCCTTATCAGTAATGGTATGGTTGCGGCATTTTTGGTTGCAGTTTTAACTCCGATATTTACATTTATTGCGTATGCAGTAAAACCTACACCCACAACATGGTGGTTTTCTTTATTGTCTATTATCATAGCTGCACTGCCAGTTCTTATTGCATTGTGCGTTTGGAAATGGGCATATAGCAAAGATCATAAATATGGATGGAGTTATATGTTAGCTATTTATCAAGATAAAGTCGAAAAGGACGTTTGCTATGAGACTTTGAGCGAAGACGAACCAACGGTTTACGAGTTCAAAACATGGATGCAAGACATTTCTGATTTTATCAAGGAAAAAGGACAACGTAAATTAGTCCTTGTTTTTGACAACATGGATCGTCTCCCCGCTGAAAAAGTAAAAGAATTATGGTCTTCTATCCATACGTTCTTCGCCGATAGCGGTTTTGAAAATGTTTGGGCTGTTATTCCTTTCGATGAAACACATTTAGCTTGTGCATTCGGAGATGAGACCGACGAACAAACGAAACAACTGACCAAGTATTTTATCAATAAAACTTTCCCTATTGTTTATCGTGTTGCTCCTCCTGTTATTACCGACTATCGAAGTATATTCAACAAACTGTTTGTTGAAGCATTTGGAGAAACAGAAAATGAAGCGAAAGAAACTATAAATCGGATATTCAGATTGGTAAATCCTAATGCCAATGTTAGGGAAATTATATCATATATCAATGAGATGGTCGCTCTTAAACAAGAGTGGTGTAACGAAATTTTGATGATAAACATAGCATTGTTCTGTTTGAAGAAGACGGATATTCTGGCAAATCCAGTAGAACAAATATTGTCCGGCGACTATCTGAATGGCATTCAAACAATAATTAACAATGATCTGCAAACACAACGCGAAATTGCAGCTTTGGTATATGGTGTCGATGTTGAAGATGCTCGACAAATTCCATTGAAAAAATATATTGAAGGCTGCATCAACGGAGAAGAAGACCACGACATAAATCAATATGCAGAGACTAATAAACAATTTGACACTGTATTAGAAGAAGTTATACAATGTATGGACAATGCGCTTATCGATAAGATTATACATTGTTTGCATAAATTAACTCGAAAGAGCGATGTTATTCTGCGTGTATGGCAAAGAATAGCACAATTGAAATTAAAAGAATCCATAGAGAAGCAGGTGTTCCCTGTCGAATACCAAGAACTGCTGTTGCATTTAGACACGGAAAGCCAAAACCATGTGATTGCTCAATTATATAAGAAGATAGTTCGGTTCAATGACTTCAATGGCGGCGACTATTTCAAAACGTTAGATGCAATAGACAGGTTTATTGCGCAAAATAAGTTGGCGTGCGATTTTACGTCATTGATTGAAGCAAAAACAGTCAAGCCAAATACATTTATCGATTATATTCAAGCTGCAAATGCAACAGATGCTGCCTATCGGGATAACGCGACAACTAAAGCATATAAATATTATCAAGTAGCAACAAATTCGGAGGCGCTCGATAATTATTTGGCAAACTTACTACCCGATAATTTCGACCATGCAGATATTGTAAAAACGTTAAAAGATAATTCTACCTATACGTTTCCAACGCTTTTGCAAGCGATCACGAATTGCATTGATGAACAGAATGTAAATAAAGATAATATAGGGGCTATATTTACAACCTATCGTTTATTGGCATCTGACGAAGAAAGACCTTTACCTGTAACGTTAGATTCAACCTACATAAATCAGTTGCATTCTGAATTAGAAACTGATGGCCGAAACATTAAAGAGTCTGGATATTACGATTTAGTCGCCATGCAATTGGCACATGGTCATTCCGTTTCCTTAATAGAGGGTGGAGATATAAAATATGTTGCAGAACTCATGGACTATTATGTGGATCATGGAGACTTATTAGTAAATAGTGTGGGATGGAATATACCGCTATTAAATGAAACACTACAATACATGGTAAATCATAAACTTGGCTATAAATTATTGCTCTCAGACATATTGCCCCAATTTGAAGATATTAAGAACAGAATAGGTGTAACGGATGAGGTATTTATCGAGCATTTAGCAGAGTGGAATACCGATTTGGATAAGTATTGACCCGTCCTGAAAAATGTTGACTGGGATTTGTATTGTTAAATGTTAATATGTGTTCAAAGTCCGGAGAGGCTTTGAGACATGCAGGTATGAGCCGGAGGTTCCCGGAGGGGTTTGGGGTGCAGTCGCCGGGGGCTCGATGCCCCCGGTGGCTGCTATGAGACTTGCAGTGCAATCACCATCAGTCCCATCGGGGTTTGGGGTACGCAAAAATACTGAAATTTCTTGACTCACGCACTTTCTTGTAGATAATATTTCTTCCACAACTTTCTTCCCGGCACTTCTCCGTTGTGTACCTGTTCGGGAGTAAGCATACCAAGCGAAAGGTGAGGACGTCTAGTGTGATATATTCCGATGATGCGAGACATCGTTTCCTTTAAATTGAGCGCGTTGACATCCTCATACTTGAGGAACTCTTCCTTAAGGATTCCGTTGACGCGCTCGGCTATGCCGTTGTTGCGGGGGTCGTAGCCTTCAGTCATGCTGATTGGCATCTTTCGGCGGTTAAGGATGGCCACATAAGCTTTCGCACAGTACTGCAACCCCTTGTCGGAGTGATGAATCGGTCTGTCTCCCTTGCAGCATTGCTTCAATGCCATTCGGAGTGCGGCAACCGCGTTCTCATGACGCATGTTGTCGGCCACAGACCAGCCAACTATCTTCTTCGAGTAGGCGTCCGTTATGAGGAACAGGTAATGAAAACCCTCTTCCTTGCCAAGCCATATATAGGTGATGTCCGCGACCCACAGCTGGTTGATGCCGCTGGGCTCGAAGTCCCTGCGCAAATCCGGATACACCCTCAGACCATGGTCGGAGAATGTGGTCCGCGTACGGCGAATGCGTTGCTTTATAAGAAGACCCTGTTCTCGCAGAAGCGAAAACAAAGAGTCTCTGCCGATATCGATACCATAGTCACGTTTGAGGACATGCTGCAGTTTCCGGCCTCCGGATCCTGGCAGATCCTGACGTATCTGTAGTATGCACTCCAGAAGGCGGTCATAGTCCATTGCTTGCTCGAACGACCGCTGATGATAGGAGTACCACGCTTGTTTCGTCACCCCAAGTAGCTCGCATGCGCCGGACACTCCAATGTCGTGACGCATACGCAAGCGGTCAGCTACTTGGTATTCGATTTTTTTGACTGTGACGGTTTTACGAGTTTGCGATATTCGATGAGCTGTTCTTCAAGGAACTCGCGGCGAATAACGTCCTTTTTCTGCTGAGCTTCCAGACGAGCCACTTTTCTTAGCGCCTCGTCCAATTCGCGTCGGAGCTGCTGCTCGACCTTGTCGTTGTCGCTTTTGGGAAGAGAGGTTTTCTTTGTCACGGGGCGTTTTTTCTTTTTGGGGTTCTTCGGCATAGCTGTAATGGCTCCCATACGGCGAAGCCACTTGCCAAGACTGCGGCGTGTGCCGCGATAGTCCGGAATTTCGTTGACTATCTTGAATAACGTCCCGCAGGGCAGGTTTATTTCTCTCTCTACTTGGTCGAAGCCTTTTTCGCTTTCGTACCAGGCCCGGACAGCGGATATCTCGCCATCGTCCCAGATTTTTTTGATTTCTTCACTCATTGTCCGTTAAAATCTTTAACTTTTTAGTCAAGATTTTTCAGGACTAGACATATATCACTAAGAACAATATTAAAGATGTAATTCCTGACGCATCTTTTTACGATT
>OMFK01000385.1_pt1 | contig 21349 bp, 16 predicted proteins | sample 1645651 | NCBI WGS metagenome assembly OMFK01 (sample SAMEA103958124, study PRJEB25191) | human gut metagenome | biome: human-associated habitat [ENVO:00009003]; feature: intestine environment [ENVO:2100002]; material: feces | place: Germany | collected 2013/2015
TATTCAGATCTACACTCTGACCGTCCTGGGAGAATAGTCCGTGTTCACCGTCCTTTACAACACCGGGGCGTTCGCCTAGATAGTGGGTGTATGCCGATTTTCCTATTACTATATCTGCATTTCTGTCTATTACCGCTGAAATTAAATCGCTTGCCGTCCCTTGCGTAGGGTTATTGATATAATCCTCATATTCAAACAGTTTTTTAGCATCTTTAAAATCTTGCAGAAGTTGATCTATCATCTGTTTTTGTTTTTCACTTACGGGATCATTAGGATTGGACGGCTTCTGAGGTTCGATACCGACAGAGTTAGTATTATTTATCACTACACCGGGACGTGTAGCAATATATTTTGTGTAATACTCCAGGTGCGATTTTGGTACAGATGGAGCAATGTATCTGCTTGTAACTATTATTTTTGGCATTATTCGTCACCATTCTGAAATTTAGTTGCGTCTTCGAGCGTTAGTATACCGTTGATTTTCGATACTTCCTGCACGCAGCGTATATGTAATGATTTTAATGTGTTATCATCTAAATTGTGAAATGCCGCTGTAATATTTGCGAGCTTTGCCGTTTCAACTGCTTCTTTGAATAATAAGCGTGCAAGACGCTGTTCTGTTGCGTAAACAGTCGATTTAATCGTATCGGTTATAATGGGTGCGATGAAATTAACGGAATTCTGACTTTCAAGATAGCCAATATAAAATTCGACTGCTTTCTGCACGAATTCTGTCATTGTACTGCAATTATCACTTTTATACATACCACGGATTTTAGCTTTTAATGCCGGGTCAAGTGCAACGTTCATTTGTTCTTTTTTCATATTATTGTCCTTTCTGCAAAATGGCAAAAGAAAAACCTGCGATAGCAACCGCAGGTTAATTTGTATCATAAAACTTATCTGTTTACAATCTTGCATTTTTTCAGTATCTGAGGGTCAGCGTTTATCATCGAAATAAGTCTGCAAGCAGTTTTCATGGGCTTATTGGTACCTGTTTCCCATGCTTCGACAGTCTTAGCAGATACGCCGATTACAGACGCAAACGTTCTCTGTGTCATATTAAGCTTGTTTCTGACTGCTTTAATCTCCTTAGGAGAAAAGTCATCAGCCGGGGTGACAGTTACTTTGACCTTCTTAGCACTTACGTTACCCTTTTCGTATTCAATAGCTTCTGTCAGACCTTTTGTAATGCTATCATAAAGTCCCATAAGTAAACCTCCTTATAAACTTTCTTCCAATAGTTTAACCAATTTTTTGATTTCGTTACATTCTTCTTTGCTCAGATTTTCTTTCTTGTTTTTAGGATATGCAGTGATTAAATAAATGCGCTCTTTTACAACAAAATCAATATAGCACACCCTGACACTGCCGCTTTTTCCTCTGTTTTCAAAAGCGTAACGAAATTTGCGAAGTCCGCCTGTGCCTTTTATTACATCACCGATTTTGGGCGTTATAGTAAGTTCGTATTGCAAAGAGCTTAATTCTTTATCAGAAAGACCCATAGCCGACCACTGTTTTTCAAACTCGGGCATGATTACGAATTCACGAGTCATATTTAACCTCCTTACTGTTATTATTATACCCTATTGAATAGGGTTTGTCAAGCGGCTGTTCTGAATGCTTTAAACCATAATAACGGATTGACTTTAGCGCCTGTGTTCTTTACTGATAATCCGTTATATGTATGAGGTTTCTGATATTCCTGTCTGACAACTTCACCATCAACAAATGCCGCTTTTATGCCGAGATGGTATACATTCTTTTCGCTGCCGAATGTATGATACCAGCCCGTTGAATCAAATCCCTCATCTTTTTCTTTACTGTGAGTACCGCTATGTGAGTATCCGATTATCATTTGTGAGTTACCGAATATATCACGAAGCGAGTGACCTATATCTTCTTCACTGATAGCAATACGCTCCATGCAGCTGTATTCAACCAGCATGGTAATTGTATCGCCGGCCTTAAATGTATTGCCGTTTGTCATTACTATAGTCGGGAATTCAAACCCATACTGTTCTTTAAAGGCGTCAACGTCTATAATATACGCAATTTCGACAGCGGAACAGTTGTAAGTATAATTTGGGGTGCTTTTTATTATATTGTGTTCTTCGCTGTTATAAACGTCATAGATAAATGCGTCCTGTATTACTTCATCGGCACTCGGTAAAATATCAATTCTTACAGGAATTTCAGAAGCTTTCAGCGAAAGCGTTACACCGCCGTCATAGGCTGTATATAGCCCATTATGATGAAAAAATTGCTCAGCATTAAGCGATGTAAGAATAACTCTGTTTTCAAGTTCACTGCTGTTTACAGGTAAATTGAAAAAACCTTCAAAGTATGTAAACAGAGCGGATTTCACAGTAGCGGCTACAGGAAAATATAAATCCGTTATGCCGGCTTTTTCAAGCATGGTTTCGATTACTTTCAGATTATCGGTAACTATATCTTCTTTTTCGCTTACTCCGAACATTTCTTCCCATTCTTTTTGAGACGGCATAATGAGAGTTAATGTAAGATTACGATTATTTCCATGTGTTATACCGATTGCGCCGTTTGATATAGCATTGGTAACAGCCCTTCCTATTTCAGCGGCACCGAAAAGATCGATATTTGCTAAACGTACTGTAGCAATAAAATCATTGTAATCCGCAATTCCGCTCGATTCAGTGTTTTCGGCTATATCGCTTGTCAAATCAGATACGCTGTTCTTCAACATATCTTTTACATATACACCGTTTTTAGCGTGATACATTGCTATAAACAGCGGTAAGTAAATGTCGCCTGCGCCGCTGACAGTATATTTTACTGTATCTGTGTTTTCGCCTGATTTGACAGTCAGAACCTGTGTTTTATAATTCTTGTTATCAATCGTTTTTTCTGTCACAATATAATTATAGTCAGGCAGCCCTTTACGAACGAGTGTCTGTATCATTTCTTTCGTTTCCTCTTTGAAATTATTCTTGTCATTCAATGAGAACGCCGTATCGTTTTCGAGATCCGTATATTTATATTTTTTATCCGGAAATATTTTATTGAGATCACTCTGACTTTTGACGGCTTTTAACATTGTAACAGCTTCATCGGCAAGCTTGTCGTATTTCTCTATATCTGAACTGTCGTACAACAGGATAGTTGAAGCATTGTTTTTTTCTAGCGTCTGCTGCAAAACAGCTTTTGATAGATTGATTGAAAAATCCGGCATAAAGCTGTATGTAGTTTCTTTTATTTCTCCGTTTATTGTATTGTTGACATCGTTAAGCGCACTGTCTACATATTTATTAATATCAGACCATGACTGATTGATTAACACATCGCTCATGGCATTACCGATTAATCCGAAATACGAAGCAATGATAAACCACACAGCTGCTGTAATTCCAAACAATAACATAAAAACAGCGCAAATTATTCCTACAATAAAACGCCGTCCTTTTTTGGTGCTGAGCAATTTTACACCGACTTTGACGATTACACTGACAGCCATTATCTACCGCCTCCAGTACCGAAAAGAGCCGCCTTGTACGGCGGCGCAATGACTTTCAACAAATAACGTTCATTGCCGCAACGATACAGACAATGTGAACGTGACGGTTTGTTTATCAGTTTGTATTCTGCCGGATCAAGCTGAAGCGTATCTATAAAGTTTTCGGATGATACTATACCGGGATAGAAGAAGAATTGATGAGTGGGTATCGATAATAAAGGTTTGGTGTATTCTTTTATTCCCGGCAAAGTAAGATCCTCGACATTTTGAGAAGCAATGATCAGACCAGAATCCATTTTTCGATCCTGCTTCATGATGGCTCTCAGATATTTTACTGTTGTCAGATTGTTAAGAAATAAATGCAATTCATCAACTCCGGCAAAAGTACGTCCTTTTGTAAGTAACCGGTTCTGAATGTAAGACAGCAGATTGAACAGTATAGTGTCACGGAGCTTTGCGTTTGTATCCATAATACCACGGATCAGAAAGTTAATCATCTTGCCGTCTTTTATATTAGTATGACCGTTAAAATACTTACTTTCAGCACCACGGCATAACGAATTTAAACCTAAGAGCAGATCCTGAAGTGTATCGGAACGATATAATGCTTTTTTGCCTTTTTCACATTTATTGTATTCTTCTTCGATAACCGCATATAAGTCTGTGAGTAACGGAAACTTGTTGTGAGGTATTTTATCAAGATTGGTGTTTTCAAATATGTTGAATTTAGCATAAAGTTTTCCGAGCATTATTTCAAGCGTATCTATAGCTGCGTCAGAAAAATCTTTGTAACAACGGAAAAAATCCTTGAGGTATGATATATGTTGTGACAGTGCAGAGGTTTTACTGAATGCCTCGACCTCAAGCATAGTTTGATTATCATCAGTTGCCCATGGAGTGGGTTCAAGAGGATTTATCGTATATTTGCCGCCCATAAGATCAATATTTACACCGCCGAGATTATTTGTCAGCTCTACATATTCTACATTGGGATCGATGTTCAGTATATCAAATCCGGATTCTCTCAGGTTGGTAAGGATAAGCTTTAATAGAAAAGATTTGCCTTCACCTGCATTACCGAGAATTACAATGTTGGAATTGGTTTTATCGTCACTTCTGACATCAAAATCAACGCATATACTGCTGCCGTATTTATCTTTTCCGATGTACAGCCCCTTCTCGTCGGTTTTACCACTGTAATTCAGTGGATATAGATTAGCTGCTGAGCTAATTGGCATAACCCGTTCGAATAAGTTTCCGAACATATCTCTGCCGAAAGGAAGGGTTGCAATAAATCCTTCTTTTTGCTGTAATAACAGCCTGTCGTAACTGATTTTGGAACGTATCAATTCCATTGAAATATCAGCCTGAAGCTCAGTCAGCCGTTCCTTTGAAGAAGATTTCAATTGAATGAACACCGAGGTATGGACCATTGATTCATTATTTCGACGTATGTCTGTGAGCATTTCCACCATATCGCTTAGATTGCTCTCAGCGTCTATGGCTTCAGCAAGCTTGGTCGTTGTGTTCTTCTGAGCGTTATTCTTTCTGTCGGCGTGTTCTATAATCTGATTTTGTTCAGCCGCTGAAACCGGGCGATTATATATCTTCAGCGTAACATTTTCGTGGTCTGCAATATGTGACAAGATTGCCTGTTCCTGCGTTTTCGGCGCATATTCTCTGATTGCCCACACAGAGCAATAATTATTGCCGCATATATAATAATCGGGATAAAATCTGAGTACAGACGGCGTAATGCGGTCAAAGTATGATTGAATGCGTATTTCTTCTTCCTGCTCAGGCGTCAACTCAACCGCTTTTTTATTACATATTTTCATTTGTTGCTCCCTCCACATCTGCAATTTCAGCACCATATGATGATATGCCGAAATATACAGCTAAAAATTGTTTTAAATCTGATTTTTCAAGCCGTTTGCAAACAAAATCGTATTCGCTCATACACTTTTCCAGCCGGGATACAATCGTTCCGACGAGATCTTTAGATTGATTGCGAAATCTGTATACAAGATAAAACTGTCGTGAGTTCGACAATTCGCTTTGTATACTTTCCATATGTTCGAGATCTTTAGTGAGCAATTCACGAACAGCGTTATTTTCCTCGTCGTCTATACGAGTGCTTATAAATATTTTGTTGTTGTCAAAACATTCGCAGCCATCTGTGCAGAAAATCTGTATATTTGGAAAAGCAGTAAGAAGATCCATTAATTTTTCAATCTTAATTTGTACTGATTCCAAAGACATAACGGCAATGTTAGACGGTAGTATCGAAAAAACTACATACTCGGCTTTTCCGGCTATCAAACCGTATTTGCCGAAAGTTTCAAGGCCTAAAAGCTGTTGAACGGTTTTCTTTTTCGTTTTAATTTTCATATTATCCTCACTTCCATAGATATTTTTGTTGCTCTAACAAAAAGTGCTTTGCAGCAATCGTTACATAGCTGCATAATGTACGATCTTCCTCTGTCACGATCGTTAATATGGCATACACAAACAAAAAAACAAATTGCTCGGCTCTTAATGTGTTTGCGAGAATCGTAACACATATTATAGAGAAAAATACAATAACAATAAAATCTCGTGCCTGCCATTTGAGAATTTTTGTTTTCGATTTGAGGTTCTTTGGGTACAAGTAATTTTTCATTGTTTTCACCTACTTTGCAACTGCACGAATAAATCTCATGCCGCTTAATGCTGTATTAGCTGTCATTGATACAGCCATCATGTTTCCGCGAATAGACGTATCTAATCCGAATCTGTCAGCTATACGTGGGACTTCTGTAGCAGACAGGATAAGACACGTACCTATGAGCCAATCGCTTTGAATTGTAATTAACCCGGTAAAGAAAAGTGTAGTTTGCATAAATGACGTAAAGCATAATGCTATAACTTGCTTTATCCAACCATTGAATCCATCACTGTAGCCTCGTGGGAGATTAAGCATATACAACGAGCCAACGCCGATAAGAGTAAGTAATATACCGCCTCTTTTAACGTTAGCAAAGAACACCTTCACGGTTGCGTACAATATCATTAAAATGAATATCACATTAACAAAATTGACGTTAAATTCTACAAGATGATGATAATAATTCTCATCGGTTACCTGATCAATTATTGAACGGGAAACAGAATCTTGAGTATATACTGCAAAATTATATAAACGTTCCGGCAATATAGTAAATAGACTTACTGCCAAAACCGCTTTTAACCAATTTATAGCAGTTGTCTTTACGTCGCCTTTGCCGTTGCTGTATTCGATAACCATATCCGATATTGATACAACTAATCCGATTGCAAATAACGCCCAGCCGAGTATGTAGAAGAAATTAACAAGTGATTGAACCCAAGGAAGGCGAAACAGATCAGATCCGGTTTCATTTATCTTGGTGAAAACAACTTTTATAACACTGAAAATAACTTCATAAATCCAGTTAATAATACCATTAAATATGCTTGAAACGAATCCATCAACTGAAATTCCGAGTACGTCAAATAGCCAGCCCATACTTAAACCCTCCTTATGTTCGTATCATTTTTTTGCTTGAAGGAGTTTCTGTGAAAATATCATCTTCTTCAAGCGAGTAATCGGTTATAAGCTCGTTAATATCGCTTACATTTTCTTCTTTATTCATTTCATTCTCCTGCTCATCGATATGCTGTTTTTTAATTACTTTGCTAATCGATTTTCGATCAGCATAATATACTGTTTTAACCTCTTTAATCTCAGCGTTCAGCTTTTCATCGTAGCGTATGCCAAGTTTTTCATAAAACAGAAGCTGCACTTTGAACGGCGACATTCCTGTTTTAGTACAAATAAATGTTCCTTTTGGCAAGCACTTCAGCTCATCGGCTGTAATTAATTCTCGTCCCGTCATCTGTAATTGCTGAGATTGGTGACCGCTGTTTTTGCCTCCGTTGCCTTTAGAAATACTACCTGTCAGAATAGTCTGCTTCCCGAGGTCTTTTGATAGCTTTTCGGCAGAAGAACTACCGGGAGCAAAACCGCCAAACAGCATTAGTTGTGTGTTATCAACGATGATTTCAGCCCCTTGCTTTCCATAGTTTTTTTCAAGTTGTGCGAAAGATTGTATAATTGCAACGATAGACACTGAACGTGAGCGCAGGGCGGAGAACATTGCTTCAACTCCGCTTATTGGCGGCATTGTACCAAACTCCTCGAAATATATCATTATACGTTTATCTAAATGACCGCCGTTTTCATCGGCAATATGGTATATTTCTCGGCTGATTTGTTCTATAATCAGATTAGCAATTACATACTTTGTTCTGTCTTCTTCGGGAAGTACAATAAATACAGCACATTTTTCTTTACAGAGTGTTTCAGTATCGATTGCTGTGTTAAAGCATAAAATCTGTTCGGTTTCTGTGTCAATGAGTGAATTTAAACGTGACAGGGCAGTAGAGATGACCGAGAGTGCTGCTTGATCTGCATTGTTAATCGCCGCACCTGATAACCATCTTGCTTTATGTTCCGGCGGTAGCAATTTAATCAGATCAGCAAAGTATGTTTCCGATTTAAGTTGTGACTTTTTCTGTGGTTTTGCTTCTAACAACTCTATCATCAGTTTCAGCACGGACACTATATGACATTCTTTGTCATTTCCGTATTCGGCAATAATCAGAATCAGGGCTGCTATTAATCCCTTTGCAGCATCATAGAAGTATGTGTTTGCTCCGTATTTGTCACCATCGGCGGCAATTATACTGTCGGCAACGATTTTTGCGTATCGCTCTGATTTGGCTTTTGCGCTGATATTCAAAGGATTATTTTTGTGTTCATCCATATATTTTTTTACAAGATGTAACAGATTAAATCCATCTGATTTAAGCGGATTCCGCAGATCTATCACTGATATTTTATAACCGTAACGTTTTGCGGCTACATAACCGCAATTTCTGTATATATCTCCTTTTGTATCAGTACTTATAAAACTCATACCTGCCGCACAGCAGTATTCAATGTTAGGTTCAAGAAAGAATGTGGTTTTACCTGTTCCTGCAGCTGCAATCATCAATGTATGTACATCACTTGTATCAATCAATGCGTATGTATCTTTCCCCTTTTTTTCAAAACCGACTATTGTTCCGTCAATTGTTGGTCTGCAAGCACCCATACGCCATAATTGCGGCTCATATTTTAGAATTGAAAAGTTTTGTGAAATTTCCTTGTGTTCCGCCCAGTGAGCGGTTCCGTGCTGTCCGTTACCGACCTTGCGAGCCTTGATTTTGTCAAGGCTGTAATTCTTCCCTATAACAGCGAATATTATCATAGCCAAAAAGACAATTGCTATAATAACTATAAATACATACTGTTGCATATTATCAACCTCCCATCGTCATAACGGCAGTTTCAGCAATGATTTCCGATTGTGCCTGTTGCATTTCAAGAGTCATGCTTGCTTCAATCGATACTGCTGTTTGCGCTATTTCATAGAAACGTTTTGCAACGCTTTTACACGTGTCGGTTTCTCCTATTTTAAATGCACATTTAATTTGTTCGGTCAATTGCTCGATTTTTGTTTGCGGCTTACCTTTTTCTCTATATGCTCTGAAATCTTTATTGATACGATTGGCTAGTTTTTCATACATAGCGGTATAGTCAATCGTCGAATCATCAAGTTTCAGTGTTTGAACACTATGATCCAGTGCAAGAGCGGCTATATCGGTATACAGTCCTTCTGCAAGCAAATCTTCAAATCCGGGTGATAATGTATCATTTTGCGGCTCGATTTCATCTACAACATTAGCAACAGCATTTTTCAGCGGGTGAACATTTGCCGGAATATATTCTTCGCCATAATTATGTTTAAGGTCTTCGTTCCAGTCTTTTGCCTGTGAAGTTGCCCGTCCGATATGCTGATAGCCTTTTGAATAAAGTATATCTCGTATTCGTTCGGCAGCGTCTATTCCGCCTTCATCGTTGTCCGTACATAAAACTACATGCTGAAGATGAGGATAGTCTGACAACGCCTGAAGAAGCGAACGCTCTGAAATACCGTCAAGAGCTATATAGCTATGCTTTTGCCAATCAGCCGGATATAACGTTATAAATGACAACATATCTATCGGTGCTTCGAAGACTAATATCATATCATCAGTGCCGATATGGCAAAAACTGAAATTAGTATCAGATCCGGAGACTGTCATGCGAAAACTTTTGCCGTATGTGGCAATCGAGCGTTTATTAGCCTGCTTGGCAGTACCCTCCTTATCTCTGCCGAGAAACACAACATTGTGCGCTTCTTTTTGTTCACCTGTAGTTTTATCGTTGTAATATTCAAGACTTTCATAGATCATCTTCTTATGAGCAAAAAAAGAAACAATGTCGCCTGATATGTGCCGGGTTTTTGTTAGGTATGCAAAAACTCGTTTCATATCGCTGTTGGCTTTCGGTAACTTAAATTCCTTTCTAATCGGTAATTGCGTATTAACATTTGATACTCGTGTTATATTTGATGAAGGAACTGATGAAAACCCTAATAGCATTTCTACGGCTTCAGGATAAGAAGAACCGTAATAATTCTCGACAAATTTTATAGCACCGCCACCAATCTGATTTTTATGATCATACCACTGATTTCCGTTAATGGTTATACTGTCATGCTTCTGTCCGTTTTCAGTATATACAAGCTTATATCCGCTGCCATGTCTTTGTAATTGTTCGCCATGTGACGTGAGAAAACTGTACAGATCCGTTGAATTTGCGGTTGTTCGCTGTTCTTCGGTAATACGTCTGTATTTTGCCATTTCTGACTCCTTTCTGTTTCAAAAAGGAAAAAGGCTTGTGAGCTATTATACCCAAAAGCCTTTTTTCAATATTGAATTATTTAATACTGCTGCAAGCATTACCACGGAATGATGTTCCAAATATAAAGGGGTGCAGTAAGAACAAATAGCAATCCACCCAGGCATACAGCCGGTGCTATTATATCAAATTCGCCGTTACGCTTATAGGAAATAGCACTTTTTGTAATGAATACAATTAACAAAATACCGAGTACGCCATCGAGTATAGGGAACACCACATCATTTACGATTGTCTTAATCTGACCTTTCATGCCGTCCCATGTACTTGTAATGGCACCAGCTACGTCGGCACTTCCGGCAGCAAAGCATACAGTTGAGAGAGCTGTTACGGTTATAAGCGCAACAAGAAATGTTGCAAGCACTTTTGCTTTTTTCATAATAATATTCCTTTCAGATAAAAAAATAAGAGCGGTTAACGCTCTGCAAATATGTTGATTTTTATTGTCGCCAGTGGCGACAATTTATATCTGCATGGGAATCACATCCTTTCGTTATAATTCTGTACTTGAAGAAAAATGAAAATCATATTATAAGCGGCAGAGCTTTTCTGCCGCCCGGTGACAAAAAATTAATGCTGTTTGTATTTTTTATCTGTTACGCTTTTTTCTCTTGCTGAGTGGGAACACCAGCACAACAGCCGCACTCATCATTACCATTGATATGATAATAACTGCCGTCTGCGTAAAGCTGTCCTCACTTGCACCTGTCGGGGGATTGTCCGGTATCTTGCTGTTGTGCATTTCTGTAACAAGCATTGCACCGTCACGGTCGATCGTAAGCTGCTTATCATCCGGTAAAAGATAGCCGGCAGAAGCGTCATCTGCAACTTCGTGGATATTGTATTCTCCGGCTCTTAGATCTGTAATATGGATAATGCCGTTCTCATCAGTAGTGTAGATCTTACTGAATGACTGACCTGTGAACGTCTTTCCGGTTACCTCAAAATGTATTCCTTCGACCTTATTGTCATATGAAGTCTTTACAATCTTGATTTCACCCTTATGAGGCGAGTTGATAAACGTACCCTTGCCAAGCTCATCGTTGGAAACTTCTACGGTTTCGCCGTCATTTACAATTTCGAAATAGTAGAAATTCACATCACGGACGAAATATTCGGGAGCCTTTGTTTCCTGTACATAGTAGTCACCGTATACAAGTCCCTCAAGGCTGTACACGCCTGTTTCGGTTTCCTTTAATGTGCCGACTACGGTTTTCTTGTCCGATTTATAAACTGTAAATACAGCACCTGTCAATTTATTTTCGGGATAGTCCTCATCGACTTTCGTTAATGTGACATTGCCGACAATAACCTTATTGACAAACTCTGCACTTGCAGTTGCGTCCTTAGTTACCGTGATTGTCTTGACCTGTGTCTTAGGCAGATAACCTTCTGCATTGTTGATTTCGGTTATCGTGTACTTGCCGGTCGGCAGTTCTGTAAGTTCAAACTTGCTGTTTGTCAGCATGAAACGTGCTTCTGCTGTCTGACTGCCGTTATATACATACTTGCCGTTCTTTGATACAGCCTTTAAATATGCACCGTCAGCATTCTTTACAGTGAAGTAAACATTCTTTTCAAGCTCTGCCTTCTGAGCTGTTGTCAGCCCATTTGGGTTTGTCCATTTCTTTATGATACTTGCGTTGCCTGTGTCACGCTCGTTTACAAACGTTGCCGTTGCTGTCTGATTTCTTACTACAGTTATCTTTACGGGATTTTCCGACTTGATTGTGTAGTCAAGAAGTGTGCTATACTCTGTAATCGTATAGTCACCTGTAGGCAGTTCAGCGATTGTAAATGTGCTGTTCTTCAAAACGTATCTGAATTCTGTTGTGCTTTCGCCGTTATATGTGTATACGCCGTCTGCACCTGTAGCTGTGATGTACTTGCCGTTGCTGTCCTTTACAGTGAAATACAGGCTCTTTTCAAGCTCCGCTTTCATCTGTGCGATTTCATCGGCTGTCATATCTGCTGTACTGTTGTCAAGTTTCCATTCCTTGATTACAGCACCGTGACCGTAAGGATATTCTTTGAAGTCGGATTTTCCGATTTCATTGCTAACCGATACAGTAGCGTTTGCTGTTTTAAGAGTTACAGCGTGTACGTCTGTGTCAAGATAGTAGCCTTCGGGAGCTGTAAGCTCCTTGACATAGTAAGTTGTACCTGTTGCACTGCTTATAGGTAAGTTGTTGCAAGTGTACTTGCCGTCCTCGGCTTCTGTGATAACCGCATTTACGAGTGTGCTGTCAGTGTCTGACTTATATGCCTTTGCTACAGTCTTGCAAGTGCTGTCGGTATAGATACCGAATGTTGCACCTGTTACCTTTTCGCCGGTCTTTGCGTCAATCTTGTTGATAACAATGTGACCGAAAGGCTTGTTTTCAAACGTTGCAGTAGTAGTTGCATTGCTCTTTACTTCAATCGTCTGATTTGCAGGCGTGATATATCCGACTGTCTTGCCGTCTTTTACTTCCTTTACGGTATAAGTACCGATAAGGAGGTTTGATATATTGATTTCGCCCTTTGCGTCTGTTGTGTATGTCTTGGTTGCTACGGGTGTGCCGTTAAGAGCCGTGCCGGAAACTTCAAACTTCCAACCGGAAAGAACACCGTCTGCACTTCTCTTGACTATCTTTATATCGCCCTTCTGCGGAGCATTGGGGAACTTGTCGTTGCCGTTGATTGACACATCGACAACCTTGCCTGCGTCAGAAATTGTGAACTGATAGAATGTGTTGTCGATATTGTAATACTTCGGTGCTTTTGTTTCCTTGAGGTAGTATGTGCCTGCCGGGATTTCGTCAAGCTGATATGTACCCTTTGATGTTTCTGTGAGCGAGCCGTATACAGTAGCCTTATCAGACTGATATACAGTAAATTCAGCGCCGCTCAGAAGTACATCGGGATGATCTGCGTCAACCTTTGTCGTTCTGACCGAGCCTAAAGGCGTTTCATAGAATTTCGATGTAGCGTTGTTTGATACTGCTACGGTTGAATTTGCCGTTTTAAGCGTTACCGGGTGTACGTCTGTGTCAATAGCGTAATGTTCGGGAGCTGTAAGCTCCTTGACATAGTATGTTGTACCTGTTGCACTGCTTATAGGGAGATAATTGCAAGTGTACTTGCCGTCCTCGGCTTCTGTGATAACCGCATTTACGAGTGTGCTGTCAGTGTCTGACTTATATGCCTTTGCTACAGTCTTGCAAGTGCTGTCGGTATAGATACCGAATGTAGCACCTGTTACCTTTTCGCCGGTCTTTGCGTCAACCTTGTTGATAACGATATTCGCATACGGCTTGTTCTCGAAGTTAACAGTTGTTACAGTATCGGTCTTGACCTCAAGGTCTTTACTGTTCTCGGTAATATATCCTACTGTCTTTCCGGTCTTGACCTCTGTTACCTTGTAATCGCCGATACGGATATTGCTTATCGTGATTGTACCCTTTGCGTCGGTTGTAAAGGTCTTGTCATAACTCTGACCTGTCTTTGCCGTGCCTGTTACTCGGAACTGCCAGCCACTGAGAACGCCGTCCGCACTGTGCTTTACAATACTTATCGTACCGGTCATAGCCTTGTTCGTAAATACTTTCTTTACAATGCCGTTTGGAGTAATTTCAAAAGTAACGGGATCTATAGAGAAGCTGTAGCCTGTTGTACCGCTTACTTCGTACACTGTGTATTCTTCTCTTGCGGGAAGCTTGTTTGCAACAAAGTTATATGTGGCTTTGTTAAGTTTTAACTCAGTGCCGGAGTTGTTCTCCCCTTTATATGTGTAGTTACCGTCTGCACCTGTAAATGTAAGATATTTGCCGTTGTGCATTATCTTGAACGATACTTTGGCAAGCTGTTCATCGGTGATATTCTCAACAGCACCGTTTTCATTAAGGAACTCTTTGTCAACTTGTACAGTTCCGGTCTTAAGCTGATTATTAAGCTCAATGTCATCAAGGTCGATTACAGCATTCGGATCACCGTTACCCAAGTCAATACGCTGGTCTCGGTTATCAACATCATACTCCGTTCCGCTGTACGTTTCGATAACGGCTAAGTAGTACGGAGCAGTGTTAGTGCCGAATGATATAGTCATTTCGCCGTTTTCATTCAGCTTTAAATCAGCCGCTGATGTTTTGGTTGACGATATTCCCTTGTATGTGTAATTGCCGTTAGACCCGGTAAATTCTACATAGTATCCTGCGGGAGGATTTGACGAAACGCTACCGCTGAAACCGAGTACCTGCAGATTTACGGTAACTTTAGCATACTGTTCTTTGAGCTGTGCGGCTGTCAGATTGTCCTCATCAGAGAAATGTTTTCTTATAACAACAACAGGTGTTGATTTGTTTGTAAAAGATACGCTTTTTGTTTCGCCCTTATTGGCGATAGTGACTGTCTTTGTCTGTGATTTGGGAGTATAACCGCTTGCGTTGTTTATCTCTGTTACAGTGTATGTTCCCATAGGGAGCTTGCTTACATTAAACTTACTTCCGCTGAGTTTTAAATTGTTCGCTGTAGTCTGAGTACCTGCATACACATACGCTCCTGCCGAGCCTGTAACCTTGATATACTTACCATTAGCGTCCTTGACAGTAAAGTAAACGTTTTTCTCAAGATTTGCTTTTTCTGAAGCTGACAGTGTTGTATCGGACAGCCATACTTTCTTTATCTGAGCCGTACCGCTGTCCTCGCTATTTATGAAAGACACGGACGATGTTTTATCTCTTGAGATGGTAATTGTCTGATATGCTTTGTTGACCGAATAGCCCTCCGGAGAGCCATACTCATACACGGTGTACTTTCCGGTCGGAAGGTCGGAAACAGTGAAAGTACCTGTACTGGGATTAACATACAGCGATGTAGCTTTAGTCGATGTTCCTGTAAACGTATATGAGCCGCTGTACTTCGTACCGTTGGCGGTGATATATTTGCCGTCTGCGTTCTTGATGCGGAAATATATCTGCTTATTTCTTTCAACGTTGTTGCTTGCGGCTATGGCATTACCGTTGGTGTCTACCCAAGTTTTTATAACCTTGCCCGTACCGGTATTTCTCGTATTTTTGAAAGTAACTGTTCCTGTGCCTCCGGCTGTAACGGTTACTGTTTGACTGAGATTCTTTCTTGTATAATTCGGTATACCGTTGCCGTCATTACCAAATTCGTAGACCGTATACGTTCCTGCAGGTAACGATTTTACTAAAAAAGTGTTACTGCTGTTGAGCTTGAACTTAGTTACAGAACCGCTTGCAGAGTAGGTATACGAGCCTGCCTTGCCTGTAGCCTTCACGGCCGAACCCGAACTATTCTTTATCGTGAAATAGATGTCGCTGTTGCTTGCCTGTGTGCTTGAGCTGTCGTGCTTGTGTTCCCAAACTTTCTTGATCTGAGCTGTGCCTAAACTGTCAGAATAAATAGCAATTTTTGCGGTGCTGGGGTCTCGGTCTGTTACGAATGTTGCAGAACTCTGCGAGCCGCTACCGGAGATCATATACATCGGTGCAACATCAACTATATTATTCTGATACTTACTGCTATTACGTTCAGCTGTAAGCGTTATAGCCGAGCTGGATGGTATAGGCTTTGTTGACTTTATAACGAGCTTTCCTTCGGTGTCTGTAATTATCGAAAGATAGCTGTATTTTTTAATTGCCGTCTGCCAGTCATAATACTTAGACACATTTTTACTATCAGTCAGCGTTATTGTGAATGTTCCATCGCTGTTAGTCGTCATTTTCTGCTTTGGCACATTTGTTACTGTAGGCTTTACAGCGTAAGACGGTATAGTAAGATGGCTTAACATCTGCTCTTTGATCTTGTTATAGCAAGCCTTGACATTTGTAGCCATAGAGCTTGACATATCCTCGGTGAATATACCGACAGCCGTGCTTTCGGAAGAGTTGTTGAACCAACCGTCACAGATATTCCAGGTGACGATCGACGTTGCGATACGTTCAGTATCAGCGTTGTAGCCATATTTTGTTGTACCCTGATAGCCATAAATCAGAGCGTGTTTTAAATTCTGCTGTTGCGTTAACGACAACAAATTGTAGGTCTTTTGTGCCGTATAATCGCTTGTCCAAGCATCCTTTGAGGACTGAATACAATACGCTACCTGTCCTGTTGGGCTACCAACATTGAGTTTGATTATCTGTCCGTATGTGCTTGTGTTCAGTCTGCCGTTGAAGTTATATGAATAATCGTACCAGTCAACATATAACTTCTGATTTGAGCCGTTTACGATATTCATTATTGTAGCCGCAAATGTGTTCAGGCTTATTGCCGACATAGCAATAACGACAGCTAAAACTAAGCTCAACATTTTTCTGAGTTTGTTTTTCATACTGATTTCCTTTCTTGATTTGTATTTGTATATATAAAAAAGCAGTCCTACGGGTGCGGACTGCTTTGAATTTTTGCTTTCAGAAAAAGAAAAAGAGCTTTGAATTTTATACTCTCAAAGCTCTTACATATTTAATTGTTCACAAATACGAAATGCGTTTAAATTTATGAATAAACTACATCAGCAGTTTAACCTCTTAAAAAGTATATAGCATATGCTTTTGTCAGCTTTCCGTTTTCATCTCGTACATCCAAATCTTCAGATATGTCCTGAATGTACACTTTGAAATAGTCGCCTTTTTTCATAAACCCTTTTATGTTGTCCTTTGCAAAGCTCTCAACATCTCTTTTAATTACATTGGGGTGCAAATCGTAAGAGATAACAAGAGGTGTAAACCACGTGCTACCTTCGGGAGTCCAGGTTGGATCTTCAAGGTTTTTTAATCCGTAATTGTTTACAGCGTCATTTACTATAACCTGTTTAATTGCTTCAAGGTCAAACGGATATTCGTATATTGACTTCGGCTTGCTTTCCTGTTTCTTCGTTGTGGTGGTCGCAGGCTTTGGCGTTTCCGCTTTCTTTGTGGTTGTTGTAGTCTGTATAACAATCTTGCTGTCGCTCAGATAGTCACCGTGTATAAAGCTACCGTCAGAAAGTTTGAAGTAGCCTGTATCGGTCTTGGCTGTCACTGTCACCTTGTCGTTCACGCTGTACAGCTTAACTGTGTCAGCGCCGAGTACGGCTTTCTTACGGCTGTAGCAGTCGGTGTTGACATACTTTGTACCGCTTGCCTTGCTCTCCGTCCATTCGGGTGTGGGCTTAGTCGTTGCTACTGTTGTTGTCGTTGCCGGCTTTGGCTTTGCCGTGGTGACTGCTGTAGCTGCTGCTGTCGTTTCCAACTTTTTTGTTTCCTGCGGCTTTGTAGTGGTCTGAGCGGTAGTTACTGCTGTAGTCGCTTCGGCTTTCGGCTCGTCAATCCTATCCATCACTGTTCCCGTTACTGCCGGAGCGGTAGTTGTCACTGCCGTTTCGGGTGCAGAGGACGTTGTGCTGCTTGCATTGCCTGCCGTGCAAGCACTGGTCAGTATTACGCTGATAAGGGTTATTGTTGCGAGTATGGTGTGGGTACGTTTCATTTTGTCCTCCTTTGTGGGATTGGTAGATTGCCCTTAACTGTTTAAGATGGCTTTTATCTGTTCTTCTGAAAGTCCGCTTTTTCTCATTTTTGAGATCATTTCTGCTTCTTTTCTTTTTTCGCCTTTCTTAAGTCCGACTGCTTCGCCCTCGGCTCTTGCGTGTGCCTTTTCGGTTGCTTCGATATGCAGAGCCTTTTCACGCATTTCCGCAAGCTCTCTTGTCTTTTCGTCCGCACTCATCTTATGCAGTACAACTACTGCGTCCTGTATCTGCTTTACGCCTGTCTGCTGTAACATATCAAGTTCATCCTCCGTTTCCGCATTGATAAGTCTGAGCCATAGCTCCTGCTTGTTGTTCTTGTCGATATTCTTGCCTATTTTCTTCAGCTCGAAGTAATGAGCCGTGAATTTATCCGTAAGCTGTTCGTTTCTGCTGTCCTCTCTCATTGAGAACGATGAATGATATTTTTCGCAGTCAAAGAGATTGAAGTTGATGATATTTATCGAAATGCACTGGTTCAGCGAGCCGTACACCTCTCCGCTTTTAAGCTGTCCGCTGTACAGCTTAGACAGGTAGTAGAGCGAACGGTCCTTGTAATCGCCCTCGTCCTTTATCTGCATTTCAACGTTTATCAGTCTTCCATTGGCTTTCATACGAATATCCATACGGCTGTATTTCTCGGTTATGCTGTCCGGCATTATCTCGGAATTGAGTACAACGAGGTTTTCTATCGAATCATACGGTATACCGAGCGTATCCGATAAGTAAGCCTGTAGTAAATGCTGATTTCCCTCGTCCGTAAACAACTTCTTGAATATTATATCCAGCTTTGCCTTTACTATATTTCTTGCCATTTGTGCATCTCCTTTCGATTCGGTACTATTTCCTCAAGTATATTGTAACATAAAAACGGACAAAAGTCCAGCGAAACACAGCAAAAATATATACAAAATATAGTATTGTTTTTTGTTCGTTTCGCCGATTTTTACAAACTTGTTACATTGTGCTACAGGTAGCACAAAAAAGAAATGCTGATTAACTTTCAGAAAAGAAAAAAGCGGCTGATTTCAGTCGCTCATATCCATATTCAATTAAAGTGTCGGGTACATATCATCTTTCTGAGAATTGCTTTTCGTATCAGGATAGAGTTTAGCATTCAGTTCATCTATCTGCCGAGCTTGCTTCCGAACTACTTTTTTAAGTTCAAGATTTGCTTCTTTTAACTCATATTTTTCTTGATATAAATCGGCAATCAGTTGAGTCTTTTCTTTCAATATATTCTTACACGAGGCTAAGTCATCAATGGCTTGCGCCCATCTTTTATCATTATTGTCCAGCAGTTGTTCTCTTTGCTTTTTCATATTGAACTCATTCGTAATGAAAGCGTATGTACCTTTTGTGCTATCAGCAACGCTATTAATGCTTTTCTTGATTTCTTCATTTAAGATTTTTTTAATATCTGCGTGACCTTCCATAAGAGTTTTATGTTGTGTAGTTAGATTTGTTCCTTCTCCGTTGGTTACACCGAGTCGGTTTGCTATAGAAAGTTCACCGTCTTTTACTCCTATTTGACAATTAATATACAAACTAATCAAAAATACAGAGCTTGAGATTCCATTTTTATTAGCCAGTCAATGTGGATTGCGTCCTTCGGAAATATGTGCATTGACAAAGGATTGCATTACCGCTGACGGATTAGAAATTCGCAAAGCAGTTGTAATAAATGAGCATGGCAGAGAAGTATATAAGCCGCCTAAGTCATACGCCGGATATAGGACAATACCAATATCGCCCTTACTGCGAGATAAACTCATGAATACTCCGGATAAAAAACGGATTTGCGTTATATCTTCAAATAAAATAAGCCGTGATTGGAATTCATTTCTTCGTAAACACGGGCTACATATATTTAGATTCTATTCTTTGCGACATTATTACGCCAGTCAAGCATTATTGCTTGGAATACCACAGAAATATATTGCGGAATTAATGGGGCCATTCATCGACTGACATGATTGAAAAGGTCTATCAGCACACCTTTCCATCTGCGATGGAAGAATTTAAGGTTCGTATTGCTGATAACATAGAAAAACTTTTGGGGTAATAAGGGTTCGAATCCCTCTTGGCGTGCCAACCGCTTTGATAATCATTATCAAAGCGGTTTTTCTTTTGCATATTATATACAGAAAAGGCGGAACGGTTTTTATGCTGTTCCGCCTTATATTATTCCGTTTTAACAAATTCAGATACCCATTGGATCCCCCAGAACACCGTAAGATGAATAGCCGGGTCAGACAGCATAAGTACCGCACGCTCCGTTTTACTTGAATCATCGTCCTGCACTCTGAGTATCTGATAAGCAATACCCGCAATTCCGATGAACACGGCAGGAAGCATACTTGTGGCGAAGCTCATTGCAACGCCGTATAAAACAACCAGTCCGCATGTGCCTATAAGCCTTTTTAAAAAGTAACGTGACGTATCGACCTTTCCGCAGAGTGTTATAATTATTGCAATTACACTGCATATTATAGCTCCGAAGCAAACATACCGCCACAAAGCGTCAAGCCGTGTAAACGCCGAAATTCCGCCTGCATAAAGAAAGTCGGTAACAGTGCGTGCAATGCCCCATATAATAATTAACACAGGAAAAAGCAATGATTGCAAAAGTGCCGACTTGTCGTTTGTGAACATGGTACACCCCCATTTATGGAAATCGCATTGAAGCTGTTATGGTATTTATTTGTGATACCTTTTCCCCGCAATAATACTATACGCCCTGTAAATCTGCTCCAGAAGCATCACCCTTGCAAGCTGATGCGGAAACGTCATCTTCGACATCGACAGCTTTATATCAGCCATCGCCTTTATCTTTGGCGCAAGCCCGAACGAGCTTCCGATTATGAAGTTCACCGCCGACTTTCCCTGCACCGCCGTATCACTCAGCTTAGCGGCAAGCTCCTCGCTTGAAAGCTGCTTTCCCTCAATGCACATAGCAACCGTCAAAGCGTTCTTTGCGAGCTTCTTTTCTATCATTTCAGCTTCTTTTTCGAGTGCGTCCTCTATCTGCCTGTCAGACGGCTCATTCGGCAGTGCGACAGGCTCAAGCTCATATATTTTCAGCACACAGGAGCCGCCGAGCCGCTTTTCATATTCCTTGCAGGCATCTCTCAGATAGATTTCCTTCAGTCTGCCGAGGCAGATTATATTAACACCTTGCATCAGCGTCTTTTAGCGTAGCTTTCAAAGCGGCGCTTCTCCTTTGATGCCAGCTTTCTGCGCTTGGAGTTTTCTATCGTTCTTGTAACTATAAAGCAGATAAGCAGTACAACTATTCCGACAGCCGAAACCTTGAACCACGGCTTGTCGAACTCGTCCTTTGCTTTTTCTATATAATATTCCACGTCCGATCTGGCAACATTGTTGTTTGCAACAAGGTTCATCGTGGTGATAGTTTCGCCCTTGAATTTAACGTCCATTACGCCGAGTATATCGCCCTTTTTCACGGGAGCCTGTACGCTTTCATATGCCTTAAAGA
>OMFK01000412.1_pt1 | contig 20166 bp, 32 predicted proteins | sample 1645651 | NCBI WGS metagenome assembly OMFK01 (sample SAMEA103958124, study PRJEB25191) | human gut metagenome | biome: human-associated habitat [ENVO:00009003]; feature: intestine environment [ENVO:2100002]; material: feces | place: Germany | collected 2013/2015
ACGATTTCAGATATTTGCAGCATGATTGCGTCCTCCTCAAAGATATGTTTTATTTCTGTGAGTGACAGCTTACACACCACCGGTCATAAAGCAAGGCTTTTTCGTAAAAAATAAAGTGAATATTATAGGGCCAGCAAATACTTGTTGACCTTTTAGGTAAATAGCGGTATAATAGCATTAACCTAAAAGGTCAATACTAAAAGTGAAGAAGGAGGAACCCGCTTGTCAAAACTATTGGAATTAGATTCAGAAAGAAAAAATGCTATTTTAAACGCAGCATTAAAGGAATTCACTTCATGTGGTTACGAAAATGCGTCAACAAATAGAATTGCCAAAGAAGCCGGTATTTCTAAAGCCCTGATGTTCCATTATGTGAGTAACAAAAAAGAACTTTTTTTGACTGTATATGATTTTTTCACAGATCTTCTTCAAAGGCAATATTATGATTTGATAGATTATAGTGAAAAAGATATTTTTAGAAGACTTTGGCAGTCATATTTATTGCAACTTAACTTATTACAAAAGTATCCTTGGATTTTAGAATATAAAAAACTTTTATCCTGTGATTCGTCTGAAATAAATGGAGAGTTTGAAAGCCGAAAACAAAACCATAATATCAGTTGTTATCCCGAATTATTTGACTCCATAGATGAATCAAAATTCAGGAAAGGATTAAACGTAGAAAAATGCAAACAGCTTATATATTGGTCTAACATCGGCATTGTTAATCAAATACTAAACAATATAGATAAAGGTAAAACAGTTTTATCCAGCAAAATTATTATGGATGAAATAGATGGGTATTTTTGTGAACTCAGAAAAGCATTTTATGAAGAAAATTAGAAAATACTTTTCTGTAATGGTAATTGCCATCATCACAGCAATATCAGTTAATGGCATGCGTCAAACTGAAAGGATAACTAAGGAAATGAGTAAACCGATTATAATGGAATTTCCCTTAAAGGGTGAATGGTATTCTCCGAATACCCCCGGATCCAATATTCCCAGCCATGGCACCAATAAATATGGAACACGCTATGCTTACGATTTTATACAGGTTGACTGGTTAAGAAAAGGATGGCCTGCCTATCGCGTCAGTATGATGCAATATCTATTAAAAGGAGTATCTTTAGAGGACTATTACTGTTGGGGAGAAAAGATATATGCTCCATGTGACGGAACAGTTGTAGTTGCAGAGGATGGCTATGCTGAAAATGGAAGAACTAATTTGTTAGCGGATTTATCGAACGCATATAAAAATGCAAATTACTTTGATCCGGATAAAGATAATATCCAATCTATTGCAGGTAATTATATTATCATACAGTATGCAGAGAATGTGTATGCGGCATTGTGTCATCTTCAAAAAGGCACTGTTCAGGTTTCTGTTGGACAGCATGTAACTGTTGGAGATTATATAGGAGATGTGGGGCACTCTGGAAATTCATTTGCTCCACATTTACATTTTCAGCTTATGGATAGCAGTGATATAACAAAGGCAAACGGTTTGCCTTGTGCGTTCAGAGAATATGAGATTTTTATAAATGGTTCTTGGGAAAATGTAAAGGATGGTATTCCAACTAATCGAGATAGAATACGATTTTGATTTATCTAAGTTGAAAAAAGGTGAATTTAGTATGTAATAAAACAGGAATCTTCATAATTTAAATTTTTTAAGACAAAACTACCATTTACCAAAATGGGCCAGTCCGCCTTGTGCGGATTGGCCCATTATAAAAGGCTTGCCTTTTTCATAAAAATCCAGTACACTGTCAACCCTACACTATAACACCAGACTTATAAAGTGTGGTATAACAAAATGGGAGGGGTATCGGATGAAGCAGTATAAAACCATCGACGTTGCCAGACGGATCGGCATCCATGTGAATACCGTCCGGCTCTATGAAAAATGCGCTCTTATTCCTAAGCCGGAACGCTTACCAAATGGATACAGAGTGTTTACCGACCTGCATATAGAGCAATTCAAGCTGGCGCGTGCGGCCCTTCGGGTGGAGGTACTTCAAAATGGACTTAGAAAGCAAGCGGTGAATATCATAAAGGTTTCCGCTGCCGGAAATTATGAAGAAGCTGCCGCACTGACCCGCTGCTATATCCAGCAGGTGGATCAGGAGCGAAAAAATGCGGAGGAAGCAATTCAGATTACCCGGCAAATACTTGCCGGGTTGGATGTAGGAGAACATACAGACCTTTACTACACACGAAAAGAAGCTGCAGATTTTCTCGGCGTTACCATAGACACGCTGCGGAACTGGGAGCTAAATGGCCTGTTCACAATCCGGCGCAGAGAGAACGGTTATCGTGTCTATTCTGAGAAGGATATACAACGCTTGAAGATTATCCGTTCCCTTCGCTGCGCAAATTACTCGCTGGCAGCCATTTTACGGATGCTGCGGGCGGTTGGCGACGATCCCGCCGCAAATATCCGTACCGTCATTGATACGCCGAATGAGGATGACGATATTATGAAGGCGTGCGACAAGCTGCTTACCTCTCTGTCTGAGGCCCGGAAAAATGCGGTTTATGTGGCCGGACAAATTGAAAAAATGCAGGAAATGACAAAATAAAAGCCTACATTGACCCACCATACCACCGAACCATGCTAACCTTTAACCATCAAAATAGGAGGTATAAAGGCATGGATGAAACCATCAAAGTAACCGGTCTAAGCAAATCTTACACCGGAAACAAAGTAATCCGTAACATTGCGCTTTCGATTGGAACAGGCCAGGTGTTCGGCCTGCTCGGTGCGAATGGTCTGAGATACAAACTGAAAAGGCTATCATCTACCTCTCTCAGGTAAAATACTGGAATAAGGATATAGGGCTCTATGTGCAATTAGTAGCCTGATTTATATAGGGGTTATCTAAAAATATAAACCTCCTGTGATTAAGTTGTTTAACGACTTTCACAGGAGGTAATTTTTTATGATAAGAGTACAGCGACTTGAAAAAGGCACTTATTTTGATAATGCCTACATGATCTCTTTTCGGTATGATCCTAGCACGGTTGCAAAGGTCAAAGAACTGGCTCAGAGGCGGTACTTGCCTGAGGAGAGAGCTTGGGAGATCCCTGATTATGAGTTACCTAACCTCATTGAAAAGGTGGGGCTTAGCAATATTGATGCAGATGAGGCGATAACAGGAGCCCTCAAAACTAAAGAGGTAGAGGATCGGAGGGCGGCTACTCAGGAGCGGCTTAAAGGTATCAAGCCTGTAGTGGATTTTGCTTTTACTACAGATCCCCTCCCTCATCAAATTGAGGCTTTTAATTTTGGGCTACAAAAGGATATGATCCTGATCGGTGATGAGCAAGGCTTAGGAAAAACTAAGGAGAGTATTGATATTTGTGTAGCTAGAAAGCATGAGCTTGTAAAAACCCTGATAGTATGCGGGGTAAACTCTGTAAAGTATAATTGGGAGAAAGAGATCCAGATCCACTCTAAGGAGAGCTCCTGTATGATAGACGGTAAAACAATGGATCTCAGAGCCTCTCAGCTATATGAGTGGTATAAAAGCCCTCATTACTTTGGGATTATCAATATTGAGAGCCTTAGGAAAGAACAGATACAGGATACCCTCTATGACGGTATCAGAGAGGGCTATATTGGGGCTGTAATCGTTGATGAGATACATAAGGCTAAGAATGGTCAAAGTCAACAGGGAAAGGCTCTGAGAACGCTTAAAACGCCTATTAGAATAGGGCTATCTGGTACACCTATGAATAAGGCGGAGGATCTCTGGAATATCCTCACATGGCTAGGGGTTGAAAAGAGGAGCTTTTACAGTTTCAAAAATACTTACTGTATCATGGGCGGGTATGGAGGCTATAAGGTAGTAGGACATAAAAACCTTGAGAGCCTCAATGCTGAGCTCAGTAGTGTAATGCTGAGGCGGCGTAAGGATGAGGTTTTGGATTTGCCGCCTAAAGTGCATAGTACTGAGTATGTGGAGCTTACCAGTAAGCAACAGCTCATATACAGGGATATTAAAAATGGGATCATAGCGGATCTGGAGAATATCTTACTATCTGTAAATCCGCTTAGCTGTACCCTCAGGCTGAGGCAATTAACAGGGGGGCTTTTTACAGAGGAAAATCCTAAACTAGAGCGGCTGGAGGATATGCTCAGTGAGGAGATTATCCCTAACGGCTATAAAGCTATCATTTTCTCTCAGTGGTCTAAAATAACTGAGGTGTACCATAAAGCTCTCCAGCGGTATAACCCTATTTACATTACAGGGGATGTATCTCCAGAGGATCGGCTCAAAGAGGTAGAGCGTTTCCAAAATGATCCCTCTTGTAAGCTGGCTATTGGTACTATTGATGCTATGGGTACAGGGCTTACTCTCAATAAAGCCTCCTATGTGTTTTTCATTGATAAGAAATGGAATAGCGGAGATAATGCTCAGGCTGAGGATAGGGCTCACAGAATAGGCACGGCTGGTACAGTCAATGTAATTTCTCTGGTGGCTAAGGGTACGGTAGATGAGGGTATTGAGGAGTACCTGATTGATAATAAGGATCTCTTTGAGCGGATTGTAGACGGTAAAGGATCTAAGGCAGATGTTAGGCAAATACTCAATAAACTCTTGAAATTGTGATACAGGGGGTATATAATATTATGGAGAAAGGAGAGCTGATTACATGAAAGTGATTACTATAGATGAGAATACTGGTAAGAGGGTGTACTCCAGAAAAGAGGTAGCTACTCTGTGTGAGGTATCTACTCAAACTATCCGCCTTTGGGAGGATGCTGGGGCTATCCCTGCTAGTACCAGAGATGATAATGGGTACAGGTATTGGGATGAGGATGCTCTTACTCAGATTAAGCAGTATGCTTTATTGTCGGTGAGGGAACGGAGAAAAGGTAAGTAATTACTCAAAGAGAGGGGCAAAAAGCTCCTCTCTATTTTTTTTTGCCTAAAATTGAGGAATACTCAGGGGCTATCTAAAAAATCCCCTCTTAGCTGATTAGGTTAAGTATCTCTCAAAGAGAAAGAAATCATGTAAGGAGGAGCGTATATGTTAAAACTTGTTTTTACTCATGCAGAGGTACGGGATAGCGGCTTTGGGCTGGAGGTAAACGGTAAGAGCCTTGAGGATATTATCTCTGAGGCTCTGGGGACTAAGGCGGAGGGGCTAAGGTATGATGATCCTAGACGGAAAACCTTTAGCTCTAACTCCTGTGATATTACCGTTATGATTTGCCCTCATGACAAGGAAACCCTGATCGAAACTGATAAAGAGGTTTTTCACAGTCTGAAAGAGTTGGAGGATGATAGGCGTGAGCGGTTTGCAGAGGAAACTGGAGAGGCAGAAAGCGAAAGCTGAGGGTACTCTGGTTTACAAAAAGGTAGCGGCTAGAAAGCTGGGGATCTCAGTAGCAGAGTATAACCGCCGTATGAAACGGCGTGAGAAAAATCTAAAAGAAATCACTGGAGGTAATGAAAATGGCAAAGGATAACTTTACAGCAAGGGTATCAGCTCTGGAGATTGAGCTGGGGATGAGCGTACAAAACAAGAGCGGGATCTGGTGTAAGCCCACTGTGCGTATGAATATCGCTATTGATGGCGGCACTGATCCTACTCAGCGTGGGGCTATCATCAAACAGGCTTTTGATGAGGTATGTGAGAATATCGAAAAGGTAATCTCTGAGATGGACTAAACTCACAGGGGGGGGTAACACTTTGCCCCTCCCCTTTTTCTGGAGGTGAAACTGTGAGTAAGCGTATTGTAAGAAATCATGATTTGCGGAGAGAAATTTCTGAGTATGTTCTTAATTGCTCAGATGATGAGCTCTTTAGTGTACTATGTACCCTTGAAACGGAGGATACAATACCTAAGTTTTTTAGCTGTGGAAAATGTAAAGAGCTTTTTGGGGATTGCCCTGAGGGTAACGGTACTGAGCTCTGTAAAAGCAGAATACTCAAGTATGAGGAAATGAGGGATAATGGATGAAATACACAATAGAGGGCTTTAATCAAGCTAAGGCGGTAGAGCTGGGGCTCTGTGTAGCTGATCTTATTATCCTCCGCTGGTTTGTAGATTTTGCTGGTACTGATAAGATGCTCAAGCGGAGCATAGAGGGTACAGAGTATTACTGGATCAAGTATGAGGGCTTGCTGGAGGATCTCCCCATACTCAGTATCACTAAAGATACTCTGTACAGGCGGTTAAAGGGGCTGGTAGAGAAAGATGTACTAGAGCATATCACTGTAAAAGAGGCTGGTACTTATTCTTTCTACAAGTTAGGTAAAAACTATCTGGCTCTGATAACTGATACCCCTATACCCCTCTCGGAAAAAAATCCGACAGGGTACGGAAAAAAATCCGACAGGGGTACGGAAAAAAATCCGTACCTAAATACTAATCTACAAAAGAATACTCAGAAACAAAAAGATAAACCTTTTCCTACGGAAAAGGGCGGAGCCTCAAAAAAGAGCTCTAGTTATGATGAGGTATTTAATGCTCCAGAGAATGAGTATATTAGAGAGGCTCTGATAAAGTGGGTAAAGGCTTGTAAAAATAGAGGGGTAGGTTTTCAGTATAAAACCCTTGAGAGATGGGCTAGTATTTTAAGAGATAATGCTGGAGAAAGCCCTGAGATTGCTTTAGCTATTGTAGATCAGAGTATTGATGCGGGGTGGAAAGATCTGTACAAGCTGAAAAAGAAACCAGAAAGTAAGCCTAGAGCCTCTATGGAGAGGTTTGATCCTGATAAAGATAAGCTGGCTACGGGTACAGATGGTAAACCGCTAGTGTACTGAGATTGGAGGAGAGCTTAAAAACTCTCCTCTAATTTTTTGCCTCCAGCGTGATTAGGTTAGGTAAAGAGTGTAGGTGCTCCCTACACGGTTAGGAGGTTTTAGCGGTGCGGTGCTATGCAGAGGATTATTGCAAAAAAGATAGAGCTGAGTGTAGTGAGGTATGCGGTGGGTATCGTGTGCTTAGGGCTCTTTATCGGCTTAGTAGGATACCAGTAAATTATAGCTATTCAATGCCTCTTACTCCTGATGAGGGAGATGTAGAGGCTTTTGAGAGGCTCAATGATTTTAAGGAGCACATTGTACAGAATGTTTCAGAGGGGAAAAACCTTTATATCTGGGGAAAAAATACAGGGTGCGGTAAAACCTCATGGGCTTGTAAGATCATGGGCTATTATTTCCGTAAGATAGCTTTTGAGAGTGGCTTAGAAAATGAGGGGCTTTATATCTACACTCCTACTTTCCTTGAGGATCTCAGAAATTCCTATAGTAATCCTGATGAGGATTTTGCTGAGGTGCTGGAGATGCTGAAAAAGTGTAAGCTCCTGATTATTGATGATATTGGGGCTGAAAAGGTTACAGAGTGGGTAAGAGAGCGGCTGGTAAGCATTATCAATACCAGAGTGAGCGGAGGGCTCAGTACAATTTATACCAGTAACCTCTCCCCTAATGAGCTGGTATCTCAGTTTGAGGAGCGTATAGCTAGCAGAGTGCTAGGGTGCTCTCAGATTGTGGAGATCACTGGTAAGGATCGGAGGGGTATCTAATGGCTGGCATGATTGAGCAAAGTATCATAAGCAAGCTCTTAGAGGGCGGTAGCTTAGATGTGTTACATACTAACAGCGTGAGCCCTGAGATGTTTCTTACTTGTGGGGATGAGATTGCTTTTATCCTTAAGCACTATGAGGAATATAAGCAAGTACCTGATAAGATCACTTTTCTCTCTGAGTTTAGAGAGTTTCAGATGCTTGAGGTATCTGAGAGTATGGATTATCTGGTATATAAGCTCAAAGAGGCTTACACCTACACAAAGATAGTACCGATTATCCAAAATGCGGCGGATCGTGTGAGAGAGGATAGTATTGATGCTATCACTTACCTCAAAGAGCAAATTGCTCAGCTTGAGGCGGATGTACCTGTTAGCGGTAATAAGGATGGCTATGATATTATCACTAATGCTAAGGATCGCTTTGTAGAGTATAAAAAGCGGTGTGAGGTAAAGGGGCTCATTGGTATTCCTACTGGTATCCCTAAGCTGGATGAGCTTACTAATGGCTGGCTCTGGGGTGAGGAGCTGGTAGTAATCACGGGGCGTACAAATGTGGGTAAAAGCTGGATGGCTGAGTACTTTGCTACAATAGCCTATAATCTGGGGTACAAGATCCTCTTTTACTCTGGAGAGATGAGTAGAGAGATCATAGGCTTTAGGTTTGATACCCTCAATAAGCACTTTTCAAACAGCGGCTTGCTTAATGGTGCGGGTACTCTGGGGGTAAAGCCTGATACTGATGGTGGGCGGTATCTGGCTGAGGATTATGAGAATTATATCAATCAGCTCTCTCAGAAAAGCGGCTTTGTAGTGGTTACTCCCGATGATTTTAATGGGCGTAAGCCTAATGTGGATGAGCTTAAGGAGCTGGCTGTAAAGCATGGGGCGGATATGATTGTAGTGGATCAGCTCTCCCTTATGAGCGATAAGAGAAAGGCAGATATACCCCGTATAGCTTATGGAAATATCTCAGAGGATCTCTTTTTGATGAGTAAGGAGCTCAAAAAGCCTGTTATCCTCTTAGCTCAGGCAAATAGAGAGGCTGTGAAAAACCGTAAAAAGGGAGAGAGCCCTGAGCTACATGATCTGGCTGAGAGTGATCTGGTAGGGCAAAACTCCAGTAGAGTACTCTCCCTCTCTGTGATTGATGGTACTCTTAAGATTGCCCTCAAAAAGAACAGGTACGGCTTGAATAACAAAGAGGTACTCATGATCTGGGATATTAACACTGGATACCTTAAGCCTCTCCTCCCTGATAACCCTGAGGAAAAAACTACTAAAGGTGAGGAGAAAGAGGGAAAGGCGGATAAAGGGGGTAAAAAGGATTATGGCTTTTAAGCGTATGGGTACAGTGCCTAAGGGTAAGTTAGTACCTATGTATCTCTCAGATGATGGAGATCTTTATAGCTTGAGATTTAAGGATCAGAAACAGATAGATGAGGTAAGTGATCTGATGGCTATGTTTTTGAGCGGCGTTATGGGTAGCCCTCTGGTTATGGATGATGAGCCCTTGAATGAGGTAGCTATAGAGCGGTTTAGGATCGTGGAGAAAGACGGAAAAAAGAAAAACTAAATATTTTGTATGTGGCTCTCTAAAAAAAGCCTCCTTTTCTTCTTAGATTTATTATCACGGAAAGGAGGCTTTTGCTATGCGTACATTAGACAGTAAAGCGGTAGCTGAGATGCTGGGTAAACGGCATGATAACTTTATGAGAGATGTGAGAAAGTATGTAGCTACTTTGGGTGAGGCGGCTCCTGAGTACTTCATTGAGGGTACTTATAAGGATGGGCTGGGGAAAACAAGGGCAGGATACCAGATCACTCTCAAAGGCTGTGAGTATATTGCTGGTAGGGTGATCGGCGTAAAGAGTGAGGAGTTTAAGAGCAAGTATCTCCAGATGTTCCCTGAGGCTCATACTGAGCCTGTAGAGAGCCCTAAGCCTGAGGCGGTACAAGGTTACTCTACAGAGGAGGTAGCTCAGCTCTTAGGCTGTAGCCGCCGTACTGTACAGAGAATAATCCAGCGTGGGGATCTGGCTACTACTCAGGTTACTATCATGGTTCCCGCTACTAGAACGGTTGTAACCCCTGAGGAGCTGGAGCGTTACCAGAAAGAGAGGGCGGCGGTATGTTAATTGATAAATGGAGATTAGCCGCTTGCAGGGTACAGGCTGGCTACACTCAGAAAGAGGCGGCTAAGGCTCTGGGGGTAACAGAGCAAACTATTATCCGCTGGGAGCAAGGTGCCTCAGCTCCTAAGATGGAGTACGCTCAGAAACTCAGTGAGCTCTACCAGATCCCTCTAGCCTATATGGATTGGACTAAAGAGGGAAACGCTACCCCTATGAGGGAGAGAGTGCCTGAGCTGGGAGGCGGTATTTAGTGGGGCTGGAGATCAAGCCTATTACATTTAGACAGGCTAGCAATTTTATCAATCAGTATCACAGACATCATAAGGCTACTATAGGCTGTAAGTTTAGTATAGGGTGTTTTGACGGAGAGAAAATGGTAGGGTGTGCTGTGTGTGGTAGACCTGTATCAAGATATTATGATGATGGGCTAACCTGTGAGATAAATAGAGTTTGCACTGATGGTACTTATAACGCTTGTTCGATCCTCTATGGGGCTTGCTGTAGGATTGCTAAAGAGATGGGTTACAGAAAAGTGATTACTTACACTCTTGAGAGCGAGAGTGGAGCAAGTCTTAGAGCAAGTAACTTTACTTGTGAGGGTAGAGCTGGAGGGGTTAAGTGGACAGGTGTAAGAGATAAGGGGCAATCTATTCCTCATGAGATGAAAATAAGATGGGTGAAAGACTTGAGGGCGAAAAGAAAAGAGGAGCCCTAAAGCTCCTCTCCCCTGTGCTGTAGCTGGAGTATTCTCTCAGCTATCCCCTTGAGCAAGGCTAGATCAGCCTCCTCTAATCTTACCAGTAGCCTTAGGAGCTCTGATAAGGCTGGGTTACTTTCCAGTAGCTTAGCTACTATGAGAGGATCTGAGGTAGTTTGTTTCTTTTGAAATGGATCGGTGAGTAAGTCTGTGCTGGTTATTCGGAAGTAGTTAGCTAAGAGCTCTACCTTATCCATTCTGGGAAACATTTTACCATTTACCCATTGTGAGAGAGTGGCTGAGCTGATGCCTAGATCCTTGATTAGGTCTTGCTGTCTTTTCCCGTTTAGGCTCATGTAGTACTGTAGAGCCTTTGGGAAATTATCTCTAGGATCTTCACTCATGGTATCACCTCCTCTCTTAGAGGGGATACCCATATTATACAGCAAAACTTAAAGAATGTAAAGAGAAACTGAGAAAAAATTTAGAAAAACTAAAAGAAATCTATTGACTTCTCTGTTTAACGGAGATATAATAGAGGAAAGCAGGGATATAATGGGGGATTTTAACCCTCTGCTATTATTTTGCCTATAAATCTCCGTTTAACAGAGATTTGAGGATATATCATTATTACAGGAGGTAAAGGACATGGATCTTAAAGAGCTGTATGAGGTCTACAAGAGCAAAAAGTTAGCCTTTGAACAGGCAAAGAAAGAGGAGGAAAAGTACAAAAAGCTCCTCAAGGATGCTATGGCTGAGGCGGGTGAAAAGGATCATACCGATGAGGCGGGTTATCTGTTTGAGCGGATTACTCAGCAGAGAAAGAGCATTGATGAGGAGCGGCTCTTAGGTGAGCTCCATAGCCGTAAGCTGGAGGATTGTATCAGCTTTAAGGAGGTTGTGGATGAGGATGCGACTATGGCGGCGGTGGAGGCTGGTAGATTGCCTCAGGCGGTTGTATCTGAGTGCCTCAAGGTACAAGAGGTGGTAGTACTCAAGCTCACGGCTCCGAAAAAGGGAGTTAAAAAGTGATTACAGTGTGGGGTACTCCCATTGTAGCTACGGTAGAGCAAGTGGTAGCGGATCTCAAGCTGGAGCGGTTTGAGGATGGCTTACTCAGAGAGATCAATAACACAGGGGCGGATCTTATGTGTACTTGCCCTTTTCACAAAAACGGCAAAGAAAATAAGCCCTCCTGTGGAGTGCTCTTGAGAGAGAAGATCGACAAAAACCGAAAGTTTGAGGCGGGTACTGTACATTGTTACACCTGTGGCTATACAGCGGATCTACCTCAGTTTGTAGCAGATTTTCTAGGGCTCTCCTCCCCTGTACAAGGCTTTAAGTGGCTGGTGGGGCGGTATAACTACGGCTCAGCGGAGAGAGAGCCCCTAGAGCTAAACCTCTACAGAGGACAAGCTCAGAAAGCCTCCTACATGGATGAGGCTGAGGTAGAGCGGTACTATCAGGAGCTCATTAAGAGCTCTCCAGCGTGTGAGTACCTACAGCGGAGAGCTCTCCCTAACTGGATCATTGATGCCTATAAGCTGGGGTTTGATCCTGATGGGGCTGTAGTGCTTTTCCCCGTAAGGGATATGAGCGGTAAGGTTGTTTTCTACAAAGGGCGGAGCATTACAGGAAAGCATTTTTACAATGCAAAGGACATTGATAAAACCTCTCAGATATTTGGGCTTTGGGAGCTCTGTAATGGGCGGTTTTCTCAGGGGGTGGCTACCTCTGAGAGCGAGATCTGGATTACTGAAAGTGAGATTGATGCTCTATCTCTGGTGGGCTATGGCAAGTATGCGGTAGCTATCATGGGCTCTCATATCTCTGAGGCTCAGTGTAAAGAGCTGGAGGCTACCCCTTTTAGGCGGTTTGTACTGGCTCTGGATAACGATGAGGCAGGGCGTAAAGGGGCGGCTCAGATAAAGCGGATGCTGATACCTAAAGGCTTTAGGTTTACTAATCTCCGCTGGGATACGGATCTCAAGGACATAAACGACTTAATAAAGCGGTTTGGAGATGGCTGGGAGAGCTATCTCACAGGATATTAAAGGAGGATACAGGATGTTTACAGGAAAGAAACTTAGTAATGAGGAGTTGGTACTTAGTTACCGTGATACAAGGGATGAGGGGTACTTAGCGGAGCTCATGCGGCAAAACAAAGGGCTTTTGTATATGCTGGTGGAGCCGTTTGTACATAGTATTCCTAATTCTGAGTTAGAGGATCTTACCAGTGAGGCTTACATACCGATGCTCAAGGCTATTGAGGATTTTGATGAGGCTAGAGGGCTTACCTTTGCTAATCTCCTCAAGGTGTATGTAAGACAGCACTTAAGCCGCCTCTACAATGAGGCTACCAGAAAGAAACGCTTTACAGGCTCTACTCCTGTTAGCTATGAGAGCCTTGCAGAGATTAACCGTGAGGGCGGCTCTGAGGGAGATAGCTCCTTTACTGTAGAGTGTGAGGATTTTAAGGCGGTAGAGTTTATGGATCTGGTGAGATCGCTTGGGCTCAATGAGAAAGAGCAAGTTACTGTAAATGTGCTCATGAGCGGCGGTACTAAGGGAGAGGTAGCAAAGGCTTTACAGTGTACCCCTGCTACAGCAAATTACTACTTTAAGCAGATCCGTAAAAAGTTTGTATTGGCTGGTTATGCAGTCTAAAAATCCTCTGGCTTTCTGATTAGGTTAAGTATCTCAGAAATAGAGCAAATATCAGAAAGTTAAGGGAGGATGAACATGAGAGCATTGAGTACGCTGATGGCGATTATCAAAGGTAAAGCTATCGTGCTGGTAAAGCGTGATGAGCGTAAGGCGGATGTGCTGGTAGGCAGAGAGATTACTAAGCAGTTTGCCCTTAGCAGTATGGTAGGGGCTGTAAAAGCCCTGCTGTAAGAATAAATCAAAACAACAAATTTACAGGAGGTAAAGGATTATGGGTTTGCAGGATTTGATTAAGAAGTATGATAACGGCGGTTTTTCTAAAACTGGCTGGTTTCAGCTTAAGGATGATGGAGATAGTGCGGTAGTACGCCTCCTCCATAAGGGTGAGGTAGGAGTAGATCCTCAGACTGGAGAGCCTGATTATGATTTTCCTATCTTTGAGGTACATAAGCTGGATGTGGATGGCTCTGGGCGTGATCGTACTGTACTCTGTAAGGGTGAGGGCTGTGAGCTTTGCAAGAGCGGCAATAAGCCTAGCCTGAGGATGTTCCTCCAGATGGTTAATCTGGATGAGAAAGATAAGGATAAGCAGGTACAGCTCTGGGAGCGTGGGCTCACTGATATTAAGCAGATGATTGGGCTTACCTCTGAGTATGGGGATCTCACTAAGCGGAATATCAAGATTGTGAGATCTGGTGCTAAGGGCTCTCTGAAAACTACCTATCAGTACTTCCCTAAAGATCCTACTGATATGGATGTACCTGAGCCTCAGAGCTTGGTAGGCTCCCTCATTCTGGATCTGAATAAAGAGGATCAGATTAAGGCTATTGAGGGGCGGCTCCAGCTCAGCAAGGGTAAGGATGATGGAGAGGGCTCTGGTAAGGGTAGCGGTAGAGCCTCTGCTAACAGGGTATTCTAAACAGGTAAAAGCTGTGGGGAGGTTAGAGATAGCCTCCCTACTCTTATAAAGGAGGTAAAGGATAGTGGCTAGAGAGATAGCTATTGATGTGAGCCGTGAGGCGGTATCCTATGAGGATATTAGTAGCCGCTTAGCTCATAAGAAAATCAGTAATGTAGCAGTAAAGAGAAATCGTAACACTCTTGTAAAGGCTCTGGAGGTAGTTAAGGAGCTGGTAAAGAGCGGTAGGCTCAAGGCAGAGGGTGAGATTGAGGTTATCCGTACCCCTGAGCGGCTCAGAGAGTTTATGGATCATGCTAGGGCTAATGGTGAGTATGTAGTGGATGTGGAAACTACGGGGCTTGATGTGTACAAGGATATTCTGGTTGGTATCTGCTTATTTACTCCTGATGAGCCTAGTGCCTATGTACCCTTTAATCATACTGATCTTGAAAACAAGCGGGTAGCGGGGCAAATGACTGAGGAGGAGTGTAAAGAGGTTATGCTCCCCTACTTAGCTGATCCTGATCTCAAGTGTATCAATCACAATATAAAGTTTGATGATAAAAACTTTATTTTCCAGTGGGGGCAAAGGATCGCTAATGTATGGTGGGATACTGAGATAGCGGCATGGGTGCTCAACGAAAATGAGCCTCACGGCTTAAAGCCTCTGTATAACAAGTATATCCTCAATGGTGAGGGCTCTGATGAGGATTTTGGGGATCTGTTTTCAGATATTCCCGCTAACTATCTCCCCATTGATATTTTTAGTATCTATGGTGCTAATGATGGTTTCAAAACATGGGCTCTCTATCAATTCCAGAAAGAGTACCTTTGTGAGGATGCTGAGCGGAGAGATTACCAGAGGCTCTATGAGGTTTTCCGTAAAATTGAGATGCCGCTTATTGATGTGTGTGCAGATATGGAGCTGAGAGGCGTGGAGATCCGTGAGGATTATGCTAAAGAGCTCTCTGAGGTATTCAATGCAGAGATGGTAGAAAAAGAGCGGCTCTGTGATGAGTATGTAAATGGCTTTGAGGAGTATATCAAGGATCATCCTACTCTTATGAGGCTTACAAAGGGTACTTGTAAAATCAATTACAATAGCCCTCAGCAAGTGGCTTGTTTACTCTATGATATTTTTGGGCTCAAGGCGGTAAGCCGTAAAGAGCCTAGAGGTACTGGAGATAAGATCATCCAGCAACACAGGAGAAAGGCTAAAAAGGCGGGTACTAAAAAGGGTGAGCGGTTTATAGCGTTTCTGGATAACTACCAGAGATACAAAGAATGTGGAAAGCTCTTAGGTACTTACATTGATAAGATCCCCGCTGTAAAGGATGCTGGTACTAATGCGGTACATACTACCTTTAATCAGTATGGAGCCCGTACAGGCAGATTTTCCAGCTCTGATACGGTTACTAAGGTAAACCTCCAGAATATCCCTAGTCATGAGAAACGGATCAGAAAGATCTTTAGGGCTAGAGAGGGGTACAAGCTGGTAGGCGGAGATTTTTCTCAGATTGAGCCCCGTGTGTTAGCCTATGTTTCTGGGGATGAGAATATGATGGAGGCTTACAAAGAGGGTAAGGATCTGTATGCTATCATGGGCTCTAAGGTGTATGGTATGCCCTATGAGGAGTGCCGTGAGTTTTATCCTGATGGCTCTGTAAATGTGGCTGGTAAGGAGCGGCGTACCACTATGAAAAGCGTTTTGCTGGGGATCATGTATGAGCGTGGGGCGGCGGCTATCGGTGAGCAATTTGATAAGAGTGCTCAGTGGGCTCAGGAGCTTATTGATAACTTTTACAAGAGCTTTCCTAAGGTGGCTCAGCTCCGCCTCCAGATTGAGAAAATGGCTGAGGAGTACGGCTATGTTACTACTGTATGTGGTAGAAAGCGGAGGCTCCCTGATATGCAGATCCCTAATCATGATGATTATAAGTATCAGGAGGCTCATAGGCAGAGCCTTAACAGCGTGATACAGGGTAGCTCAGCGGATATAATGAAACTGGCTATGATCGCTATCTATAATGATCCTCAGTATAAGGCTCTGGATTGTCACATGGTTATTACCGTACATGATGAGCTTATTATGGAGGTGCCTGTAGAAAATGTGAAAGCTGGAGCGGATCTCTTAGTATCCACTATGAAAAGAGTGGGGCATGGTCTTATTGATCTCCCTATGAGCGTGGATGCTGAGGTTACTGATTACTGGTATGGTGAAAATCTGGCTGATGAGTTTTTAGAGGAGGAGTAAGGGTATGGATGTAAAGGGGCTCTTACAATACCTCAAAGATAATCCTCATGAGGCTGAGAGGATGGATCAATGCTTTAACTGTAAAAAGCTCCCTGTTTGTACTCTGGGAGATGAGGCTGAGGATGATGAGGGGATGTGTAGGTATTATGAGGAGGTAGGAAAGTGCTGAGGTATAACGATTGTGAGAAATGCCCTTACTTTAGCTCCTATATCCCCTATTTTAGTGATGATGGATACCCTGTAGAGGAGTGCGGTGCTGGGCTTAATCCTGAGGATGGCTGTAGGCATAGCCGCTTAGTTAGGTGGATACTCTCTAAGATAGAGCAGAGGAAAGCTAGGAAATGTGATAAGTATTTAATGGAGATGCTGGAGGATGAGGAGCGGCAGATACCTCCTCAAAATTGAGTATCTAACAAATACCTCCCTTTGTGATTAGGATCATCAAAACACAAAGGGAGGTATTTTTCTATGAAAGTGGATATTTTTAGAACAGGGAAAAAGTATGATGTGATTTATGCTGATCCGCCGTGGAGCTATAGGGATAAGGCTCTTGCTGGTAATCGTGGGGCTGGCTGTAAGTATGATGTTATGAGCCTTGAGGATATATGTAAGCTCCCTGTTAAGGAGCTTGCTAAGGATGATTGTGTACTCTTTATGTGGGTTACAATGCCTAAACTCAATGAGGCTTTTGATGTAATTAAGGCGTGGGGTTTTGAGTATAAAACCTGTGCCTTTACATGGATTAAGCAGAATAAGAAAGCTGATACTCTTTTCTGGGGTATGGGTAGATGGACTAGAGCTAATGCTGAGCTCTGTTTACTGGCTACCAGAGGAAATCCTAAGAGGGCGGATGCTGGGGTACATAGTGTTATTATCTCTCATATTGAGGAGCATAGTAAAAAGCCCTCTGAAATAAGAGATAGGATCTGTAAGCTCTTAGGTTGCGGGGGGGGGCGTACAAAAATAGAGCTTTTTGCAAGGCAAACAGTAGAGGGCTGGGATTGCTGGGGAAATGAGGTGTAGAGTATGAAAAAAGGTTGTGCTTACTGTACAGATATGCACTTGAGGAGATGCCCTGATGCTTTTACTGAGCTGGCTCCACTTTGCGGGAAATATGATAACTCAGAGATGCCTCAGGTATCGGCAAAGAGAAAATATACCATTTATGCGGTAGATTTTGATGGTACTCTCTGTGTGAGTAAGTTTCCTGAGATAGGGGCTCCTAATATGGCTCTGATTAACCGCTTGATAAAGAGGAGAGCTGAGGGTAATAAGGTGATCCTTTGGACTTGTAGAGTAAATGAGCGGGTGGATGAGGCTGTAGAGTGGTGTAAAAAGTTTGGGCTGGAGTTTGATGCTGTAAATGCTAATCTCCCTGAGATGGTAGCTCATTGGGGGAATAACCCTAGAAAGGTGTTTGCAGATGTGTACATAGATGATAAGGCGGTAAATAAGCCTTGTTATCATGTGCCTTATGAGGAGGGGCTTTGATAGCCTCTCCTTTTCTTTATCTAAAAATAGGGCTGGTATCTGATTAGGTTAAGTATCACAAATACAGGAGGGTTATAGGATGGGCTTAAAGAGCTTGATTAAAGTAGCAGAGGGCAAAAATGCCGCTAATGTAACCTTTGAGGATAAGTTTATCAAAGAGTATGAGGCGGCGGTACATAGACAAGATGAAAGAGAGCGGCAGGGCTACCCCTCTGATTATTTCCGCCCTAGCTCTATGTATGGATGTGAGCGGATGCTCTTTTTCCAGAGAGTACATAGCGGCTCTGAGGGGGATAGCAAGGATACTAACCTCATTGAGATCTGTAACAGCGGTACAGATAGACATTTACGGATACAGCACTTAGTAGAGGATATGGAGGGTGTTAAGTGCCTTGATCTGGAGGAAATAGTTAAAGAGGCTCAGCAAAAGGGCATTAAAACAGAGTTTGTAGGCTGGAATGAGGATCATACAGAGGCAAGATGTAAAAATGATGAGTTACACATTTTCTTTCAGCCTGATGGGGTTATCAATTTTCAAGGCAAGGATGTAATCCTTGAGATCAAGACAGAGAGCACTTATCAGCACTCTAACCGATATGAGCCGAAAGAGGATCATAAGTATCAGGCTACTTGTTACGGTATGGGGCTGGGGATTGATTATGTGCTTTTCTTTTATGAGGATCGTAACTTTTGTGGCAAAAAGGCTTACCTCTGGAAAATAACTGATGAGATGAAAGCTACTGTACTCAGTAAGATCCAGCGGGTTACTAAGGCTCTGGAGATCGGTACTCCTCCTGAGAAAGATGAGGGTAAGTGTACTTACTGTATGTATAAGCATGAGTGTAAGCTGGCTGATGCGGGTACATGGGAAGATCCTAGAGAGCCTAAGGAAAAGCCTAAGAAAGCCTCTAAGGGCTCTAAAAAGGGTACGGCGGGTAAATCTACCACTAAGAGCAAAAAGGCGGCTACAGGGGCTAAGAAACCTGTAAAAAAGGCTAGTAAGGATGTGGAGCCTGTAGATGAGTGCAATATAACAGGTGAGCCTTGTACTCATTCTGATAAGTGTGTAGGGTGCTCAGTTTTTGAAAGCTGGGCTAGAGGAGATGAGTATTAGGATGAATGTTGAAATACAGGTTACTAAGGAGATCCCTTACAGATCTGATATTTCTGATCGGTGTATGGGAGATGGAGATTTTTGGGGTAATGAGGTTTGCCCTTATCATGTAGAGAGAAATAGGTATCATGGAAAGAAAGCTCCAGCGGAGGTACAAAAGCCTAAATGTACTTTGTTTGGTAAGTGGCTCTCTGGTAGGTATATGAGGTGTGAGGAGTGTAAAAAAGCCTGTGAGGAGGCACTCAAAAAGCCTAAGGGGTGGGTACACTTAGGAGGAGATGAGTGGGCTTGCCCTGAGTGTGGGTTTGTGATCTCTACAGAGGGTAGCTGGGAGAAACCTACAGATAAGTACTGTAGAGAGTGTGGGGCTCATGTACAGGATGGGGGTGATGAGGATGCCTACTAATCTAGGTAAGGTTTTTGAGGCAGAGATTAAAGCCTCTATCCCCTCTGGGTTTTATGTAGAGCGGTATAAAGATGATACCTCTGGTTTTCATGGGGTAAGTAATCCAGCGGATTTTAGGCTTTATAGGTATCCTCTTACTTTCTTATTGGAGCTTAAAACTCATAAGGGTAAGAGTATCCCTTTAGCTAAGATCCGCCCTAATCAGGTGCAGGGGATGTATAGAGCCTCTCAGTATAAGGGGATCTATGGTGGGCTTATCCTCAATTATAGGGATTTAGAGGAAACCTACTATATTTCTTGTAGTGAGCTGGTAGCTGAGTATTACATACTGAATAAGGCGGGTAAGTTTGAGGTTAAACCTGATGGGCGTAAGAGTATCCCTGTAGAGTGGTGCAGAGAGCACGGTACTCAAATTACTCAGACTAAGAAAAGGGTTAGATACTCTTATGATTTAGAGAGCTGGTTTAGGAGGTATTACTGTGAGTGAAAAGAGATGTGAGGGCTATGTAGGAGTAACCTGTGTAGATGGGGGTTGCCCTATGGCTAATAGGGATGAGTATGCTGAGCGTGGCTATGATGTGGTACATAGCTGTGATGAGTGTATTTATTATAAAGACTGTGAGGATTGTGCTCTTGAGGGTACTGAGCACTGTGTAAAGGAGGCTAAGGCTGGTGGTACAGAGTGATAGGCTTAAGGCAATTATAAAAGAGGTGCAGGAGGAAAGTACTCCTGTGATCCAGTTATCTAATAAGCTCATAGAGGCTTACAGTAATGAGCTGGACAGTGCTATCTCTGAGCTTAATATGATTATGGAGAGTATCGGGGAAAACTCCATTGAGGATATACCTGATACTCAGATTGAGTACTACTGTGTAAAGATCCCCTCTCTGATGTATTATGCAGGGCAAAGAGTAGAGGAGTTGGGGATGCAAGCGGATCTTGCCGCTAATG